>JAABUO010003457.1_pt1 | contig 18810 bp, 32 predicted proteins | sample 5559291 | NCBI WGS metagenome assembly JAABUO01 (sample SAMN10711878, study PRJNA513372) | rock metagenome | isolation source: Antarctica rocks | place: Antarctica: Victoria Land, Finger Mt sud | reverse complement strand
GCCAGTACTTGCTGAGCTTCTGAAAGACCAGCAGTGCTTTGAGCTCTTTGTAAACCCTGCTCACTGGTTTCTATCGCTTCTGTATATTGCTGCAAACTGATCAGAGCTTGGATTTTTCTGAGGTAGCCCTTTTCCCAAGATGGCTGGAGTTTCACGACTTGGTTGGCTGCCTCTACAGCCTGGGAGTATTCGCCTAACTCAGCGAGAGTTGCTGATATGTTACTGTGTAGCTTAGCTGCTTCTGTTTTATCCTGCGCTTGATATCCAGGTACACTTGCAGTGCTTCAGTAAAGTTTCCTGCGCAACTTTGCACAGTGAAATATGAATTTTGCCAAGACATCATTTCCTGATCGCTTGGCCTGGAGCACCAGTCACCTTGGGCAAACGCAACATTGCCTGCTTGCTTCAAGGCGGTGGCCATGAAAGCTGCTGACCTAGCCTCACCAGCCCGGGAGGCTCATGGCTTGACGTCACAATCGAAAACGCTTTGCACAATCATCAAGCGCTATGTGCAGGAATTTCAGGAGTTTCAGGGCTGCTCCTGAGCCCTCATCGATTGGGTCCTGAACTCCACATGCATGACAACATGTCTGATGTTTTAGATTATTCAGAGTCTGCACTAAAAGCGTTGAAGGCGCAGAGGCTGCTATCTCAGGTCTTTGTTCACGCTGTCAAAGTGGTAATGTCCGCTAGCCAGCATTGCTGACTCCGCAAGCCCTCACAAAAACACGCCACCAGTGACAAACGTTTGTGCACGAAAGGGACCTGTGTCATTTCTGCTGATCCGTTGCCAAACCTTCAAAACGCTTGCCTGACGGAGTCATGTTGATTGCTTACACACGATACTGAGAGATTCATCGTTTGAGCCACAACGCGACGTCAATAGCTATCATGGGTTGTGCGACCTCGACAGGCAAGTCTGCAGGTTGCCCTGTAGGAGCGACATACGTATACAACTAGCACCTTCTGCGTTGCAGCACATGGGCAAGCTGGGCTTCCAACCGGCGACCCAGTAGCTGTTGGGCCGCAATTGAGCGCAGCCTCACCAGCACCTAAAGCTGATCACATAGCACTGATCAGGTCTGCAGTACAGTGTGATACCCAGATGAGGATACCCATATGATGCCTGTTGATTGAATTTATGATTGCCTGCTTCTTGCAGTGTCCCCACCACCGATTCCATACACCAGACACCCGAAAACAAACAACAATCTGCATCTACTGAAGTCAAGGCCTTGGCACTCCTTGCAGACTCTGCCAATGCTAGGTAATCATTTCAGCATCTTGCATTTCACAAGATATGCATTTGCAGTAACGTGAGTAAGCTGTTTTAGCTTGATGCAATGCATTTGCCCTGAGGTAATCTGTTCATACCCTCAGTGATGACGAGTGCATCACTGTTGTCTGGACACTACCAACGCTAAACATCATGCGTGCAGTGGTGAGGGTTGTCAGGTGTCATGTACTGAGCCAGCAATCACCGCTACAGAGGTGTCCCCAGCTGGCGTACACTCCTCTCAAGGCATGATGCCCAGCCAAATGGCTGAAATCTGCAGATTGATACTCATCTGGCTCAAGTATGTTGATTTAGACTGACTGTTTGCAGGACCAGAAGCTTGTACTTCATTGCATGAGGGTGAAGCATGTCTGCCTGGTCATGAGGCCAGCACAACAGGTGCTGACATGCAAAGCACAAAGTCCAGCTCTTCCAGAAACGAAGAGATAGGTGAGAATATTGGCAAACGTGCTTGCCCTAATTCCCTACTGACTCAGTCACAGAAGCCAAACATGAACAAAGCAGCAGGTTACTTTGTCAAGCAAGCTTAGGTGATGGTGGCATTCTGTTTGATGGTTGGACCGTTCCACAGTGTCATGCGTGTGTATGTGTGTTTCCAGCAGAAGATCATCATGAGCTTGTGGAGGAAGCAAGCAGTCAAACAGATGGTCCCGGGAGTGCAGAGCCTGTCAGGCATGACTCCAAACACAACTGCTGTTGCTCCCATGGGTCATACACCCTCTTGTGTTTCCGTGAAAGGTTTATGTAGTGTACGCGCTGACTGAAATGCATTACCTGCTGGTGTGTGCCAACAGGTATGAGGAGGAAGTGGCACCATTTCAGGCGGAGAAGTCATTGACAATTGAGACAAGCGAGGCCGCACAACCATTGACCAGGAGGTCACCATTGCTCATGATACCACAAGCATGCAGGTCAGCAATACATGACATCTCGGTGTATGGAGCCTGATTCAGGGTTTTTCTCAAGATTTCTAGCTGTCTCCAGCTTGTCTGCATGCATGAATTTATAGCAAGACAATTTAAGGCTGGCGTTGCTCTGTCTGTAAGAGCAGGATGTGCAATGGCAACTGTTGCAAGTGTTGCAGGGTTTTGGCACAAAGATTTCCCAGCATCAAGGCAGTACAGTTGAGCCCAGGTGGCAAGCAGATGAGTGGCCAAGCAGGGCTGCTCCAGAGAGTGCCTGGGCTGAGTCCACACCAGGCTTGACTACATTAGGGCTGCCCCTTGCAGGCCTGCACAAGCTCCCTGCGAAGCAGCCCTCTGCAAGTACCCCTGCCCCTGCTCAGGTCTGCCTCCTGCTGCCAAAGACAGCAGCTGCTCAGCTGCATTTGGTACATGAAAGCTTGCAGCAGTGATAATTTGGACAAGGTCCATGCAACTCTACATGATGCAGCTATTGACTTTGCGCATGCACCACCAGCAAGTTGCACACAGCAAACAAACATGGGCCAAGCATGGTACATTGCAGCAAATGTTGCAGCTCCATGCAACCTGAGATCACGGTGCGCTGCAGGCTGACTGCAATGATTTGGGCATAGAGGATGTTGATGAGTTTGAGGCTGAGCTTGCTGCATTGGACCAGGTCATTGCAAAGTGATTCATATCAGGTGGCCGGCCATACAATTGCCAAAGGCTAAATGCTAGTGTGATCTTGCATCACAACATTGTTTGACACAGATTGGCACAGATGGCAATGTTAGCTGTTACATATCTTATTGTCTTTTCTTGAGCTTGCACTTGCCCAACTGAAACCCTCCTGCTGAAATTCTCTACCCCGTATTCTAGCAATGACTGCCAGCATGAGAACAGCATCAACAACAAATGAATTGGATCCTGACAGCTGTGTAAACTTGGCACTGCAGACAAGTACTTTCTATCATAGTATGACAAGGAAGCTTGTGATGAGCTGCCACTGTTTCATGTTGGTGCACTTTTAGCAACGCATAGACTTTTCCTCATCCAGCATGTCATCAATAAACAACAAACAAACAATAGCCTCCAAATCTTGAATGACAGTGTGCAGTGTCTGCTTTCTGGCTATCCTGTATTTGAGGGCAAGTTTATGGTGCTCTGCATGCTTCCAAGGCATGTAGGCAAGCTGTTGTTGTTCTGGTGTTATCAGCTACTTCTTGTCCTGCTCAACAGTGGTCGACATCTCATTGAGTATTTGTTGGCCCTCTGCTGCAATGCGAGCAGATATTGCCCTGCAGCATTGATTCGTCTGACTCCAGAATCAACGTATGTGCATGCAAAAGACACATGCATGACACAAATATGTAATGTTGCAACCCTGTGCCATTAGTGATTGTACTATGAGTCAGCTTTGGAAAGTCGAAAGACGTACTTCAACATGTACACATTCATGAAGACTGGCAGATATTCTACCTTTCTTGTGCTGGCTCCAACTTGCGGCATTGATGCTGTGTAGGACACACGTCAGGTCCATACTGTGCATCACCTTGCTGCACCCCTGCCAGTTGACTTTCACAGAAACGGTCTGGCCATGTGACTTTTGAGCTGCATGGGTCTGTGCAATTGTCAATTATGTATATTATACCGTGGTCTTTTCTGTGCATGCATGTTGCATATGCCAATGAAGCATTTGGGCTCACGAGGCTGCTGGACTGCAACTTCAACTCTTTTAACGCTCCACCCTGCAAGTTTGCCAGTTCATGTTGGTGTGCAGCTTTTGAGGTGACATGATGCTTTGTCTTGCTGCAACCCAGCATATCACATTGGAGCTCAGTACAGACCACGTTCATACCTCAGAATAAGTGATCACACCACGACTGGCAGACGTCGCCAGAAACTATAATGTGTATTTGCAAAGACACAACACTGATCAAGAATGTATATAACTGTGTACATCATGCATCAAGCGCAGGACTGCCTGGAAATGCATGTACAGCTGGGGCAGCACAGTGAGATATGCTGACCTGGGGGCTGGCTTGCACAATCAGCACTTCCCAGATGCTGCCAAAATCTTCAAAGACCTCGTACATAGCCCCCTCAGTTCCATGACCTGGCACAAAACCATACTGGTAAACCATGTGCTGCAGAGGATGGCGACCATAGTCCAGTGTGACTTGCTGTCCTGGGTGATGCTGTTGCTTGGCAACCAGCTCCACAGTCCTGCAGCAGCAGTATGTGCACTTCGTAACCAGTCTTGCAGCTTTGATTGCTTTGACATACCGGCAGTCTCAACAAGGAGACTCTCAGCAGAAATGTCAATTTTCTTTACTGAAAGCCATAATTTGCATGTACTGGGTATAGTGTGAAAGCAAGCCAGGTGCGCATCAAATTGACTGAATCATGTGTACATGTCAGCTGTCACTGCTCAGCAGATGTCTGGTCAAGCAATGCAGCAAAAGGTGTGTGCATTCCCACCTGTGGCTCTGATGTTGCTGACCCCACACCAGGTGAGCAGAGCCGCCTTGGCCCATGTGGTTGCACATATCCACAACTGGCACCAAGCATGGTCCTCCATACTGCAGCATCATGTCCAGGCTCCACTGCTGGAAGGTGAGGGCATTGACAAGATGTGCCAATGGCCAGGTGGCATGCAGCCTGTGGTCTTAACTGTGCAATTTTGATGCTGGCACAGTCACTGTCAAAAGTCTAGGTTTTTGAGGCTGCATAATGCGTAAGCCTCTAGCAGCTTTCAAAGGTTGTCTTAGAGATATGCGCATTGCAAGCTTAAGCCATGCCTCAGTCATAAACCATGCCAAGTAAATATGGCAAAGCACCTACCTGCTCATGTTGGCAGGTGGACGCTTTATGTGTCCCAGGGTGCAGGCCTCACCTGGTCTGTACTGCCTGCACTGGACCGGCTGGGAGGTGCAGCCTGGTTTGAGGAGGGTGGTGATATGGCTCTGCTTCGCACCAAGCAGTGTGCCCACATGAAAGAGCCCAAGTCCACTGTGTTTCCTGTGCAGTCAGAGCCCATACACGCTCACACTTCTTGTCCCTTCCAGCAGTATTCATTCAACCAATGTCTCTTGTCCATGTCAACACTGTGCAGAAGGCGATAGGGGCAGATACAGCAACATCAACATCAATGCAGAGACAGCTTGAAGTGGCATTGCAGAAATTGGAATTACCAATACTGGCTCGTGGAAGAACCTTCCATGCTGAACTGACCTGCGTGACCGAACAGTTGGCAGTGCAACGCCGCAAGGCGGTCACGCTCCTTGAGTGTTGCCAGTTTGATAGGCTCATATTGCAGCTCATCCAGCTCTGCTGCACTGCAGCAAACACATGCATTAGTTAGAGTGCATGTTTGAGCTTACGCTTGACAATGCCCACCAAATTGCAAGCAGTGCAACCTGTCAACAGAGCATCCAGAGGTCATGCCTAAGTCCAGCAACCACATGTAATCCTGATTTTGCATGCGCAATGCAGGTGTGCACCCCAAGGACCCTTCACAGCAGGCATGTCCAACTGTATACCAGCCAAAGCCTATACGTCAATACATGCAATGTCAGACATAAGGTATGATGCGTTCTTCCTCAGTAGAGTCATGCTATTTGCAGTGTGGTGTACAGACAAAATTTGGTACAGACATGTGCAGCAAGATGACACCTGAAGAATAAAAGGTGCGGGGTTGAAGGGCCTGAAGGATACACACACATCCCCTTTGCATTCAGTGGACAGGGGAGCAGCTGCAGGTAGGAAGCCCACTCCAAGTCATTCTTGGCAAGAGCCAGCAGCAGGAACAATGCCAGCAACAGCAGCCATGTGCTGCCTTCTGGCACCAAAGGACTTCCGGCTTGCAGCAGATTAGCAAGCGCACTCAGTCCATGCGGCATCAGGCCTGCATCAACTGAACTCAGCAAGGGAAATACTTGGTGGGGATTGCCTCCACCCAACATCTAGTGCTGTGATGCATACATCCAGTGCTGTGATGTAGACACTTTGCTTCATTAGGCTGTTACCATCACACTCAATATACAGAATGTGTAAAGCAGAAGTCAATGCTGCAACTTCAGCAGTAGATGGGTTGTACTGCTTGAGTTGGTGTGAAGGTATGCTGCAGCAGTCTCCACAGATATGCAACTGCTCCAAGGCACCATCACAATGGTCTCAGCTGCATTCAGCATTTCCTTCCAACATATTCCTCTGTACAGCAACAAGCAGGCAGAGGCTTAGATGTCGACCTGAATCGAAAGTGCACTCCTGAGTAAATCACATGGAACGCCTCACCTGCTGCCAGAATTATCGTTGAATTGCAGCTTGCTGGCTGTGCAACCTGAAGCAATATGCCTGCGTATGTTCAGTGTAACCTGAAAAGACGTTTATTATGGTATCGTGTCTACTTACTTAGACTTTCGCACAGCCTGGAGAAATTGTCGTCCATCAGATTATCCCGAATGAATGCTATACGCCGTTCCAGGCATGCAGGCTCCAGACCTGGCAAGGAAGGTGCAATACGCAAACACTATGGCGACATATGCAGATTCTGATGCGTTGGCAACACCTCGATGGAGCCACTGTGGACACTTCACAGAGCCTCAAAAACTGGTTGAGACTGGTGCAAAGACGAGGCCTTGTAATGCATAGCAATCAATATGCACAAATAAGCTGTAATTATACTTGACTGAGCTAAAATTATCAACAGGTGCTGCTCTGCTGCCCATAAAAACAAACAGAAAAGTCACCACATGACTGTGTAGTCTTGTCAACCCTGTTCAAACTACATCTCAACTTTTTCATCCACTTGGCAAAGCAACACTAAGCCTGGCTTGGAGGAGTGTAGTAAGATCAATGTTCATGAAAGCAACTTCAGCTGAACTCAATCATAAACACCGCAGCATCTGCTCATGCTGCACAATCAAACTGGCAGAATTCAGGAGCATACTACTTCATATGTGTCTGAAGAACAGGTGTGCCTAGATTGAGTGCCTGAGGCAGTGCTCAGCCTGGCCCTTCTTCAACACACACATGAGGCATGACAACGCAGGTGCTGGGAAACGAATCAGCTAAGCAATTGAGGAACAACATCACTCTCTGTCTAAGGACAGCTTGTTGAAAACTTGAATGGCAACCCTGCATTTGATTGCACATCATTGCAATATGTTGCAACTGCATTGACATGCAATCCTCCGATTGTAGGCCTCAATTGTTGCTGGCAGAGCCTTCTCTCAATGGAAAATGACTTGTCTCTCATGTGATAACTGAGACTGCTGGGAAACTTTGATTCTGAACAAAGCTGTGGGCAGCATCAAGCAGCTTTTCCAGAGGTTCCCAGGGCTGTACATATGATACAAGGTAGTGCATCCAGTGGTTGCGGCACAACATGTGAAGTGGGGTGTTAGATTTGCCAGGACATATCCCCTTCTCCAGGAACAGCAGGCGCTCCTCATCAGTGAGGGCCTGCCATGTTGGGTCCTTGAAGAGGACCTGCAGGTAACAGGTAAGACCATGAGCTAGGGCTGCAAGCAAGGCACTGGGCCAAGGCACGAAAAGTTGAGCATACACTGCTGCTGGAGCAGGTGATCATGTACAGTCCATAGGCAAGACTTGTGCAGCACACATGGTTCATGTGTGACAAGCTCACACCCTAATGACAGATAGCTGACTGCTGAGCAATCAAGTCTCAGTATGAAAGGAACAGGTTTGCGCATGCTCGTATTGGGTGTCACGCACCTCAGTGTGGTAATGGAGATGAGAGACATCTGTGAGTCTGGTCCAGGCAACCTGAACATGCAGGTCAAAGTCTGCTGCAATGCTCTGAGCCCACTCATGTGCCTGCTCTGCATGCGGCCATGGGATCAGCTCAATGGCACCAGCTCCCTGCATCCACACATATGTACACCCTCATTCTGCATGCACAAGGCTGCTGCATTGCATACCCATGTCACATTGCTCTGCACCTCTGTGTTACTGACTCAATGGTGCCCAGCATGCTCTGCAGGCAAATGATGGGCACAGCTGTGCCAAGCTGACAAGCATATTAACACATGGTGCTGCCCCTGTAGCTATGCAATGTTGGAAATGAGGCTGTGCAGGAGGTGACTGCAGGCAAGCCCAGGCTGGCACATGTGCAGTACAACAGCTGCTTGCTCTGAAGGCAGACAGGGTGGGACACGGGATGCTGCTGGCAATCTCAACTTTAACATGCTTGGCAGGCAAGTTGGATGCCAGTTGTACCTGTGGAAGAAACAGCAGATCTGCCATAGCTGCTCCGTGAGTCCAGATGAGGATGGAGGTTTGCTGGAAGAGGGCAATCTGGTGGCGCAGGTCCAGGCCTTGCAGGTCCACAACCTGCACCACACTGTGGGCCCACTTCTCCAGGATGCGCGCCTGCACCTCTCCTGCATTCAACAGGTGCCGCCCTGCCTTGTACGATCGGTTGACAATTGTCACCCTCACTGGCTTCTGACTGGCCTGCAGTGCACAAGTTTGCCAAGTCACAGCATGCTGCATGAGTTTACGTCAGCTTTTGTGCAAATTGAATAAACGTAACAAAAGAAACAGGAGCAATGACATTGTTTGACAGGTTAATGATGTTACTAGACTTTGCTGCTTGCAACAGGGTCCTTGGCAATCCAGCATGTAGCGACTGTTCAGCGTATGAGGTCGCCCCACACAACACAGTGCGACCAGCAGCAGACGTCGCTTGTACATACTGGCTCATGCTCACTACAAGCTTGATGCTGAGTCAAACAGGTAAGCATTGCCTGGAGTATACAAAACAGTCTTACCACAGCAGTGTCAAACGGGACAGCCAAGCATTGAGCAAGGCGATGCCGCCATGAATGCATTGACTCTGCAGATGATGCCACAAAATGGTCGAAAAACCTGCATGCACACAAGCTGTTCAGTGAGCCCTGAACCACATGCATCACATTGCACCCTGCAGGCTCTATATGCACACGGCTTCAAAGCTCTTTCACCTGTGCCTACAAGTGTTGTTGCTCATAGTACCTATGCAAGGCAGTAAATGGTATTGGAAATAGTGGGCAGGACAAATCCAATAGTAGGGCAACAAAGGTGGGTTGTGCAATGTGAGTCTCATGAGTACAAGTTGAAGAAAGGTGATCCAAGCCGAGTCTGCATGGCAAGCTATCAGTGCAGCACAAATTGTGGTGAAACGGGGGTGCATGCACATAGAGGGCTAGACTATGCACCTTGGCCGCCATTGGTGAAAGGCTCGCACATCAGGGCCCATGCCAGCAATGGCCTTCTCAAAAAGGACCACCTGCACATGTCATGCATGAGCCAGGCTGCCTGCTGGCTGGAGTGCACTGAAAGACAATGGAGTGCAGGAGTGAGCACAGCACCGCACAGCCTGACTGGGTGAAGGGCAAGCAGAGGGGGCAAGGGCACACAGAAGACACATACACACACACGCAATCAGATGGAGGTTCAGCCAGCTGGACCGTCTGCACTAACGTCCCCAGACAGACACATAGACAGCTATTTGTGGATACCTTGCCATAGTTTGTGTGCTCTTTGATGTGGCGGGGAGGAGTGGGGGAGAGGCAGGAGTAGAGAGTGTTGAGGGCCGGCAGGTGGGCAGTCAGGCCAGTCAGGTGCTCGCCTCGCTCCTCCAGCAGCCACAGCTGCATCTGGCTCCCCTCATCATAATTGCACAGATCCAAGTACTTGCATATCACATTGTGCCAGGTGGGCAGCGTCTCTATGAAGACGTGGTAGTAGTTGCCAAAGTTGACTTGATGTCCCAGCAGGGCCAGTGGCACATCCTCAACCTGCACATCAGGGGGCATGCAGTCACAGAGCAGGGATGACCCTATTGGCAGGTGCTTTCTGACAACAATTCAAACAGTAATCATGGCTGAGCTGGGATGTTGTCTCGGAAGGGGTCTTGAGTATCTGGCAATTTGATTTGTTTTAAATTCAATTGCTCATACATGTCTTGTATACAGCATGTGCCCTCTGCATTGCCCCAAACAAATGGCAAAGGTTGATAGTTTTGCAGCAGTACATGGTGCACACCTGAGCATTACTCCAAGCTTGTGGCAGATCATCCTGCTGCACAACCTGGATGTTCAGGCGCGTTGGTTCCAGCCAGTTGATGTCTATGTCTGGCAACACCAAATTACCTGCAGATCCAGGCAGACCCAATTCATAGTGCCTCTGTCATTTACCTTAGAATGCCAGTATGCGAGAGAGATCCACAGGCTAGCCTTGATCACTTTCTGGAAAGCTGACACAGGGCTTGCATATGAGCACAAGGGCTAGCTCACCGTTAGCCACATACAGCAGCTGGCCCTCCCATAGCACTATGTTCTTGAAAATGCAGACTCTGTGTTCAGACTTTCCATCATCAACAACACACTGCATCATCAGTATGGCATATATTGCAGGGTAATTTGTGACAGCTAGAAGGTGAAAGTATCTCTTGCAAAATTGCTGTTGAGGTGCAGCACCAGATGCAAATTGATTTTCACACTGCACCTCATGGCTTGAAAGAGGCAGAGACACATTCTTTCGGCTATGGGATGCATGCTGACGATGAAGTCGGTTTCCTGATCCCACAGCCTGCCCTGCTTTTGATACTCCTGAATGCTGTCCTTGTGCTGGCAGTTTGACCTACATATCAGCAAAGGCCAGTTTGCTTGCTCAGTGCAACGGTGGTTACTATGGCTAACCAGGTGCTGGTTATGGTATGTATGTGACTTGCAAAACAAGCTGTGGCTCAATGAACGTGACTGTTACCACAAGTACAGCAACCCAGATAAGCACACAGCGCCATTTCGGCAGTGCCGCCGTCCGCATGGGCTCACGGGGTCACCGCAAAAGTCGCCAGGTTGCTGCCATCTTGCGCACAAGCCCTTAGACGTTTGCAAGTGGGTCCTCCCGAAACAACTTGAGTACGCCGCGGACCTGGTTACGCAGGCCACATTGATATTCAAGGACCGACACCACAGACCGCGCCGGCGTCGGAGGCCCGGACGATCTCAATCGTCTGCCGACCTGAGCAGACTCGGCGGCCCGGTCACAAACTAATGCTTAGACAAGCGCGTAAACTGAGTCAAGCTTGATGCTAGCTCGGGTTGTCGCGTAGTCGTTGAAGAGAGCGAGCGAGTGATGCTTTGAATAACATTCTGCCGGTAAATCAAATTGCGGAAACGAACAAAAGTGACACGCTGGCATGTAAGTTTGGAGGTACCGTATACGTATGCTTCTTCAGGCAGAACATCATCATCCACAGTCAGAGCCTTGCAGGAACAAAAGCGAAGAAAAGTTTTCCAGGTGTCGTGTGAAGCAAAGCCGGAAATTTTGTATAGGTATTTTGTATCTGCACTTTTTGTGTACGTACGGATCCGCATGTGGTGGAAATTTCATGCCAAATTATGTTTGTTGAGCACCTGCAGGTGCATTGCAGCACACGCGCAGTCAGCAGGCTTCCATGACAAGACTTAGGTTGCATGGATCTTAGTAAACGCCTTCTGTGGGACAAACATGTACATCAAGGGGCCCCTGGCTAGGTGCAACCACGACCATACATCACTCTCTGGGGTCAGTATCACGTAACTATATTTAAATTAGGTTTAACCTGTTCATGGTTGCTGTGACTGACTACGGGTATTGCCAAATGCTGATATGGATCTAGCCAACTTACTCGGAAAAGGTGAACATCGGCCCTAGAACAAGTAAGGACGACTGTAGTGGTTGACGCCTGCCGTTGGATGACAGGCAAAGCATGCGCATTAGTGTCTCTATCAATATTGGAGAATCTCTCTCTCACGTACGTGGCCAATGCGTGTGCTGCCCGCCATACTGTTGGCATCACGCATGCGCAAGGCTACCCTGCCCAACTTGGCATGATGATTACAAAAGTTCTGGACTATGTGGTCAGCTCAATCAAGAGCCGGAAGCTACCTCAGCAGCTGACTCCTCTTCTCTGTCCTCTTCTGCCAGATTCCATCCTACAGAAGTTTCGCACGGCTCTGCATCTTGACTCGGCTGACGGAAGACATACCAGCTCTTGATTTCGCGATGTACATCGCTGGACGTCAACTATTGCATGAACGTCTCGCTGTGCGTCAGCGTTGTCACTGCTCATTCCAGCAGCACAAGCCTGAGCGCGAGCCGGCATCTGCGTGAGCTGCCGCTGTACGTGTAACAGGCACTGGGGCTGAACATGCTTGTTCTGCGCACGCTGAAGGGCAGCTCAAGCGTTGCAATCGCTCGGCAGCGTGCTTGCTGCTACACGTGCACGCGCGTTTGCGCTCGCGCTAGACCGTCCAGAAGGGCTTACAACGCTGTCAAGTCTGAGTCAGCAGCGCCAGAGCTGGACAGACGTGACACGTATATACGCAAGTTGAATGTCGGTACTACATCAGGCGTTCAGAAAGCATTAGAGCGCAAATCAAGCCGCTCGAACACCCCAAACGTCAAGATTTTGGACTGTTTACCAGTCACCAGTTACACAGGGTTACTGAGCTCATCTGGCAAAGCCAGGAACCCCGGTGGTCTCACCACTGTGCTAGAGAGTTACAGTGAGCAGCCAGCAGATGACCGCATCCCATTGCATGGTGGTCTCCCTCACCCAGATGCCTTCCCATTTTCACAGCTCAGTGTCAAGCTCAAGAGCGGCGCTTCATTAACCATTGACAAAGTAGACCTGGCAAGTCAAAACGTGCATTATCTAGTTCGTCTCCATGTGCAGTCTTTATACGCGCTGAGTGGACTTGCATTGCCTGCAAGTAACTGATGCACAGCAGTATGCTACACATCTGCTGGTACGCTGATTGCCGCTCAAGCATTGCTGACCCAGCTGCAACACTAGCACAGGTCACATGACTGTGTGCATGCTCATAGACTCACAAGAGGAATCTAAGGGGTTGTGCTTTGCTGCAGGGCCTTCCTCAACTGCAGGAATGGACGCAAGAGCATGTGAGTCTGCAGCACAACCCGCCTGGTCCCTTTCAAGTGCTCATCAGCAATGGCAGTAACCATGCCATCGAGGTCAGCTGTTTGCTGTGTGACAGGGGTCATGCGCCATCTTGCTGTGCTGCTCCTGGCCTCGTATTGCCTTGTTGCTACATTGCGTGTATTTGATCAAACTTGGTACCATCCTCTGCTGTGAACTATTCTCATGCAAATGTGCGTGAGCAATTTGCTACATACCTTTAGTCAGGACATTTGCTCAGCTATCCTCACCAGTTACAGCTGCAGATGGTGACAGACCTGCTTTTGGAGCGCGGGGACAGCATCTTGGTGGAGGAGTACACATACTTCTACATGGTGGACTCTGTGCTACCTGTCAAAGGCTACCATGCAGTACCACTGAAGATGGATAATCAGGGAATATGCCCCAGAAACCTTAGAAAGGTGCATCATTGCTGAGCCAAGCACTGCATGCAGATGCTTCATACAGCAAAGACGTCATGTGCACTCTCTGGGGCAAGCTGACTTGTGTTGGCATGACTGCAGGTGCTGGAGGAGAGGGCAGTGTCAGGGCAAGTACCCAGAGTCTTGTACACAGTCCCCACAGGTCACAACCCTACAAGTCAGTGTCACAACCTTCTCAACGCACACATGTCACCACATTGAATGTGGCCTGTTGTACATATGCAGCTGTAATTGATCCTCACTGTCCTGCTCCTGTTCGCAAACTGTGCACATGACAGCAGTCTTTAGAGCTTTACCCCACTGGCCTTTGAGAGCAGCATTGGAACAAGGTGCGCAAGGCAACAATGCAGGCATAGTGACGCCCCTGGGCAGGAAAAGGGAAGTCTATGGGCTTTGCCAGGAGTATGGCATCACCATCATTGAGGATGATGCTTACTACTACCTGCAGTACCCTAGCCTGCAAGGTAGCCCTTCTCATCTGCTTCTGTGCCTGACAGGCCATCAATGCCGCATAGCAAAAGTGGACTTGTCATCAACAACTTGCTGCCCGGCATCTGCCAGACGACCATTTGCATGTGTCCACTACAACATATTTTAACACAGCTTCACCATGGACCACTGAGTCCAACAGCTCTTGATGAGCATCAGCAAGTCAAACACAGTACATGGCGCTGACTTCTGCTTTATTGTCTCACTCATGGTCTCAGTTGCCAATGCCCAGTAGCTTGTCGCGCAATGTAGAAAAAGGGGTTGGCTTAGTCAGTAGTATCATCCTTTTGTGATGTGCCCAGTGCAATGACAGCATGGCATGCATCGTAGGGGCAGTGCCAGGGCTGCATCAGTTGGTGCCCAGTTATCTGTCAATTGATACAGACTCAAGAGTGGTCCGCCTGGACAGCTGGAGCAAGGTGCTGGCCCCTGGGCTCAGGTTGGGATGGGTGACGGGGCACCCAGATGTGGTGGACTTAATGGCTTTGGCCCTGCATGCCTCCCTCAACGGGCCCCCAGGCATATCACAGGTCTGCACCACCCATCAGACTCAGCTTCCAGGATACAATTGCAGCCAGCTGAAGCGTACACAAAGCAAAGAAACTGGTGCTGTTCGATGCTGTTGTGCGCATAAGCAAGATGTTGCAGTCTTTTTTGGTTAATTTAGGCGTGATTAGCCTGTTGTACATGGCATTTCCTGATGGTGGCCAGCATAAATTTACATTTCTGCCAAGGCTAGGGCCTTACGCCATGAGGGAGCATTGGCGCTTGTGATGTTGCAGTCTTTGAACCACACTTGCTGGAGGATGCAGTGCAGGATAGGAATGGTGCTGAAGGAGATGTTGCTTGCAGGCTCTGATGATTGCAGTGACACAGCATTGGGGCGCAAATGGTTTTCAAGAGCATTGCATTCACATGCAGCAAGTCTATCAGCACCGAGCAAACGTGATGCACACAGCCGCAGCCAAGGTGTGCTGCACCATCAGCTTCAACTACTAGTACTGCATCTGACTCTGCTGTTTGCATATGCAATGGCAACCACTGTAATAGCAGGAAAAGCAAACATCTAGGTCACCAGATCCTCTGTTGCAGTGCATCAGGCTTCATGAATAATAACGAATAGGCTTAGCATCTGGCCCAGCATCAAAATGACTGGTATGTACTGTCTGTTGATGCGTAATAATGGCATGCAATTTCAAGGGAAGTAGACTTCACCTCAGCAGGTATGACTGAAGACATGTCAGTCCCTTCTCCCATTACATATGTTTCAACACAAGTGTACTTGAAGCAACAATGTTGCCTTTTGTATGTGATGTGCGAAAACCATTCTGCATAGTGTCATCTTTTCATACGTCATGCAGGCACTGGCTCATCTGGCAGAGTGGCAGAGGCCACAGGCTGGCATGTTCATCTGGCTCAAGTTAAGTAGAGTGGAGGATGTTGATGAAGTTGCCAGCGAGTTGGTGCAGGCAAATGTCATGGTTCTGCCAGGCAAGCTTGCACACTGTCAGGGGGCTGACGCAGCATATCCATGCCCATACATTCGCCTATCATTTGCCAATGCAAGTGAAGCTCAGATTGCAGAAGGCATGCAACGCCTGGGCAATGTGCTGCGCAAGCATGAACAACTCCATTTGGACGAGCTTACAGTTGTACCATCAGACCAACACTAGTTAGCCATTGGCATGCCACATGTGGACCTGAACAAAGGGAGGCATGATAATCACCCTTGCATATGTATCTGTATTGCTGACGCTTCTGCTCACAATCAGTGATGTCTTGCCACAAACAATTAGCTCTCGTCATGCATTTGCCTTAAAATTCGCTTTATACTCGTCAGCTTGCAGGTGTACAACAGGACTATTATTCAAGGTAGTGCCAGCTTGTGTGCAATAGATTGAGCAGACTATCGATAGACGTGTATACTTTGTTTTGGCTACAAATGCATTGTAGTTTGAACATACAGTGCGGACCTCGATATGAACATTGTAATGTTACCATTCAAGCAGGCATGCCGCAGGCACATCAAACCAGCTTGCATAATTGCAAGGTACACAACTGCATGCAAAGCACCTACATGTCAATGGACAATACCGGTACTGGTCAACCTGGCTGATGACTTTTCACCTATAGCATGGTATTGATGAGCACGCTGGAAAATATTGCACAATCATGCAAAGTCTCGCAGCAAGTTGACTTGATATTAGTCCTGTCAAACACATGGTGCACCTGACGTATGATCCAAGCCCTAACATCTTTGGCAATATTGTCCATCCTCTACATGTACACCAGCTGATGCTGTCTAGCTACCTTTACAGTGCTGCTCTGCGCAAGCTTGACTAGTGTACATATTGCATAAAGTGAAAACTGAAAGCATGGTCATCACTCCCATTCCCCCCAGTCTTCATCACGCTCTGACCCTGGCCCACCACTGGTGTCCACTTCTCCATCATTAGAGACATCATCCAGTTCATCAATTTCACTGTTGTCATCATTGTCTGCTGCTGCAACAGAAGCCTCAGAGCTAGGCTTGATGGCAGCTAACGGTGACGCTGCCGTTTTGGCCTGTGGTGCTGGTGCCTGATTAGGTGCTTCAGTGTGCTCTGCTGAAACAGTGCTAGCAAGTGTGCCAGAGCCTGTAGCAGTGCCCTGCTTGCTAGGGCTCTTTACGACAGTCCAGTGCTCGTTGCCGCTGCCGCTTTCACTGCTGGTTACAGTCTCTGTTGCTGATTCATCGCCTGCGGTTGAAGCTGCCTTGTGATGTTCTTCCTGATGTGCTTCTATGCCATGACCGCCATTGCCAGCTGTGACCACACTCTCTTCTGGCACAACTTGCATTACTGGTGTATGCGCTCCAGATGAAGCAGGTGCAGCAGCAGGTGCAGCAGCAGTATCTGCTGCATTCGGCTCACTCGCTGATGTTTGCTGTGTTTCTGAGGTAGCAGAAAATGACCTGGAAATCTCTTCTGGCGAGGCAGAGGACAAGGGTTGCTGTTCTGATTGGACAGTTTGTTCCTCAGCATCGTCCCAGGCAAGCTCTTCTTCCTGCTGCGGCCTGCTAGCGCGCTGGGCCACCTCCAGCCTCTGTGCATGGCGAGCCTGCACTACCCAAATTCATCCTTACTGACTCAGAAGCACCACTTTCCAGTCAGACAGACCTGTTTGTGAGACAGACAAACAATATGCAGACTCCTTGTTTGCTTTGTAGAAAGGGTTTCAGGGGTGCACACACAAGTAATGTCATACAGGATTAAGATGGCATGTCCATCATCCTGCACAGTCAATGATCAGCGTGTAATTCTCTTTATTTACCTTGGCAATCGGACACAGACAGCAGGCAGAGCAAAATGATGCTTGAGATGCATACTGTTGGGTTATGTTATGTCCACCTGTGGCAGTGGTAGTGTCGCAATCAGAACACTTCCACTTCCTGTATGTGGGTGCAATTCAGCAGCTGGCAGGCTTGCTTCTGATATGCTGACACTGACACACATTTGACTGCACATACAGCCAAAGTCTACATCACAATACACTGAAGCAGAGCAGCTTGAAGTTGCAAAACAGCTACCTCAAGCAGGTGAAGGCGATAGAAGTAGCGTGTCCAGAAAGCCTGGTAGTCCACAATGACGGGCACAATGCGAGCCTGCAGCTCAGCCATGAAGGCATTGTCTGCAGTCAGCTCATCAACAGCTGGCTTGTAGCTGGCCAGATCAAACTTTGAGCGCCAGGCCTGATAGTCAGCCGTGTCTGCAGGCTCATCGCAGTAGGTGGCGCTGTCACGCTGCATGCTGCTGATGTCTGCTTCCAAGCGACTGTATTTGCCCTTGCTCAGAGGGCGGGAGCCCTGTCGCTTCATCCTGCTTTTAGTCTTGTCACTGGCTGACAGCTCCTCTACTACTGTGTCCCGCACCTGCATCAGCTTTTTATGTGGAGCAAATTGACTATGTTGCACAAGAATGGCAAACTTCTTGATGAAAAAGTCACCCACAAAGCCAAGCTGCTTTGAAAGCATCAATTTCTTCTAGCAAGGGAACACCACACACACTCACAAGCAACACATCCCTGGCATGAGCAGCATGGCTGTGCTGTTCAGACTCTTGACCAAAGGGAAACCTGCAAGACTGTTGTAGTCCATGTGGCACAGCACTGTTATGTGTGACCAAGTTACCAGACGAGAGATATATCTGACATGAAGCTACCTGATCAAAGAGGTTTGTCGTGCGGGTACCCAGGGTCTTGCGAAGACCACCAAGGCCCACGCCCAGCTTCTGCAGATGGACTGCCAGCTCCTTTCTCTTCACATCCAGCTGGGCAGTGGCCTGCATCATGAAGCACCACAGCTTTTACCATATGCGAAAGGAACCGAGTGTCAAACAACATGCACTGATATCCTCTCCACCTGGCAGCAGACGCTGACAATACAGTTGGAGACTAACAAGATGACCCAAGCCACATGCATGATCATCAATAACTGTCCACGGTGTTGAATACGTGTTCTGAGTGATGCAGACAACATTGTGTTGTACATGATGCATGCAGCCAAATCCCTACATCTTTGGGCAGATGCTCTTTCGCAACTTCAACCCGTTTGACTGTTTCTTTCCTCAGCTGGTGCTCTTCCTCCCGCACACCCTTACTGAAGGCTTCCAACTCAGCTCGCCAATTTGTTTCCTTCAAGCCTGTAGTGATCTCTGCTGTGTT
>JAABUO010003456.1_pt1 | contig 18812 bp, 28 predicted proteins | sample 5559291 | NCBI WGS metagenome assembly JAABUO01 (sample SAMN10711878, study PRJNA513372) | rock metagenome | isolation source: Antarctica rocks | place: Antarctica: Victoria Land, Finger Mt sud | reverse complement strand
GCCACAATACAATAGTCGCATACTGAGCATGTCAACATTTGGTGCAGTAATCTTGCCTTATCATGTAATTGAGCTCTTCCACCCAAGCAACAAGCTCAGCAAAGCTATGCTCACTAAGTGTAGTGTGCTCAACAGAAGATTTGTACATCTGCATCCTCACAATGACAGCCGCTGGACACATCAGCGATGACAAGGCAGCTTCACCAGTGCAAAGCTGTGTCTATCTCACCTGCCCAAGGTAAGATGCGACCAGGCTTTGAGCACATATGTCAAGAGCCATGAAGCCCTGTATGGAAATGATCCAGACCTGCCGCAGGATCTCATGCGCTGCCATGGTGATCGTCCCCAAACCAGTCACCATTGATGTGGCCGTCAATATGACCACCATGGATGAGACATTACGAAGCGACAGAGACAAGCCACTCTGCATGTCACATGTTTATTCGGATCGAATTTGCTATAGCCATGTGATCTCAACTTTGAAGACAGAAACATGCCATGTCTTCAGAACAGAAAGCTCAACAGTCACTGTCCATGCTACAAATGAATCGAGCGAGAGGTGCTGCAACAGGGTTTGTACGTGACAGGAGACTGTACAATTGTCTGATCAGAGTAACGCTGTGAGATAGACACATAAATAGATATGCCTGACACATTCAAGCCTCAAGCAAGCTCAATCTACACAGACGGACGTGTAGCTGGTTCAGCTGCCTGTTTAATATGCCAGCAAAACATCTGAGCTCACAACACAGGGCAAACAAAGAAGCATTGCATACCTTTAAAATGGGCAAAACTTGTGCCAGACCAGGCACAGTGCGCATGTTCTGATGTTGCAGTATGCCCTTCTTCAGCATCAGATAATACATGACAGCAAAGCTGGCATATTGTGAGGCAGAGGTGGCCAGTGCAGCCCCAGCAACGCCCCACCCCAGCACAAACATCAGAAAGCAATCAAGCCCCAAGTTCACCAAATTTGAGGCCACAGCCGCAATCAATGGCGTCCTGTGAGTCACAAGGCAAGTGGTCAATGGATTGAAAGCATACCACTGGTTCTACAACACGCCTAGAGGCTTTGCAGGCTTCCATGCAATCATTTCTGAAGCTGTCTCAGTCATCTAAAGCACCCAAGCCATGTACATCACATTTCACAATATTACAAGCCACAGCATTATCAGCAGCAAACAAGCTGATTATCTTCACTCTGCAACATGGTCTGCTGACACTGAATCACCCTAGTAGAGACACATACATGCGCACCGGACTGTATGATGAGGCCATCTGATTGAACTGTAGATGTGTATTCTGCCAGGGAGTCCTGTTGCATTCCATGCATGACCGTGCATCATACACATGCAAAAAAGTGCAGCATACTTGGTGTCCTTGAAACCTCTGAAGCTGCCAGTTGCCACAAACATGGCAAGACTGACAGGTGCAGCAATTGATCGGCATCGCAGATACGTAACAGCCATGCGAGCAATCTCCCCTTCTGCCTTCATAGCTGCATGCCAACCCATACTCCGTCAAAGTACATCTCACTGGTAGGCATTATACTCGTAAGCTTCAGAGTCAGTCTTGCAATGCATGAGTGTCCCACTGCTGCTTCGATGCTGCCACAGTTCTCTAATGACACTGTCATGGCTTGAGACTTCTGAGCCCCTAACAGTTTGTTGAGACATCTGTGATCAGGTTTGTGACAACATGCGCAATGCATCGCGCATGTTGAGGCCGTTCAGAAACAGCCACAGAGTGGTATGGTGTTGAATACCTGTGACTGCAAAAGGACCTCCAAACCATATTGCCAAGCCAACAACAACCCCACAGACACCTGCCAGCCACAGTCCTTGTGCTGTTGTCTGAGATGCCTGCATCATTAGGCACACATGGTTGCAACTTACCCCCCGCAGTACTAATGCTGGTCACTTCTTGTACACTTGTATGTATGGGGAAAACAAAACAATGCTATCAGACCATGTGAGTAATGTCAGTGCACCACAGTTGAGAGAACGGTCAAGCAGGCATGCAGACATTGCAGGAATGGAGCGCACCTCATCAAGCTTGTTTCGCGCAACAGCTGAAGCAACCTTTGGAGTGGTGACTACCATGAGGAAGCTGAACAAGAAGTTGCTGAAGTTGAATAGGGCGCTACTCAACCCAACAGCTGCTAGAGGACCGGAACCCAGCCTTCCAACAAGGGCTGCAGGCATTAACCCGTATTCAAGCTTCAATGTAGTATAGTCTCTTTAATGTCAACACACAAGCAAGCCGGCATTGCATGCATCTGAATGTTGTGCAGGTGCATCTTACCAGTGTCCACCAAGGACAGAAAGGGGTCCAATAGTATGGATCCCAATGCTGGTATTGCAAGTCCAACAATTTCACTGTCATACTGAGAGTTCAGCACTGAAGGGTTCAGTAGCCCTGCCTCCGGAAGCACTACATCTTCAGCATGGCCACCGGGTCCAGGCAAAGCAATGTCGCTTGCAGCCTGAGATTTGACCCGGAGATTTCGAGGAAGAAAGAAATTGCTCTGTCGCTGAACAGATCTGTGAAAACGGAGTGGCTGTGGACAGAAGCGACTGTGCCTCAACGTACACGCCCGCCTGTTTGGTGAAGGATTGTAGTACGAACACAGCTTGATGCAATTGCAGTCGCTTCTGATCGCAGCCGACCCAAAAGCTGCCATATACAGGTAAGCTGCCAGGTAGACCGTGAGGTTGACCGTAGAGACAGCTGGAAGGGGTGTCGTCTGACGGTCGACTTCACCTAAACGCGCTGCGCAAGTGCTGCGTCTTGTAAGCTATATCATGCGGACGACGTAGGCGCTGCAGAGTGGTGCGCTTAATCTATCGACGCAATGCAAATACTCACATGAGTGGCAAATTGTGGCTGGATAGATTGGTACTATAGACCATACCGGTTGACTAAACCTGACTCATCTCTCTGAGCGATGTCAGTCTCTAGTCTGTACAAATCCTGTGAGCAGGAGCATGTCGGCAGATGGAGTTGCAGCGTTGCTTTGCCCACCCCGCCTGATAAAAAGTTTCTGAGGAGGGCAATACAGCAGCCTAGAGTACCACAACTGGAGCAACGATCAACTGGCGAGCGTCTGCCGGTGCCTACCTCAGCTACTCGTTTTCGGCGACTGCTGGCATGTCGTCGACAACAATGAGCATTGAAAACAAGGTTTACACCGTATGCAAGTCACCTCCCTAAGCTTCGTGGAAGCACCTGTACCCTGAAGAAATGACATCACAAGGTTCTGCCTGTCCTGCTGGCTACATTTGCCCAGGTATTGTTCACTCCCCGTCTCCGATCTCAAACGTAGCCAACTTTTGCATTTCAAACCCTGAGAATAATCCTATAAGATGCCGGTGTACGCTTTCCAGCCTAGCCTGTGGCTGTAGGAGGCGCTGCCGTGATCTCCTGTGACATTTCCAGTCTCCTGCAACGTAATCCATCGACAAACTTGTCTGCTGATGGAACTACTGCGGCACAGCTGGTGTATGGGAAGGGTATGCCAGCTGGTGGTCTCTTCTGTCCTGGAACTAGTCCAGCTGGACCCTGTCCAGTGAGTGTCCTCTCAACTATTGTCCAAAGGCTCATTCTTCTTACAGCATTTCATGTTGCAGACATTCACACAAGGTAACAGCACAATGCCTGGCACTCTATCATCCTGTGCTGCAAACTGTCCAGCATGTAGGATAGTGCTCAACTGCAGCTGCTGGCTACACAGATGTGCTGTTCAGCCACATGCGCATTGAATTTGTTTTCAGCAACAAATGCAGTGTGGGACGTGTTAATGGCTATGCTCATCTGTGTGCAGGCTGGATCATACTGTCCTGACCCCCTGACCAGCTTAATGTGTCCAGAGGGTCATTTCTGCCCCATGCAATCCATGACCCCCCTTCCATGCTCGTGGGTCAGTCACTGCCCAGCTGGCTCATCCCTCCCACAGATCATATGGGGTACCTACATTGGCATCTGGATTCTGGCCCTTACGCTGCTGCTGCTTTGGTGGTCTGTGATGTCTTGGCTTCAGCGCCGCAGAGTGCAGCGCCTGCAGAAGTGTAGACAAGAGGTTGCTGCTAGAAGGCTGTCTGGGCTCAAGGACAAGCAAGCAGCTGGCTGTGAGCTTGCAAGGTATAGCACCTTGCTCTTTGCCATTGTGCTAGTATCAAACATGTTTGGGAGGTCAAATAATATGGTGACATCCCACTTGCTGTGACTTCCTCTCAGCTCAACATGCAGACCTCATTTTGCTCTGCACTTCCAAAGTCACTTCTGTCATATGTCCTTGAGCTGTCTGGGTCCTTACAGGATGCCTACCTTGGCCAGTGTGCACTCAAGCCAGGGCACAATCAGCTTGGAGGTGCGCCCACTGCAGCACGGCACATTTCAAGGCATGAGTACAGACAGGCAGAGCCCGAATGACCTGTTGCTAGACCACTCCATGCTGCATCTGCTGCTGTGTCCCTGGGAGAAGCCCTTGCATCAAGTGCTTCAAGCATTGGCAGGAAGCAAGCAGGCCTCAAAGGCAGTTGGTAAGCGCTGCACTCCTCTGCTGCAACAGACTGCTGCAACAGATGCACAGATTGAGACAGCACTCCCCACGTCAGATGGACATTACTGTGACAATAAGTGCAGTTATGATGCTGGCTCACAGCAGCCCTTGGACTGCCAGCTCATAGATTGCATGCCAGTGACAACAAGTTGCGTCATGCAGCGAGTCCCCCAATGTGTTTGCCCCCGAAGTGCACCAGATCAGACTGTTGACCTGATGTCAATTGCTGAGCTTATCACACCAAGCATCCCACCACCAGCAAACTCATTGTGCTGTAGTTGGTTGACCAGATCCCTGGGAAGAGTTAGCTTCCACGCAGCCTTGCTTTCATGAACAGTGCCAGTCATCATTGTGTATTGTGTGATATAAGTACTCACTGGAACGCTTGAACCAAGACAGCAGGTGCGCTGCAGGCAGAGTGCAGTACAACAAGGAGCCAGCTTCCACCAGGCTGTATGCAAACCTGGTGAGACTGTCACCTACAGAAGATGCTCTGGAAGGCTCGCTGACAGTGCTGCAGAATATGCAGCTGGCAGCACACTTGAGTCTGCCTCCGCACTTCACACCGCACAGGAGAGCTTCACTCATAGAGGAGGTCCTGGACCTGCTGGCGCTGGGGCCCATGCAGCATTGCCTTGTGGGCTCGCCCTTGACAGGTGTGGTGTGACCTAAAGCTTCCCTTGCTCAGTACATATGATGAGCTGCTTCATGGTTTTGCATGGCTTTGCAAGGTTGACACTAATACAAGGTGATAAACACTTGCCTCCTATAGTATCTGAATTGCTTTGTTACCTCGCAGTGTTGCAGGCGTTTTGCTGTGTCCTTTCTGGTATAGCATGCTGTGTGGTTGTCATCATACGAATTGCACCGCTGAAGTGCATTCAGTGATTGGTATCAAGTAGTTTGACGTGAGCAAGCAAAGACACTACGCTGTGTTGTGTCTGCCTGGTCAGGTGTCACACCATGCCAGAAGCATTGCCCTCCAAGTAGGTTTAGTGGCCCTCAAATGTTTTTACAAGGCACATGATGCTGCAATTGCTCAGTTGATGTCTCCCAAGATGATACAGCAGAGCGATGTTGGCAGCTCATGCCTGTCACAATTGCTCCAGTGCACCTGTCAAGGCGCATTCCTCACTGCTGCTGGAAGCTTTGCCCATGTCACTACAAGAGTGCAACACTGTGTGACTTAAAATCAAAGCTTTGGTTCAGGTGGATTGGCAGCTCCAGAGCGCAAGCTTGCAGCTGTGGCCACCAAACTGGTCACGTGCCCTGCTCTGCTGCTCTTGCATCAGCCCCTGGAGCACTTCAGTTGCCCCCAGGACTTCCCAGCAGCCCAGCACCTGCTCAAAAGCCTCACGACAGCTGCACGCCAGCTTCACATCAATATTGTCATGGCGCAGGAGGTGATGCAGGATGCAGACTTTGAGATAGTGGACGATGTGGTCATGCTAGATCGGCAGGCCAGGCCAGTCTACGTTGGTGCTCCAAACAAGGTAAGGCATCCAGCCCTACATGCATACTGCTCATTCGTGTGCATGATCTTGGAAGCCTTGTCTGTTTGCCAGAGATAAGAATATCAATGCGGGCAGTATGGTACTTTGTGCTCAGACTACCAATGCCTGAGCAGGCATATAGCAAATGTTGCTCAGAAGGCTGCCATTCATGTCTAGCTCTGTTACCTGCATCAGTATGATGTCAGGCCCACCTGTAACGTACTCATTGATCATTCACTTGAACTGATTGCTTGTTTGACTCGTGTCAAGATGTATGGCAGCTGGATCATGTAGCAGTGTAGCCGAACTAGGCTGATGCTGTGACTGTTGTCATTACGTACTGTTGTCATTACAACATTCAGTCATAGTCAGATATAGCTGACAGATGTCTTATGGCGTGATCTAGGCATGTTCCTAGGCAACTTGTGATCATCAAACACAATAAGAAGATGAGCACAAATCTGTACACGATTAATGCAGGCGCCAGCGTGGTTTGAGTACCTGGGTTTTGTACCTGCCAGCTCTTCACCTGTCACCTTCTGCAGCAGTGTCTTGCTGGGAAACATAAGCAGCACAGACAGCAAGGATGAGGTGCAGCAGGAACATCTGCATACACAGTGGGCAGAACAGGGTCAGGCCTGGCAGCAATGTCCTCCCCCCAAGACACCCCCCTCCCCAACCCCTGCATCTGCCTCCAGGCACAAGAGGGGTCCCAAGTACTCTTGCGGGCCTGTACCAGTAGGGGATGGAGAAGGCATGTGTGATGCGCCTATCAGCAGCCACTGGGGCGCCCAGGACAGCCCTGCCCCAGCACATGGAGGCAGCCCTGTACAGGATCCACAGAGCTACACCTCTGTGCCAATCATGCAGCTGCCTGCCAGAGGATGCTCAGGCAACCCCTTTGCTTCAGTGCATGCGTCCACCGATGATGCTCAGCTGGCAGCCGACTCCACAGCAGCAGCTGTGGCAGCAGCTGCGCAGCCAGCTGCAGGGGCAGTTGTGCCACGACTGGCCCTGCACAGGCTGCCTGCCCCGTTTGGCAACGCTGCAGGGCACAGCAGCCAGGTAGGACAGTCCAGGTTGGGTCTAGAGTCAGCCATGGTGGTGGCTTCCTCCTTCACTTCTGCTAGCCTTTCATACTCAGAGATGACCAGCACAGGCTACACCACAAGATCACCTTCCCCAGACGCTGGTCTCAAGTCTCACTTCCTACATGCTGCTATGGCCCAGCATGAGGAGTATGGCGATGCCACATTGGCTGTTTCCAATCCTCTATTTGGGTGCAGTCCTAAACGCGGCAACAGTCCTGGTGGGCCTCTCCTACTCATGCTTAGTGCCGTGGTGCTGAGCTTGCGTGACAGCCACAACATGCACTTTGTGATATAAATGCTGCTGCAGGGCTCTGCATAAGTGAGCTTGTGAAGCTTCAAGTGCTGGTGTCCATTACATGGTGTGTCTGACCTGTTGCTGTGACCAAGCTTTGATGTCAGACCTGTAATCTCGCGTGTTTGGTTTTTGCATGGCTGTGTCACGCAGAATTAAGCCATTCTGTATGCTGCAGACATGGTGCGCTGTGACTCAGATGACTATGGAGCAGTAAACCCACTGTTCAGCAGCCCAGCTCTTGTGAGGCCGTCACCTCTGAGAGCAGGCCCTGTTGCAGAGGGCACAGAGGAGGGCCAGGATCTGCATGAGGCCCTGACCAGGCAGGGCTTTTCTTTGCAAGAGAGCAGCAGCAGCAGCAGTCATCACTCAGGTTTGCACTGGGGCCAGCAGGAGCAGTCAGCAGGCCCCAGCAGCAGCAGGCTCTGGGCTGGCCTGTCTTGGTGGTTGCAAAAGCCAAGATCGTGGTTAGCAACAGGCAAACATGGCAGGCAGGGTGCATATGAGGACGCAGCAGACCATGAAGCAGAGCCTGGCGCTGGTCGGCTGAGGACTGACATGATCACCATTGATGTCCCTTCTTCACGCTGCTCCTCTGTGTCACATCAGTCAGAAACTCGAGGTCAGCATGATGATCTGGAGTCAGAAGCAGGTGAGGGTGGGTTGCCGTTGCCGCCTTTGTCCACCAGCAGCAGTCCAACCAGACGGCTGACCAAGCAAGCCTCTGACGCAGCTGCAGCCGTGCTGCTCGCGATCAGTGACGCAAATCCCATTCCCCGCTCCCCCAAGCCAGGTCCAGCCCCAAACCGCAGCTGGTTCGTTGACGTCAGCCCTCGGCGAAGTTTCGCCAGTTTGCGGACCTCACCACACACGGTGCACCAGCTGCAACCTGTCTCTGTGGCGGCCAGTCGAAGTTTCGCACAGCAGCTGTGGCGCAGGCACTGTTTGGACTTGATTGTAACTGTGGTCCTAGCACTCCTGCTCGGCTTGCTGCATGGTCCAGCTTGGCAATTGCAGGAGGTCCCAGCAGCAGCCTTGGGGGCAACACTTAGCTTTGGCCTGCTGAGCCTGCTAGCAGCCCTGCCTGTGTTTGCCAGCAGCTCAGCTGGTAGCATTGCAGCTCTCCAATGTCCTGGGCTGCATTTCTTGCTAAAGCTTCTCCTGCACCTTGTCATAGCAACTCTGCGGTCAGCCATCTTTGCAGCAGTCTACGTCAGCTTGGCGCTACCATTGCTGCGGTTCAGTAATTTCTTCACGGTGATACTGCTGGTTGCCTGCTGGTGCTCTGGCATGGGCTTCCTCCTAGCGCGTCTACTGCCAAACACTCAGCTGGCAGGAAGCAGCTTGGCAATAATGGTGGCCCTGGGGGGCTGTCTCAATGGTGTTTTCCCAACCCTGCGTGAGCTTCACTCAACACCATGGTTCCTGATATCAGGTAAAGCTTTCTGCCTCATACGGGCATTTCAGCTAACTGCGGTTCAACAGAATCATCACTAGTCACATACAGGACTGCTTGCTCAGGCCTGAGTCCATCATGTTTCAGCATCTTTGTTGCGGGGTACCAACCTGGATACAGATACCTTCTGCATGCCAGCACAGCAATTGCTGACTACAAACTTGGCTACTGCAGCACCTGCTGCACATCAGCCTTTGGCAGATGGTACGTCCTAACCTGGCCAATTCATATGGCAGAATCTGTAAGTTTGCTACATGGTGTGAATGCAGGGTTAAGCTTCACTAGGTGGGCAGTTGAAGCCTTGTCAATAGAGGCTTACAGAGCTGCTGCAGTGAGCATGAGGCCACTGGGCTTGTACACACTCTCAAACCATGGCTACTGTGGCCTACAACGTATTGTATATTGGGATGTGGGAGCCTATATTTCTGGAGATGATGCCACAACCCTGCTTATTCTTGTGCAGCAAGGCAGTGACATGTGCAGCACATATGTAGATCATGATTTGATAGCCATGGCAGTGCAGACTTGCATTCTGTGCTTTGTTGCAGCTGCCTGCCATAGCATCCAAGTGTACTTGACCAGGAAGGCAGCGTGTGGTTCTTTCATTCATTGTCCATGATACATGTCACTGAAGTTGCTTGCCTCACTGATTTGAGCATTTCATTTCTGAGATGCTGAGTGATGCTTTCATAAGGCAAGAACTGTATAAGATTGTATCCTGACGTCTATGTCAAACATTTTGACATAAAGAGGGTAGCAGCACTGCAAATGGCAACCCTTTAAGACTTTGCAGCAAGCTGACTTTCAAGTGTGGCTATTTTCTGAAGAAGCTGCGCCTCTCTGTCCTGAGGCTGTGCAAACTGAGTGAGGGAAACTGGTTCTTGCCCTATTGCCAGCATGGCTTGATGCATAGCTTGGTCCAAGTCTGCAGCAAAGCCACTCAACAAGTCATTTTCATGCACCTCCAAACCCTGGACATTAAGATGTATTTCCTGCATCTTTGCTTGCAAACTCTGATCAGCATTGAAACGTCAGTTGACTTGAGTCATGCTGACGAGGCTCAACTTGATCGGATAAGCAGTTGCGTCAACAATTTCAAGCAGTACACCCCAAAGGCATTTATTAGTGACAACACTCGATTCGCGTGAACTAACAAATGTTCCAGTCAAGTTGACGCTGTTATTCGCACACATGATTCATGTGTGCGGTCAGATGACACTCTGGCCAATCACACAGCTGGCATATCAGGCCATGAGACATCACATGCGTCAGCCCTTCCATATCTGGCAGGAAGCGCTCAGCACATTTATACATGCTCAACGCACTGTTGACGTCCGACGATCACAACACATTTGCACCAGGACTCAAATCTGGTCTGGTTAGAGACCATCAACATTGGCAGAGCTTTTCTGCCTGTTGAACAATTGCCCAACATACACTGTCACAAACTGCACAAATGGCAACCAACATGAATGTGATAGCCAGTTACACAACAGTGTAGAGCAGCACTGACCGTCTAGGAGGTCCTGGGGGTGCTCCATGCCCACAGAGATGCGCACCAGGTGGTCAGGCAGCCCCCTGGCCGCCCTCACCTCAGCAGGGATGGAGGCATGGCTCATGTAGCAAGGCAGGCTGATGCTGCTGGACACACTGCCGAAGCTGACGGTGATCTTGAACAGCTTGGTCTGCTCTGCTATAATCTGACTTGCCTTCACACTGGACATCCAAAACCAAAATCAGCGAACAAAATACATATATACATGTACAGATATATACTTATTATAGATTTTGTTTATTGACGACGCTCAGACATGGACAGCAAGCCCTTTTGCCACAAGAAAGGAATATGTGAGCAAACGAACCACCAAGAAGAAAAAGGAACATTCTCAGCAGGTCCTGCAGGATTAGGCAAAATCTACAGGAAATCAGACCAACATTTCTTTGTCAACAGAAGGTACACCAGCAGATCTGATCATTTGGAAAAAAACCAATGGCTTTACAGGATTGGTAACCAGAACACAATGACTTCACTGAATAGAACAATATCCTGCAAGTATGCTCAGTACAGTGCTAGGCCAAATGGCACTGCAAGTCAGCAATTGCTGCACACATGTTTCGATCTTGGACGTTCAATGACAGCAAATTCAAGCAGTGCCAATGCATGCTGGTGACTGAGTGAAACACAGACAGACAACCACAACAGACACGCTCAGGCACAGACACAAACACAGACACAGGCACAGACACAGACACAGATGCAGACACAGACATAAACAAGGACACAGCACATGTTCTTACTTGCCAGTCTCAAAGCTGAAGAGGGAGCCGCCACTGGTGGCCTGGGAGGCATTCAGGTCATGGCCTGTGGAGCCAGGCAGGCCCGGGTAGTTGATCTTGGTGATGAGAGGATGCTGAGAGAGGGCCTGAGCCAGAATAGCGCAGTTGCGTGCTTGAGCCTCCATGCGCAGCGCCATGGTCTTGAGGCCACGCAGGCACAGCCAGCAGTCAAATGGACTCAGGATGGCGCCCTCAGCGTTCTGCAGACACCAGACTGCTTCAGAACACCAAACTGCTTCGGAATACAGGTGCCAAGAACACCGTGGAGAAACATATGTGAGCTCTGGCAGTGTGCTTCCAGTGTGCCTCCTTGTGGTGCTGAGTGTGCACAGGCACCAGAAAAGGTGACTCAGAGGGCTGCTCCAAACTCAGCGTAAGAGTAAGTTTGCCACATCTTTGATGTCCATACATGATGCCAAGATGAAGATTGCAACGGTACAATATGTTATATGCTGATAGCTGGCAGGCTAATATGTTGTATCTACAGACATTATTGCATTGCGCACACCTGCAGCCCACGAAATCCTCAGACTTGCTGCTTATGCTGTACAGTGCTTGTGGCATTCTGCACACACTTCCAGAGCCAGGTACAATTGGGCAGTGTGACCATACTGGTCTTGATCAGGATTCATTGCCAGCACGTGATAGTCATGACAGCTCGGCAGCGTCACCTATGCTCAGGAGAGTATCTACTGCAACTCTGGTCTGCTATTGCTGTGTTGTTCTCTTGTTACCAGTTACCAACTGCTGACTTCGCAGCTTGTCAATGTCAGTCTGAAACATAGTGTTTTGCAGTTAGAGGTTGGACAGCTGACGAACAATACCTGTGTGAAGTAGACTTTCTTGGCTAGGTCTGGGCCCTTGACGGACAGGATTCCTCCCATGATGTCAGAGTGGCCATTCAGGAATTTGGTGGCTGACGTCATGCTGATGTCTGCCCCCATGGCCAGTGGCTGCTGGAAGGTTGGGGCCATGATGCTGTTGTCCACCACCACCAGTGCACCAACCTACATCAAATCTGATTGTCAACTGACTTTCAACTGGCTTCCATCTGAACTTTAGCTGGATTTTGATTGGTTTCCAAATTTTCGGCTGGTTTTCAATTGTTTTTCGACCGATTCTCAACTGCTGTTCAACTGGCGTACTCATGCGCATGCTTACCTGATTGGGAGCAGGGTGATGTCAATGATATTGCAGACAGCTTCTTGCAAGCAGGCACTCAACATGAAGGCACTCGAGCCATTGAGTTACAATGACTGGCTTGTGGAAACGAGTACAGCTTTGGAAACACATGAACTATGTTTACATATATGATGTTTACATGGGCGATAACGCATGCTATATTGTGCATGTACATAGCAAAGCACATGATAGAGCTGGCCAAAACCAGGATCAGTGGCTTCTCAGCTGCATGGCTTGACTGCATTCATTACCTCTCATGGCAGCCACAATACCTGCCAGCTGAGCACAAAACAAGCTGCTGTGAAATGCAAGGCAGAGGGCACAGAACAGAGCACAAACAAGGCACAGCAAGCACAGAGGGAAGCGCAGCACACCTGATGAGCCATTTGGGTGAGTGTGGCGATGTCACAGATCTGCATGCGTGGGTTGGTTGGGGATTCTAGCATGAGCAGCTTGGTGTGGCCTGCCACCAGGGCTTTCTCAACCGCCCTGCATTTCATTATTTGATTTTTTCCCCTTTTTGTTTTACTTTTTTGTTTTTTTTGTTTTGTTTTACGTGCTTTTTGTTTTACAGTCATGCATCATTGATGCATGGGAGTTTGAAGCCGGCACATGCTTTCATGTGACCGTAGCATAGCGGCCCTGAGTGGCTTGCAGCCAACTCATACCATGCGATGGACAATTGATTATAAATTTCAACACATCTGCTACCTGTGATTATGGGATTTTAGCTTATGCACAGACCCCAAGAGTAGTTTGCATGCATGCGCCATGTTTGCATACTTGCATGGGTAGACACAACACCATAGCAGGAAGACTGTCTCGTGTTGACGCCATGACTAGGGCAAACATGGCACCACGAGACTCAACATGAATGCAAACGCAGCCAGCTGATCTCAGCCAAACACAATGGCAGATACTCAAAGGAGGATTGGACATAGTTGTGAAGTGGTTTGGCTTTTGCACCTGACGTCAGTGGTGTCGACATTGGTGACCTGGATTCCCAGATTAGGGGCAACCTGGGCCAGCAGGCGACTGGTACCCCCATACAGGTCATCCCCTGCCACTACCCCCTTGCCCGCCCCCACCAGACGCAGCACTGCCGCAAGGGCTGCCATGCCACTTGCAAAAGCAAATGCCTGGTCTGCACCCTGAACCCGAGTATATGCTGTCAACATGCTTCTAAGGCAAACAGCATATTTGTGTGCATTGCTATGATGCTGGAGTCATGCTGATCATGGCTTGACAGTGACAGAGCTGTGGCACACAGGTCCCACCCAAGGGCAGGGCTGACCTCATTTCAGGGAAGAATTCATGCCATAAGACCTTTTACATTTCATGCTTCAGAGAGCCCTCTAAGACTAAAAGGCATGTTGCTGCTGTACCCATGGGGTTTAGGGACACACTACGCATGCAATGGAATACAGCAAAAGGTGCTGTAGCATCTGTCCAAATGCAGAACGATGGATCTGTCACCAAGCACAGTCAAGTACTGGCAAGCAGGTATGAGTCACCTCCAGATCCGCCATCTGCGCCTCTAGCTGTGTCCTAGTTGGGTTTCCACTGCGCGTGTAGTCATAGGGCCCATTGGTGGTAGCTGATGGCTGACCAAAAGTTGCAGTCTGATACAAAGGCGGAGAGACGGCCTCATAGGGATCATCAGTGACCTGGGGAGGGTGTAGTAATTTGGTGGACAGGTGGCGCCGGCGTGGCAAGGGCTGTTGTGCTTGCAGGGCTTGTTGCTCCTGATGCTGCTGCCCCTGTACATCCTCTTCAAACTGCTGCTGCTGTTGACCTGCGAAGCGTGCAGGAGCGTGTCACTTGTCAGCACTGACTGACTGTGAGCGCCTCTGCCGCATGTGTGGCATTGCGCACAGAAGTCAAAGCATGATAGCACACCTCAAGCAGGTGCGGGTTGAACATACCCATTGACATTGCCTTTAATCACAGGCAACGGCAGCATAAGGATGCCAAACCAATCAAAGAATACACATGAGGGACTTTGTGTAAGACTGAAAACAACCAGCCCCCTGACCACAGTAGCTCCTTACACTACATTACACAATATTTTCATATGCTTGTTGACTGCAACAAGCAAGGCAGAAAGGACAACAGGAGAGCCGATCTTTGGAAGTAAGGGAAGCCTTTGTTGTGAGCACCTGTGATGTCTGCAGGCATGGCTCCTGAGGATGAAGCAGCCGGCTGAGCTGACCGTCTAGATGACTGACGCTCTGAGACAGACCCACCAGATATGCCAGCGTCAGCATCCGACCCTTGTGTGGCCTCAGGAGCGATGCTGGTGACGACAGGTATACCATTGCTGCTGCTTGATGCACCCTCACTAGTGCTCGTCAGCCCTGGCAACAGCAAATTGGTGCCTACAGTGAAGCTGTCATGGTCCAGGTGACATACAAGTGCAGGGAGGGATGACACGACAGCACTGCTGTCAACTTGACTTATGGAGACAGCCTTGACCACTTCATACAATGAGACCTCATTCATTCCACAAATTGACTTCAGGAAAGGTCTTGACCTTGGTCTCTGCTCTTGCATGCATGCAAGCCAGCTTGTTGGCATCCCACACCCCCCCAGGGACAGAAGTCAGGATGTATCTGCTGATCTGATTGCTGTTCATCGTCTGCTTACCTGTGGAGGTGCTGGAAAGCCCGGGTGAGGGGCTGCTGATTGAGTCAGGCTGGGGGCTTGTGCCAGTCACATCAGGCGTGGTGCTTGTAACAGTAGGCGAGGTGCTGCTGATGGATGCCGCTTCAGGGGTGATGCTTGTGATGGGGGGGTGGGGCAGGGTAGAGGTGGGTTGAGGGGCAGGGGTGGGCGCCCCATCAGCTACCATGTCCTTCAGACCCTGGTATAAAGATTTGGGTATGTCAATTTTTCCAGCCGCCAAGCGCCGCTCTGCACATACCACAGCAGTTTAGAAGCAACACCTTGAGTTGCTGAGGCAGCAGCATATGTGTCAGCACAAGGCGGTGAGCACAACCTTGAGCCCCCAAAGAACAATCAGTTGTCACTCTGCCTTGCATGAGTGCCTACATAGCGTGGCAGATTGACGCAGGCATGTACATATGTCGTACGCTGAAGTGAGGAGGGAGTGAGGGAGTGAGTGAGTGAGCGAGCGAGCGAGTCTGAGTAAATCAACATGAGGCATGAGTGAGCACATGAACGCACCGGTCATCTAGGGAAACAAACATACATAGTGCAGCAGGTCCCGAACATAACATCAAATGCATGCCAGTCAGCACACCAAGCAAAATTGTAACATGTGTGGTGTTGAATGCATCTTAGCAGCTTAAGTCATCCTCTGTCTGTGCTGAATAATGACAGACTAGAAGCATCACACGGACAGACCTGCATCTCCTCAATGGTGTTCTGGTAGTCCTGGAGGGTGTGGGGAAAGCGTGACATGACCCCAGGCCTGACATGGCCCTGCATCTCATGGGGCATGTCCAGCCTGAGGCGCCTCTGGGCCACTGCTGACAGGGGCTCTATGGCGTTGCCCTCCTCTGCAGCCTGCCTGGCCTCTTCCCTGGCTGCTCTGCGTGCTTCTCGCGCTTGCTCCTGATATTCCTGCACCACCAGGCAGGATGGCTCAGGAGAAAAGAAAAGAAAAGACTACACCTTTCGGCGTCAATTTAATGAGAAGCCAAGTATTATACTGGGCTACCCAGGCAATGGCTCAGAACAACATGAGCCATGGAAGCCAGGCAAGCCGAGATTGCCTTGCAGACGCACTAGAAGTGCAATTGGCAGCAAGGCATGCACGCACATACTGAGCCAATCACAGTAGACCAGCCCAAGCTTCTGACTATACTGAGATGAATAGCGATGCCTGAACCAGGTTTGAAATCATGTGATTTTCCTTTGGTGGTATGTTGATGTTATGATGAGAGATCTCCAACGTGATGAACATGCTACGCATCAGCATGTTTGTAACACTTTGCTGTTCAGACTCAGGTACATTCACTGCAGCTCAGGACATCAAAGCTTTCGCAACCTGCAGCTGAGTGCATCAGTGTAGGGCGAAAGACTTACAGATTTGCAGCTCAGTGCATAAAATCTGCAGTAAATTGCAGCTCAGGGCATAAAGCCAACAGCATATTGCAGCTCATGGCACAAATCCCACAGCAAAGCAGTCATAACCCATAGCATATTGCAGCATAGGGCATAACAGCTACAGCAGTTTGCACCTCCAGGGCATGAGCCCTACAGCAAATTGCACAGGTCAGAACAGTGCAGACCTGCCCAAGAGTATCCTGCTGAGCCTCATCCTCAGGGTACCCAAGCTGCTCTTCTTCCTCAGGCGGCAGATCATCCTGTGGGCCCATGTTGCCATTGGCCAAGGCCTGTGCTAGGGCCTCCTCCTCCTGCATCACCAACAACATGCTGCTCACACCTTAGGTCCTTGTTCTTGTCCCAAAGCTCAGTGTCTGCTGCTGGGGAAGGTGTGCAGCACCTGTGTCATGGTCCATACTCTCATACTCATTGCACAGTGTGCCTCTGAGTTTTAGCCCGCTCAGAATCTGCGATGATCATATGGCCGAACGTGCGAATGAGCGAACGAAGGGAAAATGAATGATGACCAAACATGAGTACAAATGATTTGATGCATGCATGAAGGAAGGAGTCTTTTGCATCAATGCAGCAATGACTGACTGGAAACACCATGACAGCCAGGCTAGCCACATGCAGCTGGCGCTGATTGTGACAACTACATAAGGAGCACCTCTTCTTGTCTGTCCAGCTCCTCCAGCTTCTTGGGGCTTTCAAGGGCCCCCTGCTCTAGGGGCCCAGGCCTGGGGGACATCTCGGGGTGGAACTCCACCTCCAGCACTGTGGAGGATGTGCGTGCAGCTGGCAGGAAGCTACGGAACGTCTCCTGCACATTCAGGTCCCAAACAAGTCAGCTGAGCTGTCTTGCCTGCATGCTCTTCAGAGCCAGGGTGAGCAGGCAGCAATGCTGAGAACCTCTTCTTTCTAATGCAATGCCCTTATAAGCTGCTAGCAAACTTCTTACCAAGCTTGTTTGCAGGTATGTGCTCAGCCGGCATGTCCATGCACATTTGTGCTTGGCCAGCACATGAAGCATTTGAGCTAGTGAGGCGAGGCGGATGCACAAGCTGGCCAGCCAAGACTAGGCTTGAGCTTCCAATAGCATGTTTGTATGCATACAAAGAAATGCAATGAAGGCTGGAAGGCAGCATACCCTAAAGCGAGAGGTGGCCTGCATCCCAGGGGTGGCAGCCTCAGCTGCTGCACGTGCCTCATCAGCCTCTGCCTTGCTCACTGTCACCTCCTGCACCATGTACGTGTCTCACCTTGCCGTCTGTTGTCAGCCTTGCACCATGGCGCAACGTGGGCCACTTCATGCTGTTATCAAGTTTTCAGATGGCCCAATGCGCCACCACACCACAGCCTACTAGTCCATTCTGCATATGAGAGCTTGATGACAAGCTGCAGCAAGCCAGCTGTTTGCCTGTTTGATGCCAAATCAAAAGCAAGCTGGCTGTCTCGAGGATTAGCGCTTGCAGCTGGACTTGCTATGACACACAGATCACACAGAACGTCAAGAACTTTGACTTCTTCCTCAGCACTTACATGCTGCAGCTCCTTGACATGTAGTAAAAGCTCCTCCGTGTGCGGTGACTCAGCCTGGATCACCTCGCTCAGCCGCCGGTTCTCATCCTCCAGAGCTGCCACCTCCTCTGTCAAGTGACTAACCTGCGTCAGGCACTTGACACAATTGCTACATGCCCTGTCTGCATCCCTCTGCTGCCAGTGCAGAGTCATGCGGAGTTGTCTGCAGAGTCATCATGCAGAGTTATCTGCAGAGTCATCATGCAGATTTATCTGCAGAGTCATCATGCAGAGTGTCTGCAGAGTCGTCATGCAGAGTCTCTGCTACTGCAGATTCACACACATCTCTTGCTTCAGTCAGTGCTTCCTCCTCAAAAGTTCACATGCACTAGCTCAAAAGGCCTGCTCAGCCTGTCGGTGATTGCAATGCTGTTGCTTGCAGACGAAAAGTCTTTTTGTCATGCAGATGATCCTCAACAATGCAAACAGGTCGTCACCATGACCATTGCAATTGGCTGCAAATGTGCTGATTTGCAGGCAATACCTGAGAGCTGACGACGCAACTGCTGGTACCCCCATGTCCATATCGACACAGAATGCAGGCAAGACAAGCAAACCTGCTGTTGGAGGCGTTGCATGGCTTCAGATGATGTGCTTGGGTGAGCAGCATCCTCCTGCTCAAGCTGAACCCTCTGGGCTTCTAATTCCAACTGGGCCACCTGCACACGGATTTCTATCTACTTTTCTTCCTCACCCCAAAGGTCACCGCAAAAATTGTGTGCACAGCTGCGCACTGGTGTCTGCTTTG
>JAABUO010003455.1_pt1 | contig 18815 bp, 16 predicted proteins | sample 5559291 | NCBI WGS metagenome assembly JAABUO01 (sample SAMN10711878, study PRJNA513372) | rock metagenome | isolation source: Antarctica rocks | place: Antarctica: Victoria Land, Finger Mt sud | reverse complement strand
CGAAAGCAGCCGCCGATGCCGAAGCAGCGAATGCACGATCGCAGGCGGATCAGGCAACCAAGAACGCGCAGGAGACGCGTGAGAAGCTGCGCAATCAGCTGAACACGGTACTGCAGACGACTGAGACGGCGCGCGGGCTGATCGTGAACATGTCAGACGTTCTGTTTGACACCGGCAAGTACACGCTGAAGCAGGGTACGCAGATTTCGCTGGCCAAGGTTGCAGGAATTCTTCAGGCCTATCCTTCGCTGAAGGTTCAGGTGGAGGGCTATACCGACTCGACCGGTAGCCCAACGTTCAACCAGACGCTCTCGGAAAATCGTGCAGGCGCGGTGCGGAACTTCCTCGTCCAGCAAGGCGTTCCGCAGGACAACATCACCTCCAAAGGCTTCGGCGCAACCGACTTTGTGGCGGACAACAAGACCGCCGCAGGCCGGGCTCAGAACCGGCGAGTAAACATGGTGGTTTCGGGCCAGGCGATCGGGGTTCAGGAGACACAAGGACCGGACGCTGACGGCGCGCAGCAGCAGGAATCACAGCCGCAGCAATCGCAGCCCGAACAGAATGCGCGGCCGCAGCAATCACCGCAGAACGAGCAGACGCCTCCGCCTCCTCCACAGCAGTAGATTTGTCCATGCTGAACAAACCGGCCACCCTTACGAGGGTGGGTCGGTTTGGCAGTGCTTCTTCAGGTGATCATGGCAGCCATGAAACTCCCGTCCCCGGGCACTGCACGGAGTTTTGAGATAGGTGACTGCAGCGGCTTTCTTCATGAGTCGACCCTCCACTGGAAGGCTTGACCATCAGCCTTCCTTCTCCAAATCGATAGCGAGAGGAAAACGGTCGCTTTCACGATAGCCGTTTCTCACAGTGGATTCACGGAGCGGGAAGTTGAGCCAGTACAGTGTAGGCGTGGATTTTCTGATCGCTACCATTGAGACAATAAGGTGCTTGTGAAGATAGTCTGCTTCGCCCGGAACAGCATAGAACTGCTGGTGCTGTGGGTGCGCGTGAACTGGTACAAAGGAAGCTATGGAATCTCTTCATGACCGCATTGTTTTTGTGACCGGAGCAAGCTCCGGGATTGGGCTTGCTTCTGCAAAGGCGTTCGCTGCGCAGGGTGCTCGGCTGCTGTTGTGTGCGCGGCGGATGGAACGGCTGGAGGAACTGACGGCTTCGCTGGAGGACGCGGCGGAGGTGTATGCGTTTCGTCTCGATGTGCGCGATCGCGCCGCGGTCGAGGAGACGCTGGCGAATCTTCCGGCGGAGTGGCGCGATGTGGATGTGCTGGTGAATAACGCTGGGCTGAGCCGCGGGTTGACCAAGCTTTACGCCGATGACCCGGATAACTGGGACGAGATGATCGACACGAACCTCAAGGGGCTGCTCTATGTCACTCGCTCCATTGTGCCGGGGATGGTGGAGCGGGGGCGCGGCCATGTCATCAATCTGGGCTCAATTGCCGGGCACCAGACGTACCCGAACGGGGGGGTTTACTGCGCGACCAAGGCGGGAGAGCGGGCAATCTCAGACGGACTGCGGCTGGACCTGATCGGGACGGCGGTACGGGTAACTTCGATCGATCCGGGGATGGTCGAAACGGAGTTCTCTGAGGTGCGTTTTCACGGGGATAAGGCCCGGGCAGAGAAGGTTTATCAGGGGATTCAGGTGCTGTCGGCTGAGGATATTGCCAATACGATTGTGTGGGTCGCTTCGCAGCCGCCGCACGTGCACATCCAGACGATCCTGCTGACTGGGATCGACCAGGCGAGCGCGACTGTGGTGAACCGCCGGGGGTAAGTCCGCCCCGATACTTCGCGCAAACTTCATCGACTCGACATCGTTTATAGCTGATTCTGTAATGGTGTACAGCGTTGCGGCGTTCCCGAATACAGGGATCCCTTACAGGGCAGGCTCTTCACTGCGTTCAGGATGACGACCCTACAGGAATTGGGTTTACAACAAGGTAGTAAGTAGATGTAAAAAGGATATTCCGTGTTCTGGTTGTCATTCCCGAAGGGAATCTGCGTTTGTTCTTGCTCTACACCATCTGCAAATCCGCCTTAGTTCGAGAAGGTTATACGTCCGAATACTTCACTCCTCCTCGTCGTCGTGTTCCATCACTCCCTGCTGTTCCTCGGGCTCGAAGTCCGCCGGTTCCATTCTGCCGCCGCGCCCTTCGACCAGCACCTGAATCCGGCCTTCCGCCTTCTCCAGTTCGGCCTTGCAGGCGTTGGAGAGTTTGACGCCTTCCTCGAACAACCGCACTGATTCGTCCAGCGAAAGTTCGCCTCGTTCCAGCCGTTCCACTACTGCTTCGAGAGCCGTCAACCTGTCTTCGAATCCTGCCATGGACCTTTATCCTTTGAATCGGGTTCAGCGGTCAAGAAGCAAAATTCCTCCGCTTAGCTGCGGGAGGACAAAGTGGTTCAGCCTCGCGCAAATCCAAGCACCTGCGCGGCTGCCTTGTACTTGCCGAAAGGGGCGCTGACCTGCACACCCTGTACACGGCCGCGAACCTCGGCCAGCATCTCCTGCGCAATGGCGATTCCTTCAGCGCGGGCGGCTTCAGGCGACTCCGCACGGCCCATCCGCGCCAGAATCTCTTCGGGCATATTGACCTTTAGGGCGTCCCGCATAAACTCGGCGTTCTTGACGCTGGTCAGCGGCCAGATGCCCGCGATCATGGGAATCCTGAACCCCTCGATGCGTTTGAGAAACTGCTCCAGCAGCCGCAGATCGAAGACGGGCTGGGTAATTCCAAATTCGCCGCCGGCCTCTACCTTGGCGGCAAACCGCCGCACTTCGTTGTCGATCTCTGTCACTCCCGGGTTCGCCGCAACGGACAACGTGAACGCCGCCGACTCGCCGATGCTGCTTCCGCCCAGATCTAGCCCATGATTCAGATCACGGCAGATCTTGACCAGACCGATGGCGTCAACGTCGAAGACGGCTGTCGCTGTGGGGTAGTCGCCCATCTTGGGCGGGTCGCCGGTCAGGCAGAGGATATTGCGCAAACCGATAGAGCGTGCGCCCAGCAGATCGCTTTGAACTGCGAGCAGGTTACGGTCGCGGCAGGTGTAATGCAGGATCGTCTCGATGCCCACGCGCTGCTGAATCTGCACACACAGACTTTGCGCACTCATCCGCGCACTGGCACGCGGGGAATCGGGCACGTTGATTGCATCCACACCCAGCCGGTGCAACTCTCCCGCGCCGTCCAGTTCCTTGGTGCAGTCGAAGCCTTTGGGCGGCACGATTTCGACCATCGTGACGAAGTCGCCGGCGGCGATCATCGCGCCGATCTTTGAACGTTCGCCCAAGGGTGGCGGCTGGACGCTGTTCTGCTGGTTCTTCTCTGACTTAGCCCCGGACTCAACTTCAACCACGCCCGCGACCTGCGCCTCGAGGGCGCGCAAGGCACCGCGCATCGCCCGCGTATGCTTCGGCGTAGTTCCACAACAGCCGCCCACAAACTGCACGCCGGCCCGTACAAACTTCTTGGCGAAGCTCGCCATGTACTCGGGCGAGGTGAGGTACAGGCTGCGCCCGTCCACCTCGCGCGGCGTTCCCGCGTTGGGCATCGCAGCCAACGGCAGAGTCGTCGCCGAGCGCATCCGCTCTACCACCGACAGCACAATCCCGGGACCTTCGCTACAGTTGCAGCCCACTGCGTCGGCACCCCACGCGGTCATCTTTTGCGCGGCGTCTTCAGCGGAAGTTCCGTCCAGGCAATTGCCGTGCTCATCGACCGTGACCATAGCAATAATGGGCGCGCCCTGACCATGATCGCGTGCCGCGCGAATGGCCAGCTCGGCCTCCTCCATGGACGTCAGCGTTTCGAGCACCAGCAGGTCCGCCCCAACGCCCGGACCGCCCGCCACCAGCGCGGCAACCTGGTCCGCGTAAGCGCGATAGCCTTCGTCTGCCAAGACCTTACCCACGGGCATCAGCCTGGTCCCAAGCGAACCCACTGCCCCGGCCACGAACGCCTCGCTGGCCTGCTTTTCACGCATCTGGTTGACGCATTCACGCGCCAGCCGAACGCCTGCATTATTAATCTCCTCCAGCTTCGCTCCGAGCCCGAATCGCTCCAGGCGCACACGGTTTGCGCCAAAGGTGTTGGTTTCGATTACCAAGGCCCCGGCCTGCAGGTACTCGGTGTGCACCGCGCGCACGGTTTCGGGCTGCGAAAGATTCAGCTCGTCGTAGCAGCGATTGATAAAGACGCCCCGGCCATAGAGCATCGATCCCATGGCCCCGTCACACAACACCGCGTCCGCCCGGGAGGCAAACAGCGCGCGCACGCGCCTGCCTGCTTCAACCCGCGTCTGCTCCTTCTGCTCCTCAGCCTGAGCCAACTGTGTCATCGGTCCATCCTAAGGCACGCCTGCACAGGGCACCAACAGACCGGCACGAAAGACGGGCACCAAAAGACGGGCACAGGATCGATGCACTTGCGCCCTGCGCTCCCGAACCGCCGCAGGCAGCGTCTTACAAAGACGCCGCTTTGGTATACTTACAGGAATCCCGCAGGCCGAAATCAGCGCCGCCGCACTCAAGTCTGGAGCCGTTTCCGTTGAAAAATCGCAGTTGCATAACGCCTGAACCGGCATCTGAGAACCTCCCTGTCTCCCGCACGGCACGCACGCACCGGTCCGGTTGGTTTCGCGCCGCGGTTGTCCTCCTGGTCAGCGTGGCCGCCGTCTCGCTGGCTGCCTGCGGACCTTACTACTACAAGTTTCCTCAATATAATTTTGCCGGCCGCCCCATACCGCCCAGCAAGCTGGCACAGCGCGTGATGGTGGCCCTGACCAGCAATGGATCGAGTGGCGCGTTACAAATTCTCGACGCGAAGCGCGACATTCGCAGCAACGTCGAAAACACAATTCCGGCGTTCGCGATCTCAGGCTATAGCGGCGGATTTCCCAGCCGCATCGATAGTTTTCCGGAGCAGTTGACTGGTCTCGTTTACTCGAATCTGCCTCCTTACCCGGTCACAATCGTCAACTACGGCACGGAGAGGGCGACCACAGCTCTGGGCCAGTTTCCCGCGCCCGTGAGTTCCTTCTCGGTTGCGCCCAGCTTCAGTCGTCTGGTAGCGGCGGTCCCGTCGACCGGCCAGATCGCGGTTCAGGATTCGTCCATCCCAGGCAGCTATGCGCTGAACTTGCCCAATGTCCAGACGGTCGCGGTTGATCGCGGCAATACACTCGCGCTGGCCACCGTGCGCAACTCGGACGCGCTCTATCGGCTGATTCGGTTGAACACGAACCAGCCGCCCCCGCCGGGCAATGTGGACTGCCAGCCTACGGTGCTGCCTGTCTTCTGCATCGTGCCGGTGCCGGGAACCTTTGATCGTCCTACAAGCGTAGTCTTTTCGGCGGATGGCGCGAACGCTTACATCTTGAACTGCGGCCAGGAGTGCGGTGGTGGTGGGAATGGAGGCGCAGGCATCAGCATCATTCCGCTCGGTGCACTCGATTACAACGCCATCCCGACGTCCCTGCCGTATCCTCCGGTCGTTAGCGGCCACGTCTCTGTTCCTCACGGCGTCACCGCTGGATTGACGGACGGGACGCATCTCTATGTCGCCGGACAGCAACTTCAGCCTGACGGACTCTTCGCAGGATTTCTGTCCACCATCGATCTGGCCAACCTGACTGTGGGTGCGCCTGTCTCCATCTCGGACGGCTACCACAGCAAGATGCTCTTTGCCGACGACAACACCCTGTGGATCGGATCGCAGTTCTGCGCTACGGGCGAGCGCGCCAAGCTGAATGAGAACTATAACTGCCTCAGCCGCTACGATCTCGGCTCGGGAGTGGCCTCCATCGTGCCAGCGATCATCCCCGCAACGTCTACCTCTCCAGCAACCGTTCCCTATCCTAACGCCGACCAAAACCTGCTCTACCTTGGCTCCCTGACCGGCCTTACACCCGTTCAGACTTTTCATAAGGTCTATACGGCCTACGGCGGGCAGGTACACGCCTTCAAGACTACTGACGGCTCAGAGATTAATAATCAGTTCATCGCCGTGCAGGGCACCGCGCTTGACGTCACTTACATGGACGCTTCCACGAATGCTGCGGAAGGCAATTCCAACTTCTAGACGCCACACGCCGAGGACAACCTGAACTCCTCCACTCCGGTCGACATTCTCGCCATCGCCGCCCACCGCGACGACGTGGAACAGACCTGCGGGGGCACGCTGCTGGTCCAGCGTGCCCTGGGATCAAGAACCGCAATCCTCGATCTGACGCAGGGCGAATCCGGTACCCGAGGCTCGGCCCACGAACGCGCCGGGGAAGCCGAAGCAGCCGCCCGCATCCTTGGCGTCGCACACCGCGAAGCACTCGATCTCCCCGACGGCGCAGTCCAGAACACTCTTGCCAATCGCCTGAAAATTGCCGCGGTTCTGCGGAGACTGCGGCCACGCGTGGTCCTTCTGCCCTATTGGCAGGGCCGACACCCGGACCACTACACCACGGCCACCCTGGGCTACGAAGCCTGCTTTGCGGCGGGCCTGAGCAAGCTTGAGCTTCCCGGCGGCAGCTCGGAATCGTTCCCACCGCACCGTCCGTACAAGATCCTCTATGCCTCGCTCTACGCCGATGTGCGCCCGACCTTTGTGGTCGACATTTCCGCGCACATGGAAACGCGGTTGGCCGCCCTGCTTGCCTACCGGTCGCAGTACGGCGACCAGCCCGGAGGTTCGGGTCTGTTCGTCCCCGAGCACGAAATACGGGAACGCACCTTCGCCTCGGCGCGGCATTACGGATTGCTCGCGGGCGTTCGATACGCAGAGCCATTTGTACAGAAGGAAGTGGCCCTCGTGCAGGATCTTTTGCAGCTTCCGGTCGCTTCCATTTAGTCAAGGTCCTGCTTCCCCCTCAAACCCTTGAACCCGCCGCCGCATCACACCCAGCAATGACTTCGCTAAACACTAGAGGTTGGGCCGCCTCGCGCCGCAGTTTCCTCGCCTCGGCGGCCGCGCTCGCGGCAGCATCGCTGACCGGATGCGGAGGCAAGAAAGCCAAAGCCGTCCTCAACGATGACGATGTGCTCAACTTTGCGCTCAACCTTGAATACCTTGAAGCCGAGTTCTACCTGATTGCGGCCACTGGCTCAGGGCTTGTCGCCGCCGATACAGGCAAGACTCCCGGTGCCACCACCGGAGGCGCGAAAATCACCGGCCTCAACGCCGCGCAGCAGCGCATCCTCAACGAGATCGCGTTCGATGAGCAGGGCCACGTAAAGTATCTCCGCGCTACGATCAAAAAGCTGGGCGGCACGCCGGTGGATAAGCCCGCCATCGACCTTACCTTCTTCAGCGCGCTCGCATCTTCAGCCGGGATTGCCGGAGCCTTGAACCCATTCGCAGACTTCAACAGCTTCCTGGTCGGTGCCTTTACCTTCGAGGACGTCGGAGTGACGGCGTATAACGGCGCCACCAATATTCTTTCCAACTCCGGCATCGCCGGCGGTTATCTGGACGCGACCTCAGGGATTTTGCCCGTCGAGGCCTACCACGCCGCTTATGTACGCAGCACGCTCACAGCCAACGCCGTCGCCTCTCCCGGATATCCCTACTTGGTGTACGCGAATCAAATCTCCGCGCTGCGGGCCAGGCTGGGAGGGGGCAACGAGACCCCGCTCACCCTGCCCACGTCCCCCTCAACTCCGGCCACTGTAACCGCAGCGGACAGCAACGCACTCGCGTACACCCGAACCACCGACCAGATTCTTCACATTCTGTACGGTTCGCCTACGGTAGGCGTCGCCAAAGGCGGCTTTTTTCCGTCAGGCACCAACTTCAAATTTGCAGCCACCACCACTTAGATTCCGGGAATTCTGTCCCGGCTAAGCCTCTATTGCTCTTCGTCCTGCGAACAACAACCAGCCGTACTCCGACGCACCGAACACCATTTTATAAGCATTGAAAGCACGCAATTATGTCCATCCAGAACCCCTCTCGCCGTTCGCTGCTCGTCGGAGCCACTTCCGCACTGGCGGTTTTCGCCACCCCGCCATACCTGGCCGAGGCCGCGGCGGCGGTGACCACCTACAAGGACACCGATATTCTCAACTTCGTCCTGAATCTCGAATACCTTGAGGCGAACTTTTATTACCTGGCGGCCTTCGGCACCACGATAGACGCACCCAACGCAGCCTCCACCGCTGCCGGGGCGTCGGTCATCACGCCCTCCGGTCCGGGCACAGCGGGAAGTGTCGCGGTGAAGCCCAAGGCACGCGTTCCGTTCACGTCAATCACGATAGGCGCGTATGCAACCGAGACGGCGATTGAAGAGGGCAAGCATGTCGCACTCCTCCGCAATGCGCTTGGCTCCGCTGCCGTCGCACAGCCCGCGCTCGATCTGCAGACCTCGTTCAACACTCTGGCCTCCGCTGCCGGGCTGGCGTCACCGTTCGACCCGTTTGCCTCCGACGCCAACTTCCTGCTGGGTGCCTCCATCTTCGAGGACGTCGGTGTAACTGCCTATCGCGGCGCCGCCCCACTGATCAGCAACACGCTGACCGGGCGCACGAATCTTCAGACCGCTTCCAGCCTGCTTGCCGTAGAGGCCTACCACGCGGGCCTGGTCCGCACCGCGTTGCAATCGCTCGACCCGACCGGCACGTTAGGTTTGGTTGCGGCAATCCAGAAAATCGCCGCCCTGCGCGCCCAGTTTTCCGCCGCAGTGAACAGCAAGGCGCCGCTTCCAGACGATTACGGCTTGTCCGTAAGCCGCAGCGTGACTCTCGCAGGCGGCTCGACCGCATCTGCCGCTCAGATCGCAGACACGGATCCTGCTACTTCGCTCGTCTTCAACCGCAACACCACACAAATCCTGAACATCGTGACCGGGGGCAACGCCGCCTCGTCCGGATCGCCAGCCAAGGGCCTTTTCTTTCCGGCGGGCCTGAACGGACTCTTCGTCTAAACCGATTCAAGCTTTACCCCAGCGCCTTCAGCAACACACTCCGAACCACCGGCCACGCGCTGCTCTCCGGGTCCACCACGTCGAAGTGGTTCGCGCCGCCGAGCATCGTCACCTGAACCGACTCCTGTTGATCCAGCCCACGTTGCGCCCAGCGCGCCGGAAGCTCCGCCGGAATCTGGTCATCAGCCGTTCCCTGGATCAGAAACTGCGGCACATTGAGCGGCCGCAGTGCGCCAGGATCCCTCGCCACATAGCGCTCGGGAAACTGGTCGGGCGAGCCGCCCATCAGGTTCTCCACCTCGGCGCGATCGTGAGCGAATGCACCATCCGCTAAAGTAATCGTGAGTTCAAGATCCACCGCTCCTGCCAGCCCGACCACACCCCGGATAGGCAAATAAGGCTGCGGATTGCGCAGTACGCTCGACCCCGGAATATGCGTCCGTCCGGCGAGCCAGAACGCCAGATGCCCGCCAGCCGAATGTCCCGCCACAACGATTCGGCTCAGATCGATCGGGTGAGTCTTTGCGAGCGCAGCGACGAAATCGAACCCGGCAGCTACATCCTCGAACGTTCCGGGCCAGCCACCACCGGGGTTCCCCACCCGACGGTATTCAAGCGACCACACAGCCACCCCATGTGCCTTCAGGTCGGCGCAAAAATGACCGCCATACCCAAGTCCGTACGCCGCCTTCCACCAGCCGCCATGAAGGAAGATGATGAGCGGTGCACGCACTCCCGCCTTGAGCACAGGCATCCAGAGGTCGCCGAACTGAAACTCTCCCGGGCCATACTGCACCCGCAGATCTGCGACGGGCGGCTGTCGGTCGAGAAGATCGGTCAACGGGTCGCCCTCATACGCATGGAGGCACTATGCAAACCTTGCTTCTCTGAGACCGGGAGAGCAGCGGCTTTGCTTCTATTCAGAGCTACTTTGAGGAACTCTGCTCTGGCGGCAACGTCACGATAACCTCGCCGGCGCGAGTGTAGTGCAGCTCCTCGCGCGCCTGGTGTTCGATTGCTCCAGGATCGTCTTTAAGGCGCTGCACGTGCCCGCTGAGCGCATCGTTATCGTGCGCCAGTTGCTTGACCTCTGCGGCCAACGCACGTTCTTCATGCCGCTTCTGCTCGTACGCCGTCAAACCGTTTTGCCCAAAGACGACGTGGTAGCCGACCGCCACAGCAAGCACCGCCGCTGCGACGGTAGCCACCCGCCGCTGCTGGCCATAGAGCCGTTGTGTCCAAACGCGCAGAGGAGCGCCCGCCGTTTGTAAAACTTTGCGCTGGGGCCGAAACAGAGTCATAAAAAGGAAGACGATCAGGGTTCAGTTGAATGCCTGCACGCGCCGAAGTCAAGGGTGCAGGCAGTGACTTTGTGTATACTCCCCTGCGCCGAAAATGTTTTGTAGAAGTGCTGCCGCATACAGTCTGGCTGCAACCCTTTGTCGCGCCGCTTGGTATGCTGGAGAAGACATGCAGATTATGTTCGCCCTTGCGCTCGTCAGCTTCTTTGCCATGCTCTGGGCAGGCTTCGGGCTGACCCGCCACATCCGGCGCAAGGCTGCATTGAAATCGGCGCGAAAAGAACTTCGCGGCTCCAGGCTCAGCCAACGCGCCCCCGACCCACGCACATAAATTTAGCAAAGAGGACGATGACCATGCCGTTTGCGAACACCACCCAAGCCGCGCCACGCTGGACTCCTGCCGCCCTGAACCAGACCCTCACCGGACGCTTTGCGTTGGCGCTTGCCGCCAGCCTCTTCGTTGCCGTGTGCGCTCACGCGTCCGTGCGTCTGCCGTTTACGCCCGTTCCCCTTACCCTTGGCGACTTTGCGGTGGTTCTGGTCGGCATGGCTCTGGGCCCCGTCTTTGGCTTCGCCGCGATGCTTGCGTACCTGGCTGAAGGCGCGGCCGGAATGCCCGTCTTCAACCCCGGCGGAGGCGGTGGCCTGATCCAGTTGCTTGGGCCAACCGGAGGCTACCTCTTCGCCTACCCACTGGCCGCAGCGGCAGCAGGTGCCCTGGTGAACAGTCTGCGCCGCGTGTCTGCCAGCACCTTCCTTGCGGGTCTGACCGCCGCCGCAGCAGGGTCCGCGATCATCCTGACTTGCGGATTCGCATGGCTTGCCGCGCTGCCGCACATGTCCCTCCCACTGGCCTTCTCCGCTGGGGTTCTGCCCTTCCTCCCCGGCCAGTTGGTGAAGATTGCCGCCTGTGCAGGCATCTACGCCACGCTCAGCCGCTGGCGCGAAGCAAGGCACTAGACAACACTTACTTCTCAAACTTGAGCGCGGATCTCGACTGGAGCTGAATTCCGTCGAGTCTCCACCGTGCCAGCACTACGCCAACGCTTCGCGCTAAAATCGAGCCCGACATGACCAGCTACGAAACACCCGATTTCGCCTCCCTGCCGCCGTTCCTCAACGAGCCATTCCTCGACTTTACCGATCACGCCATCAAGCGGCAGATGGAAGCGGCCCTGACCCAGGTAGAAGGCGAGCTTGGACGCGAGTATGACCTCGTGATCGGCGGCAAGCGTCTGCGCACGTTGGAGAAGATTGAGTCCGTCAATCCAGCTCGTCCGGCGCAGGTGGTTGGCATTCATCAGCTCGCCGAGGCGGATCATGCAGACGCCGCCGTATCCGCCGCACTCGCGGCGTTTCCAGCATGGGCGGCGACTCCATCCGCGCAGCGTGCCGGTTTTCTGCTGCATATCTCGAAGCTGATTCAGCAGCGTCGCTTCGAGTTCTGCGCCTGGCTCACCTTTGAAGTCGGGAAAAACTGGGCCGAGGCCGATGCCGACGTAGGTGAGTGCATCGACTTCATGGAGTTCTACGCCCGCGAAGCTCTGCGCCTCTCCGGCTCCGTTCCGCCTATCCAGTTCCCCGGCGAGCGCAACCAGTTTCAGTACGTTCCGCTCGGCGTCGGTGCGGTCATTCCACCGTGGAACTTTCCCTTCGCCATCATGGCCGGCATGACGGCCGCCGCCATTGTCTGCGGCAACACGGTAGTGCTGAAGCCTTCAATCGACGCACCGACCATCGCCGCAAAATTCTTTGCATTGCTGGAAGAAGCCGGCCTGCCGGATGGTGTCGTCAACTTCTGTCCGGGCGCGGGGCCCGGCTTCGGTTCAGCCGTCGTTGCCGACGCGCGGACGCGCTTCATCGCCTTTACCGGCTCGAAGAAGGTGGGGCTTGAGATCCACGAAAGCGCCGCAAAGACCCAGCCCGGCCAGAGGTTTATCAAGCGTACCGTGCTCGAAATGGGCGGCAAGGACGCGATCATCGTCGCTGCCGATGCCGACTTGAACGCGGCTCTGAACGGTGTGGTCGCCTCCGCCTTCGCCTTTGCGGGCCAGAAGTGCTCGGCATGCTCGCGTGCCATCGTAGACGCGAGCATCTACGACACGTTCGTCGATCAGCTTGAGGAGCGTGTCGCCGCCTTGCAGCAGGGCGACCCGGCGAAGAACGTGTACGTCGGTCCGGTCATCAGCCCAGTCGCGATGAAGCGCGTGCTCGATTACATCGAAATCGGCAAGGGCGAGGCGCGCCTGCTTACCGGCGGCGAGGCGCTACCATCCAATGACCATGGCTACTACATCGCACCGACAGTCTTCGTTGACGTCGCGCCCACGGCACGCATTGCGCTCGAAGAGATCTTCGGACCTGTACTCGCGGTGATTCGCGCCAACAGTTTCGATGAGGCGCTCGAGATCGCCAACAACACCGAGTACGGGCTCACCGGGGCAGTCTACTCACAGTCGAAGGAGAACCTGGACCGCGCCCGTGAAGAGTTCCACGTAGGCAATCTTTATCTCAACCGCAAATGCACGGGCGCGATGGTTGGGGCCCATCCATTCGGCGGCTTCAACATGAGCGGCACGGATTCAAAGGCCGGCGGCCCCGACTACCTGCTTCTGTTCACGCAGGCCAAGTCCATCGCCGAAAAGGTGGCTCACGTCAGCAAACAGGCTGACGAAGAAGAAGCTCGTATGGGCATTTGAAAACGTGCGCAAAGTACGCAAATAGAAGATGCAAAGTTCGCAAATCGGGGAATCGCAACCGGATGACACTGTAGTAGGTGGAGCCAAGAAGATTGGCGTCATTTAGTTGTCATTCCCGAATGGAATCTGCGTTTGTCTTGCTTTGCCGGTTCTCTACACCATCTGCGAATTCGCTCAAAACTAAGCCGTACGCTTTTGCAGCAGCATTCCGGCTGCGGCTGCGGCTTCCGCCAGCAGACGATGATGCAAGGTAAACAGGGCCAGTTCAAGCCGGTCGCTGACGCCGATCTTGTCATAGATGTTGCGCAGATAGTTCTTGATCACCTGCTCCTTGGTTCCAAGCTGTAGGGCGATGTCCTTGTTCTTCCTGCCCTGCACGATGAGCGCGACAATCTGCATCTCCTTGGGGGTCAGCCGGTCGCGCACCCGCTCACCGACCGCATCGTGCGGCTGCATCGTTGTGACGGAAGCACGCTGCACGCAGCGCTGGCCGCGGGCGACCCGCCGCACCGACTCGATCAGATCGGCGCTCGTGATGCTACGTCCAATTACGCCGCCCAGACCGGCTGCAACGGAGTCGGCAACATGCTGGCCCTTCTCCGCGACCAGGATTCCGACGCTTCCGCATTCGCGAATTGACGCTACGGTAGCGCCCAGGTCGAGCCGCAGACCGGTAGAAAACAGAACCACCGCGCCGGGATGACTGGACAGCGCTGCCGTGAAGCGTGTTGGCTCCTCACACTGCGCAACGATGCGCATATCGTCTTCAAGCGCCAGTACGCGAGCCGCGCCCGCGCGAAAAAGAGCCTGATCATCCGCCAGAATGATTTTGTTCATGGTGAGGTGGTCTCCTGCGACGGGCGTTTCGCCCGCACCTCTCCCATCGGCGGTGTCAACACCGTTCGCAGCGTTGTCGCCAATTGGTACAACCCCCCGCATCCTGCACACGAGCATACAAGTTAGCATTCCGGGAAGCGAGGTGACGCAGCCAGACAGCCGTATTTCGGAGTCTTCAGCCCCGTTGAGGACATCCCATAGGATGGCGGGTAGCTTGCCGGGTCAAAGAATTTAGCCCGCGAGATAATGGTGCGCATGGGAAAGCCGATTCTTCTTGCCGTAGATGATGACGTGAGCGTGCTCGAAGCCGTGGTGCAGGACCTGCGCCGCCGTTACGGGCAGGACCACCGCATTCTGCGCGCCGCCTCTGGCCAGGCGGCACTGGATATCTGCCGCCAGTTGAAAGCGCGCCATGACACCGTCGCACTGATCCTGAGCGATCAGCGGATGCCGGGCATGACCGGCGTGGCGTTCTTGGAGCAGGCAATCCCGATCTTCCCGGAGGCTCGGCGCGTTCTGCTGACCGCCTACGCAGATACCGAAGCCGCGATTCGCGCGATCAACTCCGCGCGCATCCACTACTACCTGAATAAACCCTGGGATCCACCGGAAGAGAAGCTCTACCCGGTTCTCGACGATCTGCTGACCGAATGGAAACGCGGATTTCGCCCGGCGTACGATGGCCTGCAACTCATCAGTCCACGTTGGGGCGCGAGCGGCTACGAGGTTCGCAACTTTCTTTCGCGCAACGTGATCCCGTTCAAATGGCTCGATCCCGATCAAAATCCGGAGTCACTTGCGCTGCTGGACGAGCGCCATCTCGACCAAGCCAAGCTGCCTGTCGTTCTCTTTCCTGACGGCACCTCGCTGGTGCAGCCAACCACGACCGAGCTTGCCGCTAAAGTCGGTCTGCGCGTCACGGCCCAGCAGGAGTACTACGACGTCGTGGTGGTAGGCGCAGGTCCGGCAGGGCTGGCCGCCGGCGTGTATGGCGCGTCGGAAGGTCTGAAGACTCTGCTGGTCGAACCACTCGCGCCCGGCGGGCAGGCCGGGTCAAGCTCGAAGATAGAAAATTATCTTGGGTTTTATGACGGTATCAGCGGAGAAGAACTTGCCCGTCGCGCTTACCTCCAGGCGCAGCGCCTGGGCGCGGAGTTTCTCACGCAGCGCGTCTGCTCTGTCCGGTCGGAGAACGGCTATCACATCGTGCGCATGGTGGACGGACGAGAGGTAAGCTGTCGTGTGTGCCTGATCGCAACCGGCGTGCAGTATTGCCGCCTGGACATTGAATGCGAGCAGCAGTTCTCCGGCAACGGACTTTATTATGGCGCAGCCATGACGGAAACCGCATCATGCGCCAACCAGGAGATCTACATCGTCGGGGGAGCTAACTCGGCAGGTCAGGCGGCGATGCATTTCTCGCGCCACGCTTCGTCCGTCCGCATGCTGGTGCGCGGGGAGTCGCTGGAGCGCAGCATGTCCCGCTACCTGATTGAACAAATCGAGAACACCCCCAACATCGCAGTCGAGACCCACACCGAGCTGACCGGCCTTGAAGGCGGAGAAAATCTGGAGCGAATTAGCCTCGCTACACCTCGCGGAGAGGAAGTCCGCAAGGCGAGCTCGGTGTTCGCCTTTATCGGTGCCCAGCCGCACACGCAGTGGCTTCCGAACGCGGTCGCACGGGATGCGAAGGGATTCATCCTGGCGGGCCCGGATTTGAAGCTAAAGGGCAAAGACGTGTGGCGGTTGGAGCGCGATCCTTACCTGCTCGAAACCAGCGTGCCCGGAATCTTTGTGGCCGGCGACGTCCGCCACGGCTCGGTGAAGCGCGTCGCATCGTCGGTGGGAGAAGGTTCGATTGCAATCCAGTTTGTCCACCAATATCTGGCGTCGATCGAGTGAGATCAATGAACGAAACAAAGCAGCTCGAACCTCCAACCTCCGCCTTAAGCGCACGCACGCTGGCCAGCTTAAGGTCTGTCTCGATCTTCCATTCACTCGACACAGACACGCTGCGCTGCCTGGAGACGGCCCAGGAAATCCACCGCGCGCCGGGGAATGTGCTGGTACATGAAGGTGAAGCCGTCCATCAGTTCTGGATTCTGCTCGAAGGTTCAATAAAAATTGTGGAGTCGGGACCTGACGGCCGCGAGATGACGCTTCATGTTCTTGACCGCGGCGAGACTTTTGGCGAAGTTGCCCTGCTGACCGGCATTGCTCCCACTGTATCGATGGTTGCGGCTCAGCCCTGCGAGCTGCTGCAATTGTCTGAAGAAAATTTCTGGGCCCTGATGACCTCCTGCCCGGAAGTGCGCAAAGCCATCCTCCATATCATGGCGCAGCGGCTTGCGAAGATGCAGAAGATCAGCTTCCAGCAGGAGAAGATGGCATCGCTTGGCACCATGGCGGCGGGCCTGATGCATGAACTGAATAACCCGGGCTCCGCGGCTCGACGAGCCTCCGCGCAACTGCGTGAAAACCTGCAGCGGATGCATCGTCTTACAGCGCACTTTTCCCGCAGTGAGCAGCTTACGAATGAACAGAAACAGTGTCTCTTCGATCTACAGGAGCTTGCCCTGGCAGCACGTCCGGAGCAGACACTGAGTTCGATCGAACAGGCGGATGCTGAAGAAGATCTGGTCCAGTGGATGGAGTCGGCCAACATCGAGGATGCCTGGAAGCTTGCACCCACATTCGTTTCCATCGGCTTTCACGCCGAGCACCTCGAATGCGCCCGGGCATCGTTCAAGGGCGGTGTTTTCTCGGACGCGATCAGCTGGCTCGAAGCACTCGTCTCATCCATGCAACTGGTGGGCACGATTGAGGAGAGTATTGGCCGCGTGACTGACCTGGTGCAAGCGGTCAAAAGTTATGCATACGAGGGCCGAACCAGGCAGCAGGTCGACATCAACCGCAGCATCCACGCAACGCTGCTGATCCTGGGCCATAAGATGCGCGAGAAGCAGGTGACGCTAAGCAAGAATCTCGCAGCCGATCTGCCGACTCTTGAGACCTCCTGTCATGGGTTGAACCAGGTGTGGACCAACCTGCTCGACAACGCGATTGATGCAGTTGCGCAGCAAGGCTCGATCCGCCTGCGGACGTGGCTGGAAGAGAGCGGACCGCATTCGAGCCGCGAAGCTGCACAGCAAGTCTGCATCCTTGTGGGCGACGACGGTCCAGGCATTCCGCTGGAATGCCAGTCCAGGGTCTTCGATCCCTTCTTCACCACAAAACCCGCCGGCGTGGGCACCGGCCTCGGCCTCGGCATCGTCTATCGCATTGTCGAGCAGTATGGCGGCACGATTCACTTCAGCTCCGCGCCGGGCTCTACCGAGTTTGTCGTGCGGCTCCCTGTACGCTTGCAGGACGACGCCGCTGCTGTATCCGCAACAGCAGCCGATTAGCTAAAGCTGATTGGCAACTGCCATAGAACCGTCATCCTGAACGCAGTGAAGGATGACGGTATTCGGTCAACCCGCATCCCCTACACCAATAGGAAATGGTCTATAGTACAGCGGCCACGCCAGCCCAGCTATGATGGCTCTGGAGGATCCAAGAGCCGTGGCCCTGACCCCGTTCCATATCGCTTTCCCCGTTGACGATCTCACCAAAGCGCGCAGCTTCTACGGCGGCACACTTGGCTGTCCGGAGGGACGCAGCAGCGAAGAGTGGATCGACTTCAGCTTGTTCGGACACCAGATTGTCGCTCACCTGAAGCCTCGCGATGCAAACGCAGCCGAGCCACACCATAACGCCGTGGATGGCCATGCCGTGCCCGTTCCGCACTTCGGTGTCGTGCTCACGATGGAAGATTGGGCTGCGCTCGCCGAACGCCTGAAAGCAGCGGGACAGAAGTTTGAAATCGAGCCCTACATCCGCTTCAAGGGCGAGGTTGGCGAACAGGCCACCATGTTCTTCTACGACCCGGCCGGCAACGCGCTCGAATTCAAGGCCTTCGCGGATATGACCCAAATCTTCGCGAAGTAGATAAGCGAAAGGCGGGCACGACGGTTTGTGATAAGCCGAAGCTGTACTATCTCTGTGTCCATCCTATTTGAATCAGCACGGAGGAACGTTGGCGGAGTTTATCGACGCATCCGAACCTTTTCAGCCTGGAAAGCAGCGCAAGAGGCTCTTCATTCTGGCAGCTTGCATCGTCGGCGTTCTCATCGCAGGACGCAGCGCGCTGGGCTACTGGGTCGATCTCCTGTGGTTTCGCTCGCTCGGCTTTGGCTCTGTGTTCTGGAAGACCACCAGCCTCGAAGCGGGCGCATTCGTAGCCTTCGCGATCCTCACGTTTCTTCTGCTGTTCGGCGCATTCGTTGTCATTCGGCGAACCCATCAGGCGGATCTCCCGCACGCGCGTTCGATCATGGTAGGCGGTCAGCCTGTCAACATCTCGGTCGAACCGGCGTTGCGCATTTTGTCCCTGGTGGCCGCGCTGGTGATCGCGTTGATCACCGGGCTCAGCATGATGAGCGAGTGGCCCACGCTCGCGCTGTTCTGGTACGCGCCCCATCAGAGCGGCAGCGTCTTCGATCCAATCTTCGGCAAGCCGCTCAATTTCTACCTGTTCACTTTACCCGCGTTGCAGCTGGTAGCGGGCTGGCTGCTTACGCTCGCCATTGCGACATGCGTTGTTGCCGGCATCTTTCTGTTCATCACCAGCGGATCGAGAACGCTGGAGGCAAGGCGCTTCAGCTATGGCGCAACGCCCTGGCGCGGGCTCTCGCTGACCGGATCGTTCCTGTTATTTGCACTTGCCGTGCAGGTCTATCTCGGCCGCTACCAACTGCTGCTCGAACACCATACGTTGTTCGACGGAATCAACTACACCGACGCGCACGTGACGGTGTATGGTCTCCTGCTCGTCGCAATCGCTCTTCTGCTGGGAGCAATTCTTGCCGCGGTCAATGCCTTCCGCGAATCGCGCGGACGCTGGCTGATCACGGCGGTCATGCCGGCGGCCTTCTGCTACCTCGTGCTGAGCCTCGCCAGTTGGTACGTCAGTACGTTCCTGGTGAAGC
>JAABUO010003454.1_pt1 | contig 18818 bp, 24 predicted proteins | sample 5559291 | NCBI WGS metagenome assembly JAABUO01 (sample SAMN10711878, study PRJNA513372) | rock metagenome | isolation source: Antarctica rocks | place: Antarctica: Victoria Land, Finger Mt sud | reverse complement strand
AAGTTGGTCCCGGGAATGACTTTCTCTGCAGGTATCGACTGCATCGTATCAGAGGCTGCACCGAGCTATAAAGTAGAAGACAAACATGCACAGCCAGATGACAGCAATAGGTAAAAGCTGCAGTGCGATAGCTAACACGCCAGGATGGTACCAAGTGATCACTGCGAACACGGCATTCAAACGATGACGAGGACCGGTTAAGCGCTTGGACCGTTCAGTTCACCGGTTTGCGGAGGTATTGACGCACGCAGCTTCAGGCTCAGCTCGGTCAGCTCTCTGTCCAGCAGACCTGGCAGACATCTGGCAGTCATATCTAAAGTGTGCTCGCCAGTTGCCGCTGTCCATGCAGCCACTTTCACCACCAGCTCGCCCGATCGAGTGTGGCAAAGGCAGATCTGCACAGAAGAGTGCGACCTTGAACGTTGATCTTTTTGGCTTTGGGGCTCATTGAACATCAATCATCCTTCGGGATAATTCCTGTTTGGCATCATCACCGAACCCTGACCCAGTCACAGCCAACAACCACAATACATGCCTGATCCACAAGTCAAACAGTCACCCCCACGAGGTTGCGTTCCGTGAATCGAAGCAATGCCCCAGAAACGGAATGAGGTGCAGTAGTTCTACAAGATCTCAGCAAACCAGCAAAACCCAGCTTGATGGCTATTTGGTCAGAGCTTGGAGCAGTGGCTATGTGCCTGCCTGCCTGGTTCCTGGCAGGCAGGCTGGCTCAGCAAGTCAAATTGCCCCTCATCACTGGCTATCTTATTGCTGGAGCACTAAGTGGGCCCTCCTTGCTGCAGCTGTTCAGATCAAACGGTCTTGCCAGCTTGGGTTTTGTGGATCATGCCTGCTTGGGTGTCATAGCCCTAGCAGCTGGAGCAGAGTTGCGAGTCTCTGAACTCAAGAAAACAAAGCGGCAGGTGGAGCAATGCTGCCAATCTTACTGTTGCACCCGACTCAGCTGATGGGGCAAGTTTTGATACAATATTCCCTGCTGCAGGTCATATGCATCACTCTGGGCATTTCACTGCTATCCTGGCTGTTTGTCTTCATAGCCATGATGATGCTGATGCCTTTCATTCCTTTCACGCAACATCGCACACATCAGCAGCAGCAAGCTGTAGCAAGTCTGGCAGGCACTCTGGCCATTGCCAGGTCGCCCGCGTCTGCGGTATGTACCTTCTGTGTCAGCTGCAGTTCTGATAAAACTCAATAGATCTGAGCACACAGGCATGATGCTGCTCGCTGTCAGTTTTGGGCCATGCGCATCCGCAATGTCTATGTGCTAGGTCCATGCTTGTTATTCTGCGTCAGCATGCACGATGTGTGGCTTTTGTGAATTTCATACATGCCAGCTCTGCAGTCCAAGTTGTCCTCAGCCTGACTCTCTTATTCTTTCAAGACTGCATGTGCCAAGCAGCCTTGCAAAGCAATTGGCTTCAGCAATGTTGCCTGATCGCAGATAGCGGTTCTGAGAGAAACAGACGCCAGGGGTCCCTTCTGCTCAACTGTAATGGCCGTTGTGGTTGTCAAGGATGTGCTGCTGTTTGTCTGTTTGGCAATGAACCTAGAGTTTGCGAACATGGTAAGAACAGCAATGCTGTTATTGCATACTTTGTCTGCTGCCCATGGTGCTATGTTGCCCTGCAACCCATCACATGCTGTGCTCCCTTGGTGTTGTGCACACATGTCATTAGAATTTCAGCTGAAATCTTTAGCTATCAGTTTGCCAGCAACTTCAGCACTGGCCAAACTTGTTGTGGGCAGCATTGTTAATCTATGGTGATGCTATTGGATGCGTATGCCTGTGAAACACAAAGCAATGCTGCGTGAGGCCGTTGTACATGGTGTGTTGAGCCAAGCTACTGGTCCATATATCGTAGCTTGGCTCAACAATGCCCAGCTCTTGAGCTGCTGTCAGTCTTATGATGCAGGCTATGGTTGCTGCACCGCAAGGTTTCAATGTCAGTCACATGCTGCAACCAGCCTTGAGTGTTATGGTTTCCATTGGCTTGGGAGCCCTGGGAGGTACAGCTCTGGGCATGTTGCTGAATGCCAAACCCACTGCTATGCCCAGGACAGTTGCTGCGCTGAACCGGGTGCTTCCACAGGCTGTGATTGCCAGGTACAACAAAGGTCTGTACGTCACGGGCACTACCATTGGACATCTGATTTGCTGGAGACAATCAGCCCCATGAAGTGCACTCAAGGGCTGCTTGGATAGGAGATGCATTGTCGACAGCTTAGTCAGTATGTGTATGTTTATGTTGCGGTATGTGCCATATTTTGTGTCTTGCGTCTGTCAGCACCATGACATTCATTGATCATCTGCCTGAAGAAGGCAGGGGTATGTGAGTGTGTGTGAGTGTTGATCCCACTTTCGCCGTGCAATCATCATCTGTCTTCACCTGTATTTGAAATCAGGGCTGTTGAAGTGCTGAAAAGACTGAGTCACCTGCTTTGCTGCGCTCTATCTGACGACAGCAAGCGTTTTGGCTGGGCAAAAGCCATTCTGTTACTCCTGGCTGTTGCTTGAAGCGTTTTCGTGTTTTGCAGCCTTAGCTGATCAGCCCTTGACCTGTGCTGCAGTTGGAAGCCGGCAGCTGTGCTGTTGGCAGCTTCAACCATTTTCTTCACAGCTGTCAGCTTCACTGCTGAGCCCTTATTGGCTTGTGTGGTGGCAGGCTTGATGACCACCAACCGCAAGTAAGCCCGTTTCCGATGCTGCTGCTGGTACAGTAGCAACATCTTTTGCACCACGTATGACACTGTGAGCGGCTTGGCATGCCCAAGTATAGCACACATGAGGTTGCCTCAGCTACAGGCACTGGTGGCGTTAGCTATCATTGATGTGTGCCTGCGGGTTGAGCAAATTGCTGCCTGAGGACCCATGTCGGAAGTAGCAATTGGGCAATTCTATGGCAAACAGCAGTGTCGTATGCTTTTCAGGTCTGTCAAGAATGCACATGAGCAACTGACCGGCTGTCTGAGTCAGCTCATGCCGTTTGTCTATGTCGCCTTCTTTGGCTTGGCTGGGGCTTCCTTGAAGCTGGTAAGATACAGTGTTGCAACCTGTGGAGTGAGTGGGAGCTGACAGGTTGGATGCAATTATAGTTTCTTGGATACAACGTTTAAGCCAGGACTACTGACCGTCTCTGGTGAGGTCCTGCAGCTAGCACTAGAGGTTCCTCACCTCCTCAGCACAGCATTAGAACACAGGGTCGAACAGTCATTCAGAACAACCTGTGCAATTGTTGTGGTTGTCCTGAATGACGTCCGTATGACACTGCATCCCAATGCTATGCTGAGGAGGTGGTGAATGTCTGGTGCTAGCTGCAGGATGACGGGACTGAACCGTCACAAAGTGAGTTGCAATCACACACAGCCGGTCAGCAATTCTGGCTTAAAGGTTGATTCAAGAGATCATAATTGCATCCAACCTTACCTCCCCATTTGACCCTAAGGTCATTGCTCTTGTCTATTAGCCTTGACCAGTTCATCTCCCCAATGGACCCTGACATGAACATTCACAGGTCATTGTGAGAAATGCTAGATTGCTGTGCAAAGTGAGCTGTGCTGTTATGGCACACAAGTCTTCACACCCAAACCACACACAGCTTTTTCCTGTTTTGAAAGTTGTGTGACAAGAGTCTTCACACGCATTGTGAAGTGAGATGCGTGACTCAAGGTGGGCCCTTCACTGTGTGCGGTTTGGCTTGCAAGTCAGTTGTGCCTGCTTGAAAAGTTAAAGCATACAGTACACAAGACATTGCCGTGCCCTCTGAGCTGCTGTAAGCAGTTGGTTCATGCAGTGATGTTTTTTTTCCTCAGCTGTCTCGTTAGGCGTGTGCCTCTTGAACAGGGTTCTTTTGTGGGCAGTCTGTGGGTGGCAGTCATACTGTGCTTAGTACGCCTAGCAGGCATCTGGGGTGGGTGCTGGTTGGGCTGCTGGCTGGGGGCCACCCCTGTTGACCACCGGAAACACATGTGGTATGGTATGATTACACAGGTCAGTCTGATGTCACGCTTGATATGTGTCATAAGACAATGTTAACAGAGACAGCCGCTTGCAGAATAACGAGGGACTTGGTATCATTCAGGCACAATTTTATACAGTGTTTCACACTATTGCTGGCCTCCCATGCATAATCGTGCTGCTGCATCAGATCTCAGTATTAGCACATATGAGACTGCATATTGGCTCCTGCTGCCCATAATGAATGAGTAGAAGCAAGATAGCAAACTGAGCTTCGACTGCAACCCCAGTTGGTGTTACATCTGAAAGATGCTAGCAGTGCCTTGCTGAAGGGGCCTTGTTACATGACTTGCCATGCTCGACATGCAGCAGTTCCCAACGAACTGACAGAAATGTGTACAATCCAGGCTGGAGTAGCAATGGGACTGGCCAAAACTGTGGCTGTTCGCTTTCCAGAGTGGGGTCCAGACTTTGCAACCCTTATGGTGAGCGTGGCTGCTATGCAGCCTGTCTTGCAGCAAAGTTCAGAAGGCGTTTCATGTCTGCAAGTGCATGCGCAGCCATCACGGCGTACAACATGTAGGTTCACAATCAGTCTTGCACAATACCAGTCTGACATTGTACCTGATCACACTTGTGATTAGATTTTACACTTGCCACGCTGAAACTTGAGGGCTTTGGTCTATCAGGTATCTGATTGAGCAACTGTTGCCATCCCAACTGCAGATTGACTGCAAACTCATTGACACATCTTTATGTTGATACGGTAATTGCAGACCTGTGCCATCACCATGAACATGATGGCTGGCCCACCCTTGTTCAAAAGGGCGATTGTGCAGACAGGGGAAGCCCGTGCAATGCTGCATCCTGCTCTTTCACAGGAGCTCGAGGAAGCCATAGACAAAAGGTGCAGTCCAACAGCTGCTCCCATCTCTTTGATGCCAAACGGGTCTTCATGACACTTGATTTTGAGAGTACATACGATTTGCATGTGGCGCTCATTTTCGTTGACATTGCAGCGCAATTGCTGCCACCACAAACACTACTCATTTACCATGGTCAATGCACTGAATTGTGTGGGGCTGTTGCGCAGTGATAAGCAAGAAGACAAGCAACGGCAGCTTCTGCGCACGATCTCAGATTCACCCAGTCGTCCTCTGCCACCCATACGACGTAATGAGGAAGCACATCTTCCAGTCTCATCAGGACCGCTGGAAGCGGCTGGTGCTGGCATGGTCTGATGGTGTAATGCATTTACACGAAGCTGCCATAAGTTGTAGAGGCATGTGCTGGATTCACTACGAGGTTCATCTGCGCTTTCAGTCAACGCGGCTGTTTAATTTTTTATTTGGTCTGGGTGCATCCCTTCTTGTCAAGAAGTTCTTGATTGTGGGGTATTCTTCTTCTTATGCTCAAAATGTTCACGGCTCAAAACACCTGGCGGCAAGTCCATAGAGCTATCGAAGTCAGCGCTGATCAAGTAAACACTGAGTTACAGGTCGTGTGTCTGTATGCTTAGCAAGTGCATCAGGTAAGTCAAACGTTGCTTCAGATTCTCCCGGCTGCGCACAAGGCTTTACTCGTTAGCTGACAGACAGTGTCCTTTGCGCAGAGGAGGGTCCTGCCTGTCCTGTCTAAATCGGATTTTCAGCCCTCGATTGCTCTCGAGTTCGCTCAACAGCATGCAGCAGCCCCAAGGCCGGCCACAGAGTGGCCATAACGCTAACCGTAACAGGAAGCGATCTTTGCAACGCCAGTCAGGTGCAGGGACTGTTTCGGCCGGTCCCCCTGGCTTTGAAAGTCTGCACTTGCAAGATGGACAGGGCATGCACCGCAGCTCAGAGCCAGGCCAAAAGCAAGCCAGACTGCAACAGCACCCTAGATCACAAGGGTTGACCACTGCTAGTGCAGCCAGTCAGGCAGAAGTGGTCCTGGCTGAGCCACTGTCCGCCTCCCACCAAGCTTCACAAGGTGCCAGGACCTCCAGCACAACACGAGCACACCTGACAGATGTTCACTTTGCAGACCTGCCAATTTGCAGCGCCACAAAAAGGTAAAGTCCTCGTTTTTGGCTTGTTCAACGATTGGCACATGTGACTTCATCTTGCCTGCCCTCTTCACTCACATGTGTGCTACAGAGCATTGGCAGAGGTGTTGAAGTATGATCTGTGCACAACTGTACAAGCACAGTCTGTGCCACCCAGTCTTCAAGGAGTGGACATGGTCTGCAAGGCCAAAACTGGCACTGGCAAGACTCTTGCTTTTCTCATACCAGCTTTGGAAAGGGTAAGAATCGTTGAGGCACTTTGCATCAATGTAATGCTCATTCATGATCCCTACACACAGTGTGATATGATTGATGATGTAGCTGAGTCAGCTGAGCATGCGACCGCCAGTACAACCACGCCCTAATGCTCTCCAGTGTCATGCACTGAACGTCACAGTTCATTCCATGGGTGTGCTTTCTTCCTGCATGCATGGCCAGTGTGACACGTGCACAGTCTCTATACCCTGTGATGCTGATGCTGTTGTGCCAACCCTGCAGATGGCAGGGAAGACTTCTGGCAAGATTTCCACCCTGGTCATCAGCCCAACCAGGGAGTTAGCCTCTCAGATCGCGGTTGAGGCAGAAGCTCTCGGCAGATTTCACAACATCACTGTCCAGGTAAACAGGCTCCTGATGTCAATGACTGTTGTCTTCAGCTCACTGTGCTGGACTCAAAAGCTGTTAACGTCCCTCATGATCTGCAGACTGTTTGCGTTTTGCTGCAACACACATCAAAGAGCACTTGCATGACAGTGAGCGTCATGGGTACAAGTGTTGGCTGTCAGCTTGCAGTGTGTGGTTGGCGGCACCAACATTGACTCAGAGATCAAGAAGATCAAGAGAACAACGCCACACATCCTTGTTGCCACCCCTGGGCGTTTGGTGGATCACCTGCAGAACAGGGATGCTGCACAATTCATGACAAAGTTGGATACTCTAGTCTTTGATGAAGCTGACCGTCTTCTGGACATGGGCTTCAGGTAGGAAAGCTGAGATTCGACAACAAGCCTCGCGGTTTTCAATGCTCAGAACACTCTCACAGACGCCTTTTGAGCGATACACCTTGATGGTATCATTTTAGGTCCAAGTTATGTGGTCATTTGAGAGCGCTCACTCAGCTTGCTGTGTTTGCTCTCTGCATGTCCAGTCAATGTGGGTGCTGAGCAGCACTGCCGTGTGCTGTCAAATCACATTCATGAAAGCCCTGTGTGACAGCAGAAACGCAGCTCACCTTTCTGAACCTTATAGCAGCAGCAGGTTGCCTCACTGTGCTTGTACGTTCTGTGTTCAGGCCTGATGTGGAGAAGATCTTGCGAGCCCTGCCAAACAAGTCCACCAGGCAGACTCTTCTCTTCTCCGCCACCTTCCCTCAAGACATTCAGGAGCTAGCCAAGTTTGCTTTGAGGCCGGGCTTCCAGCTGATTGACACTGTAGGAGAGGACAGCACCCATTCAAGCTCCCAGGTACATTTGCTGCTATGCTGTTCTGCTCAAACTTACCCTGGTCCTGGTGTGCAACACAGGTCACAGCTTCTGATACTTCATTGTGCTACAATGCACTTGACAAACTGCTGGTTGCCCAATCAGCCCAATGTCTGCCCACTACTCATGCTTCAGGCACAAGCTATGGCTGCATGCTTGGCAACATCTGCAGACCCAGCTTTGCAGCTTGGTTTTGCACCTGGCAGTCTACTGTCAGTCGTGGAAAGCACAGTCAGTGACGGCAAGCACAGTCATTGCAAGCATGCACATCAGCACTGGAAAGCCAGCACTGCACTGCACATGCAGCCCCACAGTCTCGCCTGTCAAGGGATGGTCAGTGCTAAGTTGTACAGTTGTATGACGACGCACAATTTTGGGTGTAGCGCAGGAATGCCGCTAGCTGCAAGTGTGATGGATGATGCTGCACTGTATCTTGTGTGTTGATGAGTGAGAGGCTTTTGATGTTTGTATTCCCCTTGCAGGTGCAGCAGTCTGCCATGCTGGTTCCCATGGACCAGATGGCAGCACAGCTCATTCACATCCTAGCTGACCACAGAGCCTCTGACCCAAATCACAAGGTGACTCACTATATTAGCCCTCATTTCATTAGACCTATGTCATCAGTCTGTATCTGCAATGCATGTTTGGCTAGGCCAGGCCATGAGCATGACAACAAAAGTGTGCTCAGAAGATATCAGCAGCCCCATGTAGGGAAAGTTCACACATCATCATGGCAAGTATGTCCACCATTTGTGACAGCAGCAATGCTTTGCAGGTCCTGGTCTTCTTCACAACAGCCAAGCTGACCCAGATGTATGCTGAACTGTGCAACGCAGCTGGCATTCCTGTTCTAGAGATCCACTCCCGCAAAAGCCAAAGCCACAGGTACATATTTGGCTTTTGCATCCTGTGGTGCATGCTCACAGCCACGCCATAGCTTCTGTTCTGGTAAAAGCAACGAGCCAGAAGCTTTGTGACGATGGACGACCACCAGCAAACTCTCAGACCGTAGATGCACAGCCTTTGTTTCCCAGTGATGGCACAGAAGGGGTGCTTCTTGACTGTGAAGCCATGTCCATACTTTTTGTCAATAGCTTTTTGTCCATACCTCATCATCTTTTGTCAATAGCTCTTGTGCTGGCTTACCGTAAATGACTCCTCAAACACTTCCTGAAACAAGCATTGCCAATTTTGAACAATAGCAATGCTTTGGCAGTCAAGTCTGGCATGCTGCTGACCTGGTGTGCATGGGTGCTTGCAGAACCAAGGTGGCTGGCCAGTTCAGGGAAGGAAGTGGGCTCACCATGTTCACCTCGGACGTCAGCGCCAGGGGAGTGGACTACCCAGATGTGTCCTTGGTCATGCAGGTGCTCACCTGCTGGCTTAATTGACTTCTGCTGCTGTGGGATGCACAGTTCTGGCTTTGTGCACCTGTTGGATTCACTGGCATTCTTTCTTTTCTAAAACGCTGTCTGACGATGATGTCATGATCTCTGGTTGTGTGGCTATAAAGCCGCCCACTGCGCTGATTCAGCTTCAGTGTGTTCCTGAACGAATCCATGTCTTTACTGACAGGCAAGCAGCCTATCTGTGGCCATCATGTTTGTTTTAATATTATTGTTTAGGCCAGTCTGACATATGCTCAAAAGCAGCAGTGGTGATTGTGGAGATGACACTAGATGCAAGCTCTATCCTCGTGCATGTGTGTAGCCATACCCCCTGGTGTTTCTGCAGTGTATCTGAAGGTGCTTCTGAGACATGTTGCATTGACATCGAACACTCAGTCCCCTATTGATCAGCATGCCCATTCTAAGCCAGCAGGATTATTGCCTGTCCAATTCTGTTGCCTGTCCAATGATTATGCCAGTTATGACATGTGGCTGATAGCAATGCGCTCAACCATGCCCCTGCATGCGCTGTTGCAGGTGGGCATGCCAGCAGATCAGGCACAGTACATTCACAGAGTGGGGCGGACAGCTCGTGCTGGCAAGCAGGGTCAGGCCATCCTGCTGTTGCATGACTTTGAGCAGTTCTTCCTGAGGACCATTCAAGAGCTGCCTGTCAACAGACTCAAGCCTACCTCTGTAGAGGTGGGTCCTACTGACTGTCTGTGCTGTGCCCATTGACTGAAATGTGTGTTGCAGTATGCTATCAATGCCTGTCTGTGCTTAAACCCGCACAGGCCCGGTACAGGTGGTCGGCTTGCCTGATTTCAAGAGGCAAGATCATCAGACTTGGGTGTTGGCAGCTGACCTTCTGCTCGTGCTTACTTCCAAAGTGAGTTTCAACTGACCAGAAACATGTTGGAATGTAGCTTCTTCTGAGGTCAGAGCACACAATTTGGACTGCACCTTGTACAGAGCCTGCAAGGCATCATTGCGCTCCCAAATGAATGCCTGTGTGCCGCATGCAGAGGTGACAATCACACTCCCTGCCATATGACAACTGTTGTCTGCCCGCTGTTACAGCCCTTCTCAGCAGAAGCAGCAGACAACAGCACCTTGTGCCTTTGAAGCTGTTGAGTGATCATGTTTGTGCTGATGCAAATGCGATGTTGACTTGCAGGAGCTGGCCCAGTCTGAGGCTAGGGCGCAGCAAGGGTTGGCACGGGTCCAGGACAGCAGCAAGACCAGTGCCTATCAGGCTTGGCTGGGCTTCTACAACTCCTACAAGAGCAAGCTGCGCTGGACACCTGAGCACCTGGTTCAGCAAGCCAACTACTTCTCTCAGACCATTGGTGAGATTCAGCCATAGGCGATACATGCGTGTTGAAGCTGCTTTCACTTCAATTCACCAACAGTCTGTTATGCTGAATAGTGCGTGACCTGGTTGCTCACATTCCCGCCACAGCAAGCATGTGCTGCTTGAGCATAACAAAGCATCACTGGCGCCTGGCAGTGTTTATGTTGTCTGCCAGCATGACACCTGATCAACGCTTGTTGCCCTCAAGGGTGGTGCTCCATGTACCATCAGACACAGCCATTGCAAGCAAGAGCAAATAGATTCGATTGCCACATGTGTTTGTGCAGGCTGTGATGAGCCCCCAGCAATAGAGAGGAAAACAGTCGGCAAGATGGGGCTGAAAGGTACTCCTGGTTTTCGCTACGCATCTCCAGATGCACAGGGCGGTGGTGGCCGTGCTGGCGGTAGCAGAGGAGGTTATGGCGGTGGCAGAGGGGGTGGCCGAGGTGGTGGTGGCGGCACCCAAAGACAAGCTGGCGGTGGCCAGCAGGCACAACAACACAGTCAGTTTGGTGGCAGAGGTGGGCAGCAGGATGGTCAGGATGGGGGCTACAGGCAGGAGTATGGGCAATCCAGGGGACCTCAGGGGGGACAGGGTACAGGAGGGCAGAGGGGTGGTGCTCAGGCAGGCCAAGCGGGCAGGGGCCTGGGAAGGGGCAGAAGGACCCCAGTCTAAGATTTTGAATGTGATACGAAGGCTGCAATGTGGCATGCGTACTGCTATGTAGCGTGGGTGCAAGGGGGCGCATCTTATGTTTCCGCTCTTTCATGTTAGGGCCGCTGTTCCGATTGATTCCAGCAAGCTCAGCATTTGTTGTCAACAAAATTGCCGTAACTCGTAGTATTGTATATTGGTGGACCGTTTATCACATGCTCAGCAAATTGTCAAACGAATCCATGTTCAGCTTTTTGCATTGTAACATCACACAATTTTCAGCTTGCACTTCCGCACTTTCTATCAACGATGAAAATTCTTCGATATATGTACGTGTGTGTTTGGCCTCCTCATACATTTGCGTGCAAAATACTGAGAACTGTCACCAATTGCATTGCTCAGCATTAATGTCAACGGTGAAAAGGGTTCGCACCTCGAGACAAGTTTTATAGTGATGCTGAAGACATACTTGTCCCTGGGTTTTGTTGCGTGAATGACTCTTGCAAGTACACAGCACATCACACTGTATTGTCTCCTTAGCTAATATACTGCTAGTGTATGGCTATCTCTTCATAATTGCTATCAGATACAACTCTCCATATAGGTATACATAGGCAACAAAGCTGAGCAGACATGCTCAACAACAAAACATGAACGGAAGCAACGTGGGATACAACTGTTTCATTGTTTGCTTGGAAGGGACTCTTCATCCAATGGCCTGCACCAAAGGCCAAGTCATCAGGCACTCATTGTACTCCAAACCAACATGTGATTGCTGCAACCAACACGCTCATATCTGCTGAGATGCATGGTTCCAAGTGATAGCCAGAGTGTCTTGAATCTTGGCTACTGCCCCAGCACGTGCATGGCAGGACCCTCTGTCAAACCTACCTGCCAGCTCTCTCCCACTCATAGAAGCCACCTTGCAAGATGGACACCTTTTTGTACCCGCTGCTAGCAAGTTCGTATGCAGCCATCAGTGACCTGCATGCAGCAGGCCTTATTTACACACTCTCCATGCAGCAGACATGGACCACAAAAATGGATTTGCTACACAAGATCAAAATTTATTGCTTCAGCACAGCAACAAGGCATGGTCATGACATGCAACAGGTAAATGCCAAAAAAGGACCCATCCAAGCTGCAGCAGAATGTTCAAGTCTGTGCTGGAGACTTTCATGTGCAATCAGCGTTATTAAATGAGCATTACTGTCCAGCAAGCTACTATTGCATGCCTTCATTCGACTCAGTTTTGGAACCTGTAATTACATCAAAACTGTGCACCTTCAAAAATCTGCATGCCTGCATTCTACTCAGTTTTTGAACTTGAAAGTGCAGTGCCTGGCAACAAGCAGTGCAGCAGTCATGTTTCTGCAGAAGACAGGCAGCTTCACAGGCTCTGTAATCTTGATGTGGTGCAGTGAGGACAACAGAAGTGAGCAGTGGAGTAATGAGCTGGCTAACCTACTCTGACGGCCGCCTCGGCCAAGCGGTTCTAGAATGCCACCAACGCCACACACAAGCACAGCTCCTTTTTGCTTGTCTACTGCTGCCTCAATGTCTTTGTAGAAGTTGGGGTTGAATTCAGTCCCATTGAAAATGCCAAAAAAAGCAAAACCTGCACGCCTTAGATTCTGTCGCACTGAATTGCCTGCAAGCAAGAAACACATAGTTTTGATTGAAGAGTTGCATGAGCACCTGTGTGTGTGCACTGATGCTAATGACAAGGTGTGTTACACATATGGTCTTGTGGGCATGTGTCGTATTGTTAATGACACTTTGTGACTTCACAAGTGCAAACATCTAAACATGTGCTTGGCGACCCTACCTGTGATGCTCCTCATGAAAGGGATGCCAACAGAACCAGGTATCCTGGAGGAGCAGTAGTCCAGGGCAGGCCGTACATCAATGATGGGCACACCTCGCTTCTGAGCAAATACAGCTTCCTGAGGTGAGATGAAGTTCACCTGCAGGTATGGCTGGTTGTAAGGCACGCGTTTGACTTTGAGCTGAGGCGTGCCAGAGTGCTGGGCTCAGACCTTTTGATCTTGCAGAGTCTCCATAAGAACTTCCCAAGCTCTAGGAGATGTTGGCCGAGCCCCCTTGATGTCTATACCGCTGGATCCCCTGTTGACTGCGCCTCTAATCAAGGCGACTCTGCGTCGACCACTCCTTCAACACAAAGATAGTGTTATTGTTGGCAGGCGTCGACAAACATCAGACTTCTGTCGGGAAAATTGCAACCTATTGGTTGATTGCATAGAAGTGCGCCAAGGACGACGTGGCTTCGATCCAAAAGCAGGCCATTGTTGACCTCTACTGCTACTGCTGTTGTTCCCAAGCGCACTTGTGCAAGGATGTGACTCAAGTACAAGCATACCGCACACGGCAGCCAGGCTACCAATGCAGGATGTAAGCAACGTTTTTTAATGAGTGCGCTGCGATCCGGCAAATATAACGCCTACAGTCAATCGCCCAGAGCACTGTTCACAACATCATTCCACATGCCGCTACTGCATTCCATATGCCTCTGATCAGTTAGAATACAGATGCAAGATTGTCTCTTATATCTCCATGAGTTCTGAAAGGCTGTTACAGGCATAAGGCTTCCAAAGTTGGAAATGTGAGTTCAAGCTGCATATGCCATTTGTGCGGACAGCAATGAGCATGTGCTCACAGTAATACGTCTCATGTCATAGGCTTGCAATACACCGAAGGCTGTCCTATATACGTGCCTGCCAGCAAGTAAAAGTCAGGACAAACCGACGGTACAATAGTTATGCTGGCATCTGCTGTCACTGTGCTTTCAAACTGCTGCTGTGCATGTGCCACAGCGCAGCTGCTGCTTTGCTGACAACACAATAGGTGTTGACAAAGCTGCAGCAGCTGTAGAGAGCATTGCCGTCTGCTGTGGCTGCATCTGCCTCAGAAGGCTGATCTTGCTGTGTAACATGCAATTTGTGAGCAGTACAACGATGAGTACAGGCTAGCTGGATGCAACGCTCAGGGATGCAACAATGCTCCCATGGCATGGTGCTGAATGAGTGTTGTACACACACAAGAAAAGCAGACTGCATTGGGTGGACAAGTGCAGAAATCTATTGCCCTACAACGTACTGCTTGACGGTCATTATGGAGTATGCTACAATTGACCAAGCCATGTTACCTGTGCTTATTGCAGTTGCATGGACATTACCAAAAGACTGTTTGTTACAGGTCTTTTGCCCAGCCAAAGCTGGCTTGCATCAGCGTCTGCCAAGCTTTTGACTAAAGTCACCACTGACGTCTCTAGAAGCATGTCACAGGAACAGCAGTCAGATTCAAATCATGTCTGGGTTTTGGCATGATGTCATAAGCTTTGAAAATCTGCAGGAATGGCATGTCTTTCGCTAATTTGCACTGCCGCGAGCTGTCAAGCAGACTTGCAGACTGTATGCAGCAGACGTGCAGCTATGTCACCGACGGCGTTTACAGTGCTGACCGGGACCAACGCAACAATCTCCGCACCATGAGCGTGGGACGATTGAAGGCTGTTGTGTGCTAATCAGCTGTCCCATACCTCTTTTATCTAGATTCTCCAAGCTTGAGTTATAAAGAAGTCTCGCGACACCCAAGTTGCCGTTGTGGTACCTCGACCTGAGGTTTCACGCAGCCTGCGCTTGGAAAGCTTGGCTGCTCTCATGTCACTTCTGCTTTGTACCTTGTTGTACCGAACCTTGCATGCTAGGCTAAGTGTACAGTAGTGCAGTCTGCGACGCCAAAGGGCATTGACAGTGTGCAAAGCCAAAGGGCTGTGACAATCTGCAACGCCCAAGGGCTATGACAATCTGCAACGCCAAAGGGCAATGACAATCTGCAACGCCAAAGGGCAGTGACAAGCTGCAATGCCAAAAGGTATTGACGGTCTGCAAGACTCAAGGACAATGACCCATCTGTGATGCCAAAAGGCTCTGCAAATTTGCAACCCTTCAAAGCAAAGACAATCTGCAACGGCAACAGCAGCATGCAATGTCAAACGGCAACAACAGTCTGCAATGCCAGGCATTAAGCGCATGCTTGGCTCATTTAGAGTACACAATCCAGGGTACCCCATCTCTGACCTGGTGTGTGATTCATCTGCAAATGGTTTTGGCAATGTGGTCATCCAAGAAGGTAGGCATGTCGCATTCTGGTCTTTAATATTGATGACTGCTGGCAATAGCATCATGCTGCTGAGCAATCTCTGCTGTGGCTGCAGCTGCTTCTGAACAGCTGAACCTGCTGCATATGTACTTATGAGCAGTGATACAACAAACAATGCTAGGTAGATGCAGGACTTGGGGGGCAGCCAAAACAACACCAGTGCTCCCCATGTATGGTGCTGCTTAACAGGCTTCATTGTACTGCTGAGCACCAGGAAACAACAGACTCAATTTGTTGTTTCCTGGTGCATCAAATGCATCAACATTTTGCATCTAATGCACAGGTGCAGAAAATGATTACCTCATCAAGTATTCCTTGACCGCCACCGCATAGTATGGCAAAATCAACCAAACCATGTCAGCTGTGGTAACTTGGAAAGACCAGTTGTCACATAGCTCCTGTCCTGCCAAAGCTGGCATGCACCAGCATTTGCCAAGCTTATGACTAAAATCACCTTGAAAGTCTTTGGAACACATCACAGGAATAGAGGTCACAGTTACATCATATGGCACATCAGCGTCATGCCTGGATTAGGCATGAGGTCACAGCCTTTGAGACTTCATTGCAATGGCATCTGCTCAAAAGCACACGGCAGCCATTGCAACAGTTGCTATAATACAGTCAAACTTTTAGAAGCTCTTAGTGCCAATTATCCGACACATTAGACGCACAAGGCCTGCTCCTGCTGCTGCAGTGTTGCCCTGTGTGTGCAAGCATCACAAAGATTGCTTACACTGAACTGCAGGCTGCAATGTGGATGAACCTATACACATACACATGTGTTATGTTTGCACTATGAACTCGGTGTATTAGGTATCACACGTTGCGCTGGCTCAGTTGCATGAGCGGTAATCACAGCAACATCATGTAACGCAAAGTCTGTGCTGTCAGCTGCTGTGAATCCAGCTGAGGAACTGACTTTGCCTTCCCAGCTTCCCGTGATACTGTATATTGCTGCTCCATTGTCTTAAGTCAGTCAAGAAATGGGATCAGACGCTCAACAGTCCTGTATTAGTGTTTGGGCATGGTACTATGTCTATAAGTTTCTAGCATGTCAGTACTCTCAAGATAAATGCAAATGTGCATTTGCTGCAGCAGTATGAGGCAGTTCCTAATACACTTGCTATGAGTTGATGAACACACAGAATAAGTGTTTTGAAATGACAGTCTAAGTGTACAGAAAGTCAGTGTGTGAAACAGCGTTTGCAGCTCCTTTGCTGTCTTCAGCTTCTCTTTGATCGCGCTCCTTCTTGGTCTCGTATGCCATGTCATCAGTGGGCAGCTCAAATCGACACACGGGGCATGAGTTGTGCGCTTTCAGCCATGGTGCCAAACAATCAGGGTGGTATACATGATTACTGTTGCACGGCATGATCTGCACTTCCTCCCCGACTTGAAGATCCTCTCTGCAACAATAGTCTCTAAATGGCGACTTGCACACATGATGAGACACAGGCCTGATGACTCAGCAACAGTTGTGGCGTCCTGGGCTGCTCTGTGCACACTTGTTGCATGTTTCAGACCGCATAGTGCAGAACACCTGTACAACAGCTGGTGCTTACCAAGGCAACCAATATCAAAAAACGCAATTTTGGTATGGCCATTCTACGGACGATGTCTCCCATGCACATGCATGAAGCTGAGTTTCAGCTTGATGTGAGATGTGCAAGTACTGAAGCCATGCACATGAATACACTGCGTACCTGTTGTTTGCAAAAGACAAGGCAGTAGGAAAGGTGCTGACCTGCATACTGCACACTGTGTGCCAGCACCGCCAAGCTGCTGCAAGCGCCCCCCACTCAGCTTCTCCCTTACTAATGATTTGACAGCATGCTTGGAGGCAGGCGGTGCACCTGCTGATGGATTGGCACCTTCTGCATCTGCCAAGGAAGCTATCAACGCCTCTTCCAGTCCTGTGGGCAACAGGGCAGTACGTTTCTGAAGGGCCTACACTTCAGAGCTGTGTTACCAGAATGCACAGATACAGCAACATGACGACAGTAGACGTGCACAGGCAGAATGGATGGCTGACTCAGTGGTTTGTCCAATCATGCACACAATCATGGCAAGTTGCATACATTACAGGCCCAAGTACAGAGCCCTTTCTGCATGTAACAAGGCTAGGGCCGTTGTTACCTTCAAAGACTTGGACCACCATGCATTCCATGGCACAAATGGGACAACAGCAAGCAGCTGGTACGACTTTCCTGTTTGATAGTCACAGTATGCACTTGTCGACCCACACACTAACAGACAGGCCAGTGAATTTTGCTCACTTTGAGTGTAAGCCTGATTGTCAGCTTGTTGTTGAGCATCTGGCTCCCCTTCCTCCCCTTCTTCGGTACGGCTGGCGACTTGCTGAGCTGCCAGCAGGTGCAGCAGCTCTTCCAGTCCCTGTGGCCTTGCAGGAGGATCCTGCGCCTGCACAAATGGATACTGTAGTTATGATGTGTCACCAGTATGCAGCATCCCATGATGTGCTCAGTGACCGTGAATACTCGTATTTGTGGTTGACTGACTGTATACAGGTGGTTCAACTGGTGGAAGAGAGGATACAATGTCTTACAAACAAGATGCAGAGACTGTCAAAACGTACAGATGCTAAAATTATGATTTATAATTTTAGGCAATAGACTGGCATTGAAGGTGAACTTGGCAACTTGATTGCCAGCATTCAATAGCAAGGCATTGCATGTGTGAATGTGACAGAGCACCCTGTAGGGGGTGTGTGAGACGGGGGGGGGAGGCGGGTCTCTTTTAGCCAAGGTTGCATGCGTTTCGCTTGCTGACCTGAGACAGCTGTCCCTCAAACAGGTACCCCGGCTCTGTTGCTGCAGAAGCCTGATCTTGATTAGCTGTGCGAGACGATGTAGCTGGTTCATCAAGGACATTTGCGCAGTCCACTTGCCATCCATCTACACGTCTACGTTCTGCTTCTGAGATGAAAATGCTCTGCGTAGCGAGGCAAAGCAGGTTTACAAGCTACGTCATATATACACTTGAACAGTCATATACTGCACTCGAACAAAAGCGCTCCCCAGATACTCGCCTGGCATTGCAACAGCAGATCACTGCCAGCCTTCCAGAATGCGGAGGAGGTGTATCGAGTCTTTAGCAAAGTCATACAGCGTGCCAGAACATCGAGCAGCTTGGTCTGCACTGTTGGGAGTGCAAACTGGGTAGCATTGTTCTGCAGCAGTTGTCGAATTTCTGCGATGGCCTTCTCAAAAGTCGCCTTCTTGGCCAGACGTGCCCGACAGCCCTCCAAGTCGCTGACTATGGAAGGGTCGAGAAGCACAGTCATCAGACTATAGAAGGGGGGCCAAACTCGTCAGCCAAATGCACTGACAGGCACGAAGTATCTACAGTAGTTAGTGGGTTGCTCACTGCTGATTTACGGGCAAACAAACAATTGCGGAAGGAGCTGAGATTACAAAACGCAGACGTGACTCTCAGCAGTTGCTCTGAAACCAAAGTTCCAGCAAGCTCGACCACTGAGTCAAAATATGGTACGTAAAGTCAGTGACAATACTGGTAGGGCTAGAAGCCTGGCGATGCATCAAATGATGCTGATGCGACTGCAACACCTCACAGAAGTGCGTTTCGGTCATTATACAGCAAATGACAGGGTCTGGGTGTCAAAACCGCCCTTGTAGCATGTCATCCCAAGTTGTGAAGGAGTCATGGCATGGGAATTGCATGGCTCAAAATTGTCACAGCGTGCTACCTCCA
>JAABUO010003449.1_pt1 | contig 18841 bp, 21 predicted proteins | sample 5559291 | NCBI WGS metagenome assembly JAABUO01 (sample SAMN10711878, study PRJNA513372) | rock metagenome | isolation source: Antarctica rocks | place: Antarctica: Victoria Land, Finger Mt sud | reverse complement strand
TGTATCGCTCAAACACACTTTGCAGAGCCTTGTCCATGACCTGGACATCTGGCCCATAGCCCCCTCGAATGACATCCCAAGAGCTGGACTGCGACTGTGGTGAAACTAAAACTGCAAGCACAAGCAGACTGGGTTCTAAAGGCTAATGCTGACACAGGTGTGCAGCTGAGTGGGTGGCCATTGGACATCCAACTTCAATGCCTGGCATATCCGCAATGGTAAGTACAACAGCAATACATTTTGTCTATCATACACAACACTGCACTGGCCCACACGATGGAAATTGACAGCATACACCGCAAAGGGGCAGCAATACCTTTTCAGCTATGTCTTCCAGCGGTGCAAACAAAGCACCTTTGGCATTGCCTCCAGCACCGTGCATAATTACGCACAGAGGACTTGGTCGGCCGTGCTGATATGATTTTGGAGTGTATATGAGGCCATCTCGACGAGCTCCAGTACCCAAGGGCTGCAGCCCCAAAAGTGGTGGGGACTGTTCCACGGACGCCTGTCCGGGTCGTACGTATAAATTGCCCTTTGAATAGTCTACTCTACCGCGCATCTGGTTTTCGGTTCTTTTTGGCTGGGCGCGAAATCTTTCTATGGCGTAAGCTTGTCGCCTCGTGTGAAACCGGCTTGCATGTGTGGGTCCCCACGCAAGGCGTTTGCCCACAAGAAAGCTGGTCCTGGGAATCAAATTCCAGGGCATGCGATGTTTCTCCACCTTGTGTTGCAGCTCAGGGTGTGCAAATCCCTAGCGTTATGCTGAAGGGAAGCGCTGAAACAGATTTATAGTCAAGGTAAATGACGAGAATGCCGGCTCACCAAAAGTCGAAAGATGTGCAGCATCAGCGGCTGCAAGGTAGGCGAACAGTCACGTCACACCCAAATCTGACGTCTGACTGCGCAACACAAAGTGAAACAAGTTGCAGATGACAATTGCTGCATGTTGTAATGCCGCATGTGATGCTGCACGTGGGCCAGAGCTGTAGTCATCGAGAGAACAGTCTCCCTTCCTTGCCTTGCCTTGCCATACCTTGACGCCGGCAACTAAAACGACTACAGGCACTATTGCATAAGTTTGCCTCAGCGGCCATAGGCTTGGCAGTGCTCTTGTACTGCGAACAGTGCCTGCCGAGGCAGCACCGGAGTCCACAACGCCGGGCCGACCGTGATACCACAGCTACCCGGGTCCTTGAGATCGACAGGATACGTTCGCATAACTTACACGCCGAAGCAAGGCTACATCTGCAGTTGCTGCAATACATGCTCAATATGGGGGAGCCACGCTCAAATCTCCGTGCAGCACCAGCAACAGCAGACTTTCAGGAGCCAGTGCAAGCCAGTTTGAGCCTGGCACACAATTTTATTGCACAAGGGAACACCACAGCTGCTTTGCAGGTCAGATGTCAAAATGTGATTTCCTCATTTGTGTTGGGTCAAAAATACAGTCGCGCTATTGGGGTGGCATACAGTGCATACAGTACAGGTCGTTTTTGAAGCACTGAGGACTGTGTGTGGGGAGACAGCTGCTCAAAATGCAGCAGCCAGGTACACCATTAGCACATGCAGTGCTGCTGGCCTAGCTTGTTTCATGCTTTGTTCCTGCATGATTCACGCTCTCTGCTCTTCATTTGCGCGTTCTCTCTGTATTGCAAATGCTTCGTTGACTGCCAGCTCTGCACCCTTTGTGATAGTCTGATGCTTGCAGAGTGGGGTCTCACTTGCTGCACCTGCACTTGCAGCCACAGCAGCCCTCAACGCAGTCTGCTGCTGACCAGCTAGCTGATATCTTGACTGGCTGCAGAATAGCTGACAATCAGGTGTGTTTTTGACTCAGCGGCCCTTGTCATGCTGTCTTGTGTGACTCTATGTCGGCATACAATACTTGTCTACCCCATTCAGCCTTACGGATGTCTGACTTGAGGGACAATGGCATGGAACATGACTTCATTGAGAGTTCCTGTATGCCATTCATTTCTCTAGATGCATGTGATGTCCTCTGGCAGAAGGACGTTCTGTGCTGCAGCAAGCACCAGCTTTTTCTCCCCAAGACGGTGGCAGATGTGAGAACTCACTGAACACTCACATGCAGCAGCTACAGATACAAGGACAACGCTCCCAAGATCAGCAGCCTCTCTTGATGGTGAGGCCATCACTGTGCCCTTCTCCAAATCTCAAGCACATGCTTTTCACAAAGGGCAATCTTGCCTCTGCACGCTGCTGAAGGCTTCGCAATAGCGCACCGCATGGCATTCATGTACACAGCGAGGTGCATACTTTTTATGCTTGCACTGCAGGAGCTGCGGGGCATGAATCTAGCTGTGGCTGGTGTCACCGATGAGTCCAACTTTGTATGTAATCAATGCGGTGGCATTGTGAGCAAGTCACGGCAGGCGGCGCATCAGCAATTCTGGTGTCAAGCAAACAGACGTTATTGACATTCATCACGCCAGTCTTGCTATTGCGATGCAGCAAGCTGTGAGGAGCTTGAGCATCATCTGTGTTGCTGTCTTGTGTGTTTTCAGCTGTTTGGTTTAGGTGCAACGTGTGTTCTTGCTGTGTTGTTAATCATATGGGTAGACTGAGGCAGAGTGTTTTTGATGTGTAATCAATCATTTGATTTTGACAGAGGCTCAGAGGCTACCTGATGTGCCTGTGAGGAATATGGTCAAGTAGCGAACTAGCCCTGACAGTACATGTGCTTTCCAACAACACAGTAGCTCTTCAGCGATGGCATGCCACAGTTCTGTGTCGACATACGCAAATATGGAACTAAGTACCCATCATGTTCTCGCTCAGCAAACATTTTGGGTATTACCATTATGGTATTGGCTATCTCACTAGTGTGTCTTGCTATAGATGTGATCCAGACAGGCACTTACTTCGGAGTTTGCCTTAATGGCATGACAGAAATCCTGTTGAATTGTAAGGTTGCAGTTCTAATACCCCCATCAGTCCAGGTGCATCGATTGACACTTGTTACATTGCTCTACCTGGTTGCAGATCTCATCAACGTCAGGCAACGTTACAACAGCTATATATATCAGCATGCCTGCACCGTTGACTGGTCATCAGGCAGCTGTATGTGTCATACAGATATGGATATACAGTAGTGCCAGCCATAATGGCAATATTCAGTACTGAAGAAACAGTGCTAAACAGTCTGGAAATATTGAGGTTGCAATTCAAAAACGAGGCAATACACTACATGCTAATTGCGGCATGCTTTTGCATCTGCAAAAGTCTGTTAGCTTTGCTGCCTTTGCTCTGTGATTGGGCCCTAGCACTCAGTAGCTCAAGAGAAGAGGCAAATGCCCTGAAGGTTTCAGAAAATGCCATCAACTCAGCTGCAAAGCCCTGGTGCTCCCCACCTCCAAAAAACATCAATGTTTGCTGTGATGGCAATTGGCAAGTGAAGGTGGTAAAAAGCCAGCAAGAATTGAAGCTCTGCATAAATGTCTTCATCCCTTGTGGTTCACCTGCACAATGCACACCATAATGTGCTGACATGCAACACTGACATGGCACATGCTGATGGGTAGCTGACAAGCTTTTGAGAAGGCATACATCAGCGCTGATCACCTGTGTCTTTGGTAGATGATCCTTGACATACACCTGCAGCGGGATCAGCTCAGCTTGCCCACCGTAGTCTGTAGGCAAGACCTGCATCATGACAAACTCATGACTGAATATATTTTTTTGCCTGTGCCGCTGCTTTCCTTATCACTTTACTGTAATGTTCAGTCACTGCATGGGTTAGGCTGTGAGTATACTAAGCTTGTCCACACAGCAACATGCAGTTTGTGGCACCTCTCATTGCTGCACACTCTAAGCTTGCCTTAACACATCAAATGAAATGGCATCGATGTGAAAGTATAAACCAAAATTAAGCGGCTGTGCCCCACCACAAATAGACACAATGTGTGCACAGAGTGAGCAAAGCAGACACAGAGACTTACTGAAGGATCAATGGCTTTCTGAAACTCAGAAATGGCTGATTTGCTGCTGACAAATACCACTTTCTGCTTGGTTTCTGGGTCAATGAAGGGGCTCACAAGGTGCCATAGTGTCCAGAACATTGTTGGAGCCTCATACATCCACAGCTTTCCAAGTCTGCAAATCAGTCAAAGCCTTGGCTGCAGCAGTGGCCTATTGCAGAAGGAATAGCAGAGCTGACAGCAGCATTGATGACAGAATGCGTCAGCTTCCAATGAGAACACGCAGATGACTGATGAAGTTTGAAGGGATGCAGATTTTGAGCATCAGACTGTACAAGCTGTTGCCGTCTTACTTCGGGCATGTATACAAAGGTGCCGCATGCCAGCCGGCTTATCATGTTAGGCTGCACGGGGCTTAGTGTGCAGTGCTTACCGCTCTGGGTAATGGTTCTGCAGAAGGTCAAAGACTGCCTGTAGCACTGGTCTGTCCATTGCATCAAATCCCAGACCTGCAAAGCATCTGAGTCACACACACAACCAGATGATGGGAGCCTGTGATGGCGAGTTGCCCTTGTGTATCTTGTATTAGTGTGCGTCACCTCGTAGATCGAAGATGGCACATGTCTTGCCAGTTGGATTCCTTTCCAGGTCAACAGCATGTATGCAGCTGTCCAGTGAGTAAGCAATGTAGCGCTTTGTCTGTTCCAGCACTCTCTTTGACTTATTATGCTTTTTGATGACGCATACTGTCAGCGGCCTCCCTGACTTGTCACAACCTTGCAGGAAGGTTTTGTCTGCTTCGAGCTCTGGCAAAATCTCGTTCTGTACAATGCGAAACGTGAGAGGAATGCTACTGTGGCTTCTGAGCTTTTAGTAAAGCACGCAGTTTTGCTCACCTCCTCAATACGCCCAAGAGGAACATATTCCTTGCGCCACTGGGCATGTGCTCGCAGTCTCTTTTCTGCTTTGCTGACAGAATACCTGGGTTAGAACACTGTGTCAGGTGCTGCAACCTTGGTGAAAACAATGACAGTCTGGGAAGGCTGCAGCATATGGTTTTCGCTCCTGTCAAAAGTTGTGAGCTGTTTGCTAGCAAAGTCTGTGAGTTGCTTACTTTTCGGCTTTTAGCCATCTGAGAAGTGTCTCATCGTCAATGCCGGAAGTACCAAGAAGACCAGGCTCGCCACCAGCTCGCAGCTGAGCCTCAACATGTCCATCTTGCGAAACCCTTTGCCGAAACTCAGCAAGCTCCTGAGCATGCTTGCTTGATCCTGCTGGGCTGGACGCGGGACTTGACGCGTGACTCATGTTTTACTGCGAGAACAGCTGCAAGACATGCGTCAATTCAATCGCTGCTCCCTCGTTCAGAGCGAGTATACACGGACTACGAGCGCACTGAACATGTCACGGCATGCATTAGGTCAAACTGTGTGGTCAACGCAGATAGAGCTGTATAGAGTGCTTTACATATGTGCATTGCGGGCACCATGCAGTCCTGAGGTCAGATTGTAGCATTTGCGCAATCAGTCTTACATCTGTGGAGATTCCACTCAATGAGCGACATGTCTCAGCTCACAGACACGTGCACGAGCCAGCTGGTTCTGCATTTTTGATCCGATTCTACAATTTGCGAAACGGATCTAGATGGTGGCACATCAAGGCGTCTGAATGTTCACTCAAGCGCTCTGGCACGTAAACTGAGTCGGCTTTCGCCAACTGCATTTGGTTGCTGACACATATGCCCAAGTTTGGTGTATTTGGCTGATCCAAATGGCTTCACTAAAAAAATAAAAAAAAAGCCAGCCACAACAGTACTTTCCAATTGCATCTCAACTCTCAATCAGACACAAACACATGATCCCCAATATGATTTGCTGATTTGCTAGGCGTCGTGAAATTGCCTGGAAATTCAGCACACACAGTATGCTCTCAAGCAGCAACTTGGTGGGCTGCGCGATGCATTGCTATGCATTTCAGAGGCTATGTTTACAGTGTCTTTGAGTGATGGTGCTGACAGATCCAATGTAGCCAGGATGCAGTATTAACTGATTGACAGCAGCATACAAGCGGTCAGGCAACACGTATACTTCCGCTGCTTCACCAGGTCAGTCAACCATGCATGGTCCAAGGATATGCTTGCCCACGTCTCGCGTCTGTGATAGCCCAGCCGAAGTTGTAGGCCGAGCCTCCTGTACTGCGGTTGAATCAGCTTCAATCTGCCGATACTAAGCAAAAGGATCAGCGCTGCGGTTGTTGCAGCCTGAGGATGCTGGAGTTTCACAACTCTGGGTGCCAAAGCCAGAGAGAATGCCTGGAAAGAGAGGATGCCAGAAAAGTTTGCGACCTAAAGCAATTGCTATGGGGGTTTCAAGAACTCAGTCCCCTAAGCCTTTTAGGGTCATTGGGTAATGCATTACATTTGTCAGGAACCCTAAAAAACACTTTTCACCATTCATGTGCAGAGCAACATTTGAGAGAGTTTTTTTTTGGCAATTTTATTTTCCATACCGGTTTGGACCTTTATGGCTGATATGTCATTCATTCATTCATTCATTCATTCATTCATTCATTCATTCATTCATTCATTCATTCATTCATTCATTCATTCATTCATTCATTCTTTCTTGGAACCATATTTGCTGTTTTGTTTGCATGCATGCTCTGCCTGAGCACTGCAGACCGAAAGAGCAATGCGAGCAATTTTGTACACAGCGGTGACAGACCTCGTAGGTGAGACGGCGTGATCTTTCACCCTCGCCAGCCTGAGCGAGATAGTGCACGACTCCTCCGGCTGCGACCACCGCAATCGTGATGGCGGTAGACTGCAGCCGCAGCTGCCAGGCTTCCTATGTTCAAAACATTCCCTCAAAAACCTAGCTATGACTTTGGGATCATGTAGAGTAAAAAATGTACACAGCTGACGTTTCATCTAATTCAGATTCATGCATACTCAGCTTGAAGATAACACTTCGAGACAACTGCGTACTCCACTTCGTTCAACAGGCAGCGGTCGGTTCATCTTTCACGTTACCTTGCCATCTTCTTTGGTGCAGCTGATTGCGGCAACACGCAAGTGTCCGATAGCAACGTCTGTTGACTCGACTATGATCAGTGCAAGCGTAAGCCGGCCATCTGTCTTGAGCGCCAACACAGCTCGCAGCGGAAGTTTCCGAACAAAGCCTGTCAGAGTGTGCAGCCGCACGGTATGTCTCGCTGTTGTTATCATGGCCGCGGAGGTTCGAATTAACTTGGACTTGACCCGACTCGACGTTCGGCATGCAGGTCGTTCGTGCTAGCGCACAGCCCGAGAAGGTGACATTTGCTCTACGCACACACTGCAAATCATCTCATCCTCTGTGATTTTGCATGGAGCGTTTTGCTGTATCTGCAGGGTGGCTCAGCTCCTGTGCTTCTAAAAGCTTTCGGAGCTTTGGCAGCAGTTCAGCTCGCCCTGTCAGGTATAACAGCAATCATAGCCTGCTTTGTTACTTAGAGTCAAGCCGGCCTGCTGCACCAAGAGACCCTTAATAATCAGCCTCTGCCATGACTGCCTGTATCGCTGCAGGCCCAGCCCTTGCTGACAGTGTTCAAGGTCCTCCCATCAACAACCAGACAGATGGTGCACAGGCTGGCAAGACCCGCGCCAACTATCCAGGTCTAGGAGATGTAAGCGTCAGTTTGTGTTTGCATCACAACAGCTGACAAATCAGCATGCAGCGCTGTTGCTATTCGGCACCTGTACAAGGTGCCAGCCAGTCACTGTGTCTGATATCAACATCCACAATTTTGCCCAATAGTGTACATCTGTGAGCCTCCAACACTGTTATTTGCGTGTCAGTGTGTTTGACAGCACTTGAGTGGGGCCTAACAGATGCCTTAGGCAAAGCCGCTCCGGTGACATACCTGAGCTGTGTACAGCATCATATGATGGGCATCCTGCTGCAGGTGGCATACGATGTTGTCTCTGCTGAAATTTCATGATTGCTGCATGATGTACTCGTTTTACTGCATTACTGGCATTCAACTGCCATTGTGATGGCAACAACCTTGCTTGTGATGCAGATCAAGGGCCCCAATGTACCCAAGGACGCTCTAGCAGGAGGTGGTGATCTTCCAGACACAGCTGGCCTGGACACCCTTGGCAAGATTGCTGACAAGGCCGGCGAGAAGGTCAGCAAATCTCAGTGTCTTTGCACGTCATACTCTTTGTCTGTTACAACAAGCCTGTGAAGCCAGCAAGCTGTGGAACAATCTGATGTTTTGTACATCACTACCAGACCTGATGCTAAGTCAGAGTCGATGTCTGCAAGCCAATGAGCAAAATTCCTGTGCTGCAATGCATGTGTATAGGGAAGCGCTTGCTCCCCTCCTTGTCAGGCATCTAAGTCACCCTTGCATGCAGTTACACAGATGGATTCTACAGCCTATGCAGTATGTTAGCATACACCTGAGGGTGTTGCATAAGCGTCATCTGCTATGTTGTGTGTTTGTATATATGTTGCATACCTAGCTGGCACCTAATGTACCATGCACAGGTAATAAGGAGTTTTTGAGACATGCATGTATTCTTGGCAGCTGTGCTTTCAGTGATGGAAAGGTATCATTCCGATGCGCCTTTCATCTGATCAATATGAGCCTTGCGTACTGACCACACTGCTGGACTGCAGGTTGGCGGAAGTGCTGATCAGTTGAGCAAAGCCGGTGATATACTGTCAGGACCTGGAGGAACTCTAGGAAAGTAAACAGTCGATGTTGAGTCAAGCAGCCGCAATGTGTCAGGTACGGCACGCACATATGTAAGGTTGGTAAAGTGACAAGCAGGCTTGAGTGCAGCCTGTCAACAATGGCAAATTTGGGATTTCTTGTTTTCAGAACTGTTTTACAAACAAGTGTCTTGTGCTAATATCAAAGAGTGAAACAGCTGTCAGACAAGCATCAAATATCTGTCTGAAGTCTAACATGGAAGCATGTAAGGTGTGATGCCTGATCGTGTAACAATGAAAACTCAGATGCACATCACATGTGCAACATAGCGAATGCAAAATGGACAGCTGGCAACACCACACTGCTCATAGCATTGGACATTTCTGCAGACCTTGGGAGAGTGTGACAGGCATCAGATGTGCAAGCAGGTCCACAGCAGTCAGTGATTAGCTTGTAAGTAGTTACATATACAATGTTGCGTGCGGGCCGTGGTGATGTGAGACCTGATACTAGCTGGATACGCCTTTCAATTCTTCAGATACGCACATGCTGTTGCGCATTTGAGGGAGCTGCTAGGACAAACAGAATCTGCCTCTGACCATAGCTAAAAGCCATCCATAGATACGATTGTCATCATCAGATTTGGCATACAATTTTGTATCCTAAGTTGTGTACTCAAGTTGCCAGGCACTGTCAGAACTTGACGAAAAGGTATGCCAGAGAGAGTCAAACATATTGTCAGTAGAATGCAGATCAAGGCCTTGCCACCACTAGAAAAAGAGACATGCCAGAGAAACTACAAAGATAGGAGTCAAACAGTTGGTCAGCGGAAAACAGATCAAGGCTGTGAAATCACCAGTTGCATCTCCTGGCTTCTCTGTGATGTTCTTGAATAGAATGAAAGCGTTGAACAACAAGGCACTAGTGTTTAATCGAAAACAAACTGAATGACCAGAACATGAGTGATTGTGTGTAGTACTACAGAGGATAGCGGTAGTCCCGTTAGAAACTGCTACTGGCAGAAAAACTGCACATGTTGAAAGTCATTCTATACATGATGTGCCTGATTTGCGTGCCATGTTGTCAGGACGTGTTTATTTCGTGAAGCGTCCTGGTCGAGCCGAAAGGGGTATAGCGCTATTCCAGATTCGGACCGTTTCAAGCGACAAAAAGTATATATAGCGCAGAATAGATCAAAGTGTAACGGCTTGCACTGGGGACCTGGACCAGATCTGTTTGACACACCGATGTTGGTTTGGCATAAAAAGAACTGGCTGGTCTTATGCAACCATATGCATCATGCTTACGGCGTCAGGACCCTGCACTTGCACAATTGCGACAAGCTTTCATCAACGCAAGGAACAGAAAAGCGACGTCAACTTGCATACAGATCAAGGTGACTGTAATAAGTGAAACCTTAGCTCAATAAGCTTCTGAAAAGTTGGCCCCCTGTCCGTGGCCTCTACTCGCTGAACGGCTATGATGGGGCACCTACTGCTGGTGCTGTCTGCCAACCCCATGATCTACGTGGCATTCCCAATGTCTGCCTGGCAAGCCAATTTAGGTGCCTTTGTGCAGCTGCCGCCCCTCTTCTGCCAGCTCAGCCAAAGACAGTGCCAGGCATGGCATGGCCACAAAGCCAAGGCCGACTTTGCCTCCCTTTTGACCCCCATGCTGCACTTCCCCTGGTTTCATTGTTGTGCTGCGGATCACATCAACCATTGAGTTTGACTTACAGGCTGAGCCCCTAGTCCACCAAGGATAACACAGTGTCATCTGTGTTTTGGTCCATTGTAGGCTCTGCCTGTCAGTCACACCCAGTGCCTGGTGAAAGGGCAAAGAAGTGGTGTCTGCTCCTGCATTGTTGGTGAGGAGGCATTTGCATGCAGATGTCCAGCCAGTTGTTCTTACGTCGGTGTTACCCCTGGTCAGCAGCCTGCCAGTGCCATGTTTGCTTCTGAACATGGCACTGGCAGGATAGGAGTAATCTCCTATCCTGCAAGTTGCGGCTGCAAAGACAAGCTCACCAAAATGAACTGCCAGGGCATGTGCTTTGCATGAGGCAAACCTGCATCGTTGGTGCGGTCTTGGGATGTAGTGGCTCTCCCAGCCATGAGCTGCAACAGCTATTTAGTCAGCAGCTGCTTGGACAAATAAGCTTCAGAGCAGATCTGCTCAGTGCACTCAGTTCACATGGACTTTGGGTAACATGTCGGGCACAAGCACTCTGGTGCTGCTGCTAACAACCGACTTGTACATCTTTGTTCGCTCTCCAAGAGTTCTAGCTTGATGTGCCTGCATACATGTGCACCCCAAGGTAGAACTCTGGGAGAGACCATGCATACATATGTGCATACCGTACTGGCCCGAACTCATCCCGCAAAATTAATTCGATAGTGCCCTGCGGGATGTAATTAATTCCGGCCAAAATTTGACCGTAATACACCGTAAACTTTGTATTACATCAAATACGTATTTTATACACCGTAGTACAGACCCCGCGTAGTGCGGGGTAGCAAAAATAAATTCGAAATTTTAGGGTGCGGGATGATTTCGTGCCAGTACGGTAGGTCACCAAAATGCATCTGCAACCAATTATACACGCTGAGCACAGCTCCAGGGACCGCAATGAACTTTTCCTGGCGACAGCATCCACGACAAATCTGCGCACGGCAGCATGTCGCATCGAGCCGATGGCCGCCGTGCGCGAGCTAAAGGTGACTCGCTCGCTTTACCGTCCTGCATAATTGAGAGCACTAGCAAGCCAAAGGTCTCCAAGGAGCAGGAGTTACGCTTATGTCAAGCTCTATACATTGCTTATCAAAGTCTATCTAGCGATCCCAGCAACGGCCACTCTGCGTTTCGCCAATTTTTAAAAGCAGGATCAGGCAAGTCACATGCACGCGACTTCTCTGATAGCCAACCTTAGTGTGGAGCGAAATTGCAAAGCTAGCCTCCCACACACGCAGGCGGGGCTGGTCAACAGCGTCTTGCAGCACGTCTGATCACCAAATTTGCTTTTCACTTCCCGTCAGACTTCGAAAGGTCTGTGCAAGTTCTCACAGACTTAACCAAAGCATGTGCTGCTGAGACTGTGAGGTCTGCAACAGCGTCTGCAATCCTTCAAGACACTCTCAAGGGGCTGGGGCTCACAACGGGTGAACTGTGCAAGCTATCACCAGGCCACATTGCTCTGCAACAGACCACAGAGCTGCTGTTCAGGTATTAACACCATACAAAACTTGATATGTCTTGCATTTTGATTCCTGACTACAGAATAGTCTGCACCCGTTGTAGGCGTCTGCAACCAGCTGTTGGGTCAGAATGTCCCAAGGAGCTCAGGCTGGAGTCCAGCAGTGCTGCAGCAGGGCTCTGTGCGCTGTTCAAGGCCTGCGCCAGGTCATGCTGCCTGATATGCCTGCAACTGCTGAACAGACTTGATGATCAGCTCAGCAGTGCAGTATGTGTGTTCCTGCATCAGCATCTTCTTGCTCCAATGCCAGAGGACTTCCCTGGCTCAGACCCTGATCTTGAAAACTGTGATCCTGACCGACCTTCTTTGGCTGAAGAAGCCTTTGAGCAGCTAGGTGTTGTGAACACGTTGAGGCAATCTGCTCAAGGCCTGTCAGGTAAGCAATGCGGGCCTTTCAGCCTCAAGCCTGTCATTGACAATGCATCATGAAAGAGGCGCGCAGCAACTTTGTAACGACGTCTCATTGTTGTCCTTCGTTCATGCAACATCCTCGGCACATGGCTTCTGCCAATCTTGCAACAGAGGCAACATAGCAGTTATAAAGTGCTGAGATCCTGCATTCCTTCTTTGACAGGGAACTTGAAGGATGTTGCTGACTGGCAGAAGCTGCTTGAGCAGCTGGTAGCACAGCTGGTCCCCCCCTTAGTAGCCCACAAGCCCCCTCCTGCTGGCCCTCCCCCTAGCCTGTCATCACCAGAGCACACCTCCTCTGTTGACATGGTCATCAGTCCACCTCCTGCCATACGCCTGTCACCCCAGCGCAAGCAGTCACCAGCCAGGTCACGAGGGTCACCTGCAGGACATTCTCCAGCTGGCAGCTCACCTCGCATGCTCAGCTTGGGCAGTCGAGGGCAGAAACGTTCAGCCAGCACCCTTCGCCCTAGGTAAGGCTTTTGCTCCTACTGCATAGGCCGCTGAGCTTTGCGTCTACAGGAAAATGGGGAAGGGAAGGTGTAGTGAACGCATCAAGAACAAGCTGAAAGCTTCAGGGTAGTTTGAGGCACCAGATGGCATCCTGTCTACATCATAGTTGTGGCTGATGTGAGCGTGAGCTCAGCAGCTGTTTTGGGCGCCTTTGTATTCTCCAGATACGCATGACTTGGCTGCAACTTGTACTCTTTTGGCATAAGCAACTGCACTGTCCTGCAGAGGCACTGACTCACCAAGCAAGGTGCGGCGGCATGCCAGAGACTCACCTGCATCATCTGGAGGCCGCCGTGCTTCACCACGTGAATCATCCCCATCAACTTATGCAAGCCCCTTCTTGCCTGTGCGGCCTGGCAGTGTCAAATCAGGGCCTGGTGAGCTGCTGTCACATGCTCAAGCTGTTTACTTGCTCACCCGGCTTTTGACAGCATCAGCACATGAACCACATCCTCTTTGCATGGCTGGTAGAGACTGCTCTAGTTGTGGCTGCATTCATCTTGACCTTCACCAAGTTTGGCTGAAGCTGCACTATCATCACATTTGCATGTGGGGTACTGTCCCCTTCTTCTCTTGCAAGCAACTCAGACGGCAAAAATCTGTTAGGTGAGCAGCGCTCCGATGCATGTTCTTCAGCACAGCCCATAATGATGAGCTGTGCATTGTCATCTCCGTCTTGTTCTTTCACAGCACAGCATCGTCACGGGAAAAAAAATTGCCATCGTAAACTAACATTCTTGTAGATTTGACTTACTTTTTGGCTGGAAACAGTAACAATTTCGAAAGTTTTCCTTGGCTGCAGAGTGGCCACTTGCGCCGCTGCCCAGGCCTGGCCTTGGCATCACAGCAGTCACTCGCTGCATCTGGTTTGGAGGCCTGCCTCCCAATATTCTTGAGGCAGATCTGGCCAGAGAAGCCAGCAAAGTCGGGGATGTACAGTTCATAGTCTTTCCTGAGTGCCCCAACAGGGATGAGGCCTTGGTGACCTTTGCAACTTTCAAGTGCGACCAAGGCTCAAATATTCTGCCAACAAATTTAATGCTGCATGCAACAGCAATGCCACTGTCTGCATGGCAACAGTGAGTTCTGAACACCTAAACCAGCTGGCCTGGGCATCTGTTGACCCAGCATCATCCTTTCGCTAAGCTGTTTCACCAAATCTTGATGTATCATAGGCTCGTAATGCTGTACAGTTGAATGCAGGGGTGCCCTGATGTGCTGGGAGGACATGAACAACAGATCAGTCTTTGGTGGGCGCCCTCTCATGCTCAGATTCTGTCCCTCTGAGCCGTCTGAGCCCAGAATGGATCGCAGGTAGACCTTTTTGTTTGGCTGGCAGGACACAGCTGCATGCTACAAGCCCCAACCCAGTGATCCACATCCACTTTGCATCATAAACCCCATCCTAGCAACCCACCCATCCATTTTGTGCCATTTTGCAACATGTCTCACAATGGGCCCTTTGCTTCGGTGCAAAATCATTTGAGAAGATGCCATCAGCCTTCCGCTGCTTCCACAAGTGGGTATTCATTTCCGGCATCCACACAACTGCACATCAGCCAGCAGCTTGATTCCAGTACAAACAGCTGACAGACAGCAATTCTGACATATATCAATGTCGCTTGCTCACACGGACAATTTGCCTTGACTTGACTGCAGGCTTGAACCCCCACCGCCAGCGCATGTCTTTGTTCCAAATGTGGCCACTCCAGGAACGGAAGCAGCGGTGTTTAGAGACCTGGATGAGGGTCATGCTCCCAGGCCTGAGCACAGCGAGATCATCCACAGCACTGGGGTTGCAGGCTTGCTGATGCGCTTCAGCAGGCCAGCCATGGTGGCAGACGTCCTGCACGCTTTGGTGCATGCAGCCAGGCCAGGCTTTTCAGGTACATCACCCATGCACTATGCAATTTTTTCAAGTCTGAACTGTTGTAGGAGTGCGCTGTGCTTTGAAAGCCACTGTAGGTTCAACAGGCACACCCTGCAAACCAATGTAGTGCATGTCGGCCCACAGATGTGGGTTCAGGCACGCCCAGCAGGTACTTAGCAACCAATACTGCAACACCTATGTCGTGAATGTACGACATCCATGCAACAAACACAGCTTCCCAGGCTTGTCTCTTTCATACTAAGCGTATTCCTTGAGCTGACAGGCTTGATACAAAGCAGTGCAGCTAATATCAGCCATATATTTGCCATATGGTGTCCTTTTGTGCTCAAGCATGGTAACATTGTGTGGCATGGCAAGATGAAGCATATGCTAATGCATATACCTGTTGTCTTGCACCATTAGTAATTTTGGGCAACTAGGCATTACTCTTCAACATACTGTGCTTGATCAATCACGACTTTGTGATCAGTGACAGATTTGTGTCCAAGCAGAGGTATGTCATTGGTATGGTATGCATGACTCAGGAGGCATGCCTGGAGGGCGGTACATGAGCCCTTCCCGTGGCTCAAGCCCCGTGCGGTCCTTGGGCAGAAGCCCAACAACTGCAGGCTTTGACACGGGTCCCCCAGGGGCTTCTGGTCACCCCTCTGGCAGGGGAGGTCAGTCACGCCTCGGGCCTGGAGGCGGCGAGCGCAACATCAAAACAGTCTGGGTTGGCCAGGTGCAGCACTCACAACACCCTGCAGTCACAGCTGTATGTGATATCTTTTTGCACAGCTACCTATCAACCTGGCCATGTATCATCACTCGTAATTTTTAGGTGGTTCTGTCGTGTTTTTTGTTTTGGTTTTTCGCCGGTTCGTTGGAACTGTGCCAGTGTCATCTGCACTTTGGCTGTGCAATGCTTGCTTACAGCTGAGCACTGAGCACGGCACATCACACTCTGGGAAGGCATTTGCGCTACAACCCAGATCTTCCATTGTCTGGTGCATCAACCTGCTGCATTATTCGCCTGCCTGAATCCCATTCAAGCCGTGGTTGTATCTGCTGCTGCACTACTTTGCTGTGCTGTGCCATGCTATGCTGTGCTATGCTGTACTTGAATGCATCAATTCCTTCTTCACAATACACAGCACTATACTGCATGCCGTCTGCCTGCCAATGTGTGCCACTGTATTGAACCAACAAACCTAACGCTTGTAATCCATAGCACAGCAGTTGATTGAGGCCACTGCCAACACAATGTACAATGTGTGCAGCTCAATGTCAAAACCACTGAAGATGAGCTCAAGAAGGCATTCAAAGTGTTCGGCCCAGTTGTCGGCTGCACTGTCATGTGGAAGACTCACTGTGCCTACGTCGACTTTGAGGAAGCTGAGTCAGCCACAAGAGCAAGAAGAGCCATGAATGGAGCTTTCTTGGGCGGCTCAGCCTTGCGTGTAGAGTTTAAGGTGAGCAGTGTCCTTCAGAACTGGCAGGCTCATGCAGTGCCCAATAACAAAGTCTGGCTTTGCTGCTGCTCTCACCATTTGCTGCACTTGGTGTGTGTTGAACATGCTGCAGCTGCAATTGATGGGTGCAGATGTGTCCCAGCACTGCTGTGCACAGGCAAGAGTTGATGCTCATGGTGTCGGATGCTGGTTGGGGTCATACCAATGCCTGTCAGACAATGAATAAGAGCTGTTTGGCAACAACTGCAAAGCAACAAACAGCTTGTGATTGTTGCCTGGCATGTGTCAGGGCCAGCACAGCAATTCAGCTCCCCCAAGAAGAGATGGGTTCTCCTCTCCCCCAAGGGGGCGGGGTGTCAGGGGTGGACGCATGGTGTCCCCGAGGGGCAGGAGCCGAAGCAGCAGGGCCCCTGCTGGCAATGCCCCATATGACCAGCGTCCTAGCCCCTCTCGCTTTGGGTGATTTGCTGTCTATCTCATCTCTCCAAGGATTACAATGCTGGCTAACTTGCTGCCCATCAGATTGACATGCTCGCAGCATCATATATGCAAGCCAGGCTGAGCAAGGCAATTTATTGTTGTGCAGCTCAGACCGCCAATCAAACACACTGATGCAGTCAAGCTGCACACCATGAGGTGTTGCTGCGCCGTTTCTGCTTTGCAAGTGGGTTCTAACATTGGGGACTTTGTAAGCATGATGTTCACAATCTGACCAGTTATCTGCAGGCGTGGCAGTTTGCCGCCCTCTCCTCACAAGTCTCCCAGGGGTAGCAACGGTCCCTATTCTACTTCCCAGGACCCTTTCCCTGCTCACCCACAGTCAGCCCCTGACAGCCGTCCCCCCTCCCTAAACAGCATGCCTCCTGTCCCACCCCCAAGCCTGCCTGCTGCCACCTCTCAGGCCATCAGCACAGCCTCCTCTCAGCAAGCTCTTGAGTTCACTGCTGCAAGAGGTCTTGCACAAGCAGGCAGAGTCCATAAAAGGGAAAGCGAAGCAGGAGGACTGGATGAGCAGCCCAGAAAAAAGCCTAGAGCCAACAAATGGGACCAGCAGGAGCCTGATTTACCCACTTCTGATGCGTCACCAGCCTCACAGGTACTGCTCACAGACGTTTCCTGGACTCTTTGCTGGATGGTGTCTGGGCATTTGACTTTTGGTGGTCCCATCCTGCAGGGCAGTGGTCAAGATGCAAAGTGTCTCAGCATGAAGGAGGCCCTGTACACATGCATTGGGCCCTGCTTGTGTGTATTACAAACCGCCCGTATGCATCAAGTGTATCTTGCAGACAACAGAACACTTTGTGCCGTGTGGCTACCATACACACATTTCAGCCTTGATCAGACTGTGACCCGACCAAGTGCACCTCAGCAACTCTGCCTTGCTTTTGACCTCATATTGGGACACACTCAATGCTGCTGTGCTGCTTGTCTGTGTCCAGCATTAATCTTTGGTCAGCATTGCTTCAATGTCATGATCAGTACAGCTGCACCGTACAAGATTTTTGTGAAAGTGCTGCAGGCTGGTGCCAAGGGTCAGCACCCCACACAACATGCCATGGAGCACGCGCCTTCACCTCCCCCACCCCTGCCCCTGCAGTCCCCAACCCCATTCAAGCCCATCATCCCAGAAGCTGCTGCAGCAGCTGTGCCTGCTCATCTTTTGCCACCTCATTTGACTGGCCTGAGCCACAGGCCAGATCATGGGCAGCCACAGACGCAGCATGCACCAGGTCCTGTGCCTCAAGCAGATCTGCGGCATGTAGCACAGAAAACAGTCAGACATGCAGTTCCTGTCGCAGTGCCACAGCGGACAGGCCCACAGTCTGATCCACATCAGCTAAAACAGCTGTCAGGCTTGCAAGGAGCTGCTGCAGCAGCTGCTGCTGAAGCAGCAAAGCCGCCACCAAGCTTACCAGTGGCTTGGCATGGGCACCTTGCCAAGACTGGCGTGCCCAAATGCCGAGCAGAGTGCTTGAGCATTGGTCCTGCTGACGCACTGCTGCCCTGGCCAAAATTGCTGGATGTCCGTGCCAGAGTGGTGGTTGCACGTGCTCTAGAGCAGTCTAAGGCACATGCACCTCAAAATATGGTCATACGATGCATTGTGTCGACAGATGACACAGGGAACAGTCTGCAGTTCCACGACTTCTGTGAGTACCTTACTGAAAAGCAGAGAGCTGGTGTGGTGAACTTTAAGTCCAGTTCCAACAAGCACACCATGTTCCTCATCCCAGGTTGTCAGGATGTTTATCAGCAGCTTCATGTACGTCATCCACGGCAGGAGTGTCTTGTCGCAGTCATATTGAAGTAAAAGAAATTTAGGCTAGCCACCTTTTCAGCTTGTACTTTTACAAACCCTTTTTGTGTATTAGATGTCGAGCTCTGAATTTTATTCCTTTGAACCGTGCAAAGAACTGTACCTCCTTGATATCAAGACGCAGCCAGGAGAAAATGAATTACCGGGGTACTGAACGAATTCCCCGCAGGGCTTCATCGAATGTGAAGTGTGATTCTGCATGTGCTGCTGTCCTGCAGGACTCAGTTGCCCTGAAATTAGTGTCAGGTGGCATGCAAGCTTGATACATGCCAATACTGATGAAAGCTACAGCTGAGATGTGTAACAGCAACCAAGATATTTCACAGGTTATCTTGCAGGCCTCACAGGATTTAGTTGTCA
>JAABUO010003448.1_pt1 | contig 18843 bp, 21 predicted proteins | sample 5559291 | NCBI WGS metagenome assembly JAABUO01 (sample SAMN10711878, study PRJNA513372) | rock metagenome | isolation source: Antarctica rocks | place: Antarctica: Victoria Land, Finger Mt sud | reverse complement strand
GCGTATCCTCGTCCGCCCCAGCGACGAGGGCAAGACCTGGCCGCCGCCGCCGGCCCCGCCACGGGAGTAGCACGGCCGCGCGACGCCACCCGTGCCGGGAGAGACCACGATGCCGACGATGCCGACGACGCCGACGATGCCGACGTTCAGGCGAGATATTCGTCCCCTGTTTCGGGACAAGGATGTGAGGTCGATGGCGCAAGCCTTTGACCTCAGCAACTATGACTCCGTCACGGCCCACGCCGAAGCGATCTACGGGCGAGTGGCCGATGGGACGATGCCTTGCGACGGCGCGTGGCCGCCGGAGCGTGTCGCGCTGCTGCGCGCCTGGATCGACCACGGCTGCCCCAGCTAGCAGCGGTCGTGTGACGCCGGCCCGCCCTCCACGGTCTCATGATAATCCTGTGCTGGTCGATCAGGCCGTTCGTTCACCTCACGCGGCTCGTCAATAGCCGTGATGGAGGCTGCGCGGGACCATCCATGCCTGAGCGCGTATCTGGACCGGAGGTGGCTTGATGATAGGACTACACGTTGTGCTGGCCGCATCCGATTTTCCCCTCTGGATACGGGTCGCGCACTACGTTAATCTGCTCTTCATGTTCCTGCTCATGCGCGCCGGCCTGCAAATCCTGATGGCCCATCCCCGACTCTACTGGAATAGCAGCTGTAAGCCCGGCTCCGAATGGCTCAAATTCACCAAGGCCACCGTGCCGACCGACCGCTTATACACCGCGATGGACGATGAGCGCCCCATCTCCCCCTGGCTCGCCCTGCCGGGAAAAGATGAACTCGGCCTGGGCCGGCATTGGCATTTCTTCTGCGCCACGTTCTGGATGCTCAGCGGCCTCGCGTATGTGGTCTTGCTCTTTGCGACCGGTGAGTGGATCCGCTTGATCCCTACCTCGTGGGAGATTGTTCCGCGCGCCTGGCACACCGCCCTCATCTATGGCAGCTTCCACATCCCGCCGGCCAGCGATTTTCGTCCGTTCGATCCCTTGCAACAGCTGGCGTATGCTGGCGTGGTTTTCCTCCTGGCCCCCTTCCAGATCGTCACCGCGTTCGCCCTGTCGCCGGCGATCGAGGCGCGCTTCCCATGGTTCGTGAAACTCCTGGGAGGGAAACAGGGCGCGCGCAGCTTGCACTTTATTGGCCTGGTGCTCTGGACGCTGTTCGGCATCGTCCACATCGCGCTGGTCTTCATGGTCCACTTCCAGGACAATGTGCGCAACATCACCGTGGGGAACTCCCCTGGCGCCGCACACACACAGCTATCAGTGGCGCTGGTTATCTTCTTTGGAAGCCTTGCCGTCGTCGTGCTCATCGCGGCCTGGGCGTCGTGGTATTCTCTGGGCCACCGGTGCCGGATGCAACACCTCCTCGGGGCGGTCGTCGATCCTATACGCATGCTGAGCATGCAGCGCCTGACGACGCGCCAGCACTATACAAACGTCTCGTCGTACTTCTGGACCAACGGCTATCCCCCCAACACCGCCGAGTATCAAAAGCTGGTCGAGACGGACTTCGCCGACTATCGGCTGGAGGTGTCGGGGCTGGTGGACACCCCGCTGTGCCTGTCTCTCGACGACTTACGCGCGATGGTCCAGGAATCGCAGACGACCCTCCACAACTGTATCCAGGGCTGGAGTGGGATCGCTGCCTGGACGGGCGTACCCGTTACGGAGATTCTGCGGCGGTGTGGCGCCTCGCCGCGGGCGACATACCTTGTCTTCACGTCGTATCAGCAGGGCAAGCAATCGTTCCCCCAGGCCACGCATGCGTGGGAGCGTCCCTTCTACGAGGCCCCGCCCCTGGGCCAGGCGAAACATCCACAGACGATCCTGGCCCTGGAGATGAATGGAGAACCCCTCCCCGTCAACCATGGAGCCCCGGTCCGCCTGCGTGTGGAGACGTATCTGGGCTACAAAATGGTCAAGTGGGTCCGCTCGATCGAACTGGTTGACACGTACACCCACCTCTGGGATGGGCAGGGGGGCTTTCGTGAAGATAACCAGTACTATGGGACAAGCGCGGAAATATGATCCATCGTCCACTTCTCCCGCCTCTCTTCCGATGGCCACGTGTCCTTGTGTCCTGTCGTGACGTGAATGTGGCGCGTTAGCATGATCTCCACGTGCCCTTCCCCTGTATCGGGAGAGGATGGGAAGATTAAGTCACGACAGAGAAGGGCTGTGCTGCTGGCCGTCATGACGTCGGGAGCGTGTGTAGTCAAGTACGCTTAGATAACAGCACGAGGAGAAGACATGAACATGACTGAGAGAGTGATGACCGCATGACGGACAATAAGAAGCAGGTACAACCGCGGCCGCGCCGTGTCCCCAGTGGTATCCCCACCCTGGATCGTCTGCTGGGGGGCGGCCTGCTCCGCGGCGACCTGTACGCTGTCGTGGGCATCCCGGGGGCGGGCAAGACGATCCTGGGGAACCAAGCCTGCTTCGCGCACGTCGCGGCGGGGGGCGGGGCGGCCTACGTCACCCTGCTTGCCGAGACCCACGGCCACATGCTCGCCCATCTGCGCGCTCTCGCCTTCTTCGACCCCGCGCCGATCGGCGGATCCCTGCTCTACTATGGCGGCTACCAGGCGATCGAGAGCGGGGGACTCGACGGCCTGTTGGCCTTCCTGCGCGGCGTGATGCGCGACGACAAGGTGACGCTCCTGGTCCTGGACGGGCTATTCACCGCCAACGAGGCCGCGGACTCGGAGCTCGCCTTCCGCACCTTCCTCGCCAACCTCCAGGCGTACGGCGAGGCGGCGAGCTGCACGACGCTGCTGCTGACACAACCGCCCGCGGGCGGCGTGCGCGACCCGTCCTACACCATCGTCGATGGCCTCATCGAGTTGGGGACGACCCGCCTGGGGCCGCGCATCGTCCGTGAGCTGGAGATCCACAAGTTTCGTGGCGGCTCCTATCTGCGCGGGCAGCATGTCTTCGCGATCGGCGACGACGGGAGTCACGGTCCACCCGCGCATCGAGACGGCCCTGCGCACACCGGCGCTGGAGGTGGGCGGCCGCCGGCCCCGCGTGTCCACCGGCCTCCCGCCGCTCGATGCGATGCTGCGCGGCGGCCTGCTCTCCGGCTCGACGACGATGCTCCTCGGCCCCCCGGGGAGCGGGAAGACGCTGCTCGGGCTGCATGTCCTCGACGCCGGCGCCCAGGCAGGAGAGTTGGGCCTGCACGTCGGCTTCTATGAGACGCCCGCGCTCCTGGTCGAGACGGCGGCGGCCGTCGGGCTCGATCTGGGGCGCCAGGTCGCGGACGGCCGGATCACCGTGCTCTGGCAGCCGCCGCTCGAAGAGAGCGAGGACGCGCTGGCCGAGCGCCTGCTGGCGACGGTCCAGGATCGGGGCATCCGCCGCCTCTTCGTCGACGGCCTGGACGGCTTCCTGCAAGCGGCCGTGTATCCGGAGCGCATGGGGCGCTTCTTCACCGCCCTGACCCTGGAGTTGCGCGCGCGGGGCGTGACGACCCTCATGTCGGTCGAACTGCCGACACTCTTTGGGACGACGGCCGACGTGCCGCTTCCCGGCGTGTCGGCCATCGCTGAGAACATCATCGTGCTGCGGGCGGTCGAGCGGCGCTCTCGGCTGTACCGGCTGCTCTCCATCGTCAAGACGCGCGGCAGCGGCCACGACCCCGCGATCCGGGCGTTCACCATCGGGGATGCGGGGCTCACGCTGGCCGACACGTCCGCGAGCGCCGAGGAGATCCTCGCCGACACCGTCCCCCCCGCCGCCGGGGCGGGCGAGACGGGCGGATAGCGGGCGTGTCCACCATCCTCGTCGTCGAAGATGAGCGCGTGATCGCCGACCTGTTGTCCCTCATCTTCGCGGATGAGGGCTATCGGGTGGTGGTGGCGCGCAACGGGCGGGAAGGGCTGGAGTGCGTGGCCGCGGACCGGCCGGACGTCATCCTCAGCGACATCATGATGCCGCAGCTCGACGGCATCGCGATGGGGCGCACGCTGCACGACGATCCGGCCTATCGGACCATCCCGCTCGTCTTCATGAGCGCCGTCCCGTTACCGCCAACGGCGCGGGCGTATCGCTACGCGGCGTTCATCGCCAAGCACTTCTCCCTGGACGACGTGCTGGACACCATCGCCCGCGTGCTCCCGGCCGCGTGAGCGGCGCCACAGGGACGCGCGCACGTCACGGGAGAAGGGGCGACGCCCCTTCTTGCGCTTACCTGTGCCTCGGACAGCGGTAACGACAGGTAAAAGGTCGTCCCTTGACCCAGCCGCGATTGCACGGTGAGCGTGCCGCCGTGGGCCTCGGCGATCCCGCGCGCCAGGTACAGGCCCAGACCCAGGCCTGCCGAGCCGGACCCACGCGAGAAACGGTCGAACAGCGTGGGCAGGAGGTTGGGCGCGATGCCCGGCCCCGCGTCGCGTACCGAGAGCATGGCCCACGTCCCCCGTCGCGCGCTTCCTAAGGTCACCTCCACGACGACGGGGACGCTGGCCGGGGAGTGGGCGATGGCGTTGCCGATCAGGTTTTCGAGCGCCTGTTGCAGGCGCTCTGGGTCCGCCTGGAGCACCAGGTCGTCGGGCGCCTCCACGCGGATGACGGCCTCGGGGGCGCGCAGCACTTCCGCCGTCTCCCGCGTCAGGTCGGTCAGGTCCAGGAGGCGCGGAGACAGGGCGAAGATGCCCTGGTCCAGGCGTCCCGCGTCGAGGAGATCGGAGATCATCCGTTGCAGCCGGTCCACGGCGAGCGTGGCCTGGTCAGCGTGGCGCGCGTCGGCGTCCCGTCCGTCTCGTCGCGCCCCTTTGCGCAGCATGTCGAGGTACCCGCGCAGCGGCGTGAGGGGCGTGCGAAGATCGTGTGCCAGGACAGTGACCATCTCGGTCGCCGCCACGCGCCGGGCCTGCTCCGCCGCCTCCCGCGTGACCCGCTCGATCAACTCGGCGCGGTGGGCGACCAGACCGATCCAGCGTCCCACCGCCTCCGTGAAGCGCAGATCCTCGCCGGAGAAGGCGTCGGGCCGCGCGGCGCTAGCTATGAGCACCCCGCGGCGCTCCCCGTCCACCTCGATCGGGGCGGCGACGGTCGAATGCACGCCCAATCCCTGCTTCATGCCCAGGATCTCGTCGGGGTCGTCGTCCGTGTGCCCGCTGCGGAACGGGGTGCCGGTCTGGTAGACCGCGACGGCGCGGCCGCCATTGGCGAGCGGCAGGCGGTTCAGTCCCAGCCGATGTTGCAAGCGCCCCATCGGCGTGTCGCTCGTGCCCAGGGCCACCAGCGAGTCGGTCGCGGGGTCGTGGAGAAAGGCGTCCGCCTTGTCGGCCCCCAGGGCCTCCGCTACCCACTGGCTGGCCTCGTCGAGCGCGCCGTGTACACTGGTCTCCTGGATCGTCAGTAGGCGTTCCAACGTGTCGAGCAGGCGTTGCTGCCCCCCAGCGCGGGTGTCCTTTTCGTCCATCGTCTTCTCCCGGTTCGCGCCACGCGCGTCGAGAGATGTGGGGCGCTCTGTCTTCCACGAGGAACACAGGGAGACGGGACAAGAGGATCGTGCCGTGAGAAAGAGGCTGCTACTGTGACACGTACCGCCCTGCCGCAAACCGGTCGTCGCTGGGATGTCGGGCAGCATGGCAAGAGACACCCTCTATGGCAGGCGCCACGCTGCGCACGGATGATCCGTGCTGGTACGAGTGTATCACGCGGACCGCGCCTGTGCGCGTCTGTACGATAGAGGGGGTGCGCGCCCGCCATGAAACGGCGTGATAGGATACTCATAGGGGTGCCAGAAAAGGCACAGAGGATTGTTTAATGGATACCCTAGATCACTATCGTGCGATCGTGCGTCGACTAATCCTCGACTACGCGCGCTATAAGCCATCGCATGGTGACATCGACACAGAAGCCGTTATCGACCCCGCGGGGAACCACTTCGAGGTGTTGCATATTGGCTGGGATGGGTCGCGTCGTGTGCATGGCGCGGTCATCCACATCGATGTTATCGACGACAAGATCTGGATTCAGCATGATGGTACCTCGCCCGGGGTCGCGGACGAGTTGGTGGAGGCGGGTATCCCGCGCGATGCGATCATGCTCGGCTTCCGGCCACCGCGCGTGCGCCAGTATAGCGGGTTCGCGATCGCGTGAGGATTGATTAACCGTTGGAGAGCTGGCTAGCCAACGCCGAAGATGAGGGCTGGCATGTCCTCCGCGAGCGCAAGGGCCGTGTGCGCGAGCTGATTCGTCCGTAGTGGGAGCCGCCAAGCTATGTGAGGCCGTCTAGGAGGCGTACCCGCGCGCCGGGCCATCGTGCGCGAGCGGCCGGCGGCCGGGGCGAAGGACTGGAACGACGCGCCGCTCGCCGCGCCTGAGAGAATGGAGAGCTTGGGCCAGGAGGACGACCGGGCGACGAGCCGTGGCCGTGGTCATGGCGGTAGCGGGCGCGACGAGCAAAGCCGCGGCTAGGCTGGCATGGGTCGAGCAGCGAGTTGGGCTTCGAGGCCGTCGAGGATGGCCTGGAGGCCGAACGCGAAGCTCTGGTCGGGTGGCGCGGTGAGGTCGGCATCCCCTAATGCTTCGATGCGGGTGCGCAGCTGCGGGAACTGCATCGCGATGTCGCTCGCCCGCGCGAGGGCGTCCCGAATCTGCTCCTCCTCGTTGCCGCCATCACGGCGTAGCCGCGTTCTCCACGCGACCTCGGCCGCCTCAGCGAGGGCCATACCGAGCACAAACGTGAAGACACTGTGCAGGGCCTTCAGCGCCCAGTCCGCGTTTCCCCCGGTGAACCCGGCCGCTTCGTAGACCGCGAGGGAGTGGTCGTCATAGCGCGCCTTTCCGGGACCGTAGATGAGATGGGTGCTCATGGCCGGCACGAGCCACAGGTGCCTGTTGATCATCGCGTAGGTGTCGTTGGCCATCCGCGTGGCCGCCGTCCGCCAGCCAACCTCGCTGGGGTCGGGCAGCTCGATCTCCCCCCACACCTCATCGCCGGCGAGCACGACGAGATCGTCCTTGCTCTTGACGTGCCAGTAGACCGCCGTTGCGGCGGAGCCGAGCCGGTTGCCCAGGCAGCGCATGCTCAGGCCGTCTACACCTTCGGCGTCCAGGAGCTCGATAGCGGCTCGGACAATCTGCTCACGGGTCAGCGTGTTGCGCGGCATGTCCCTAGTATAGGTCATATCTTGGATCGTGTTCGCGTGCTGACTTGCACATCGTTCAAGTCGTGTGTTACGCTACGACTTGAACGATGTGCAAGTTTCGGGAGAGGAGAGGAGCTATGACGATCACCAAGACCTCCGCGGCCATCGCGGCCACGGGGTTGCGCAAGTCGTTCGGGGGCCATGTGGTGCTCGACGGCATCGATCTGGACGTCGCGGAGGGCACGATCTTCTCGCTGCTCGGCCCCAACGGCTCCGGCAAGACCACCACGGTTCAGATCCTGTCCACGCTCATCGCCGCCGACGGTGGCGAGGCGCGCGTCGCCGGCCACGATCTGGCTCGGGAGCCCGCTGGGGTCCGCGCCGCGATCGGCGTCACCGGCCAGTTCTCGGCGGTGGACAACCTGCTCACCGGCGAGGAGAACCTGATCTTGATGGCGGACCTGCACCACCTGGGCCGACGCGACGGTCGGCGGCGCGCCGCCGACCTGCTCGACCGCTTCGATCTGGTTGATGCGGCCAAGAAGACGCCGGCCACCTACTCCGGCGGCATGCGGCGCCGGCTCGACCTCGCGATGACCCTGGTCGGCGACCCGCGCATCATCTTCCTCGACGAGCCCACCGCCGGCCTCGACCCGCGCAGCCGCCGCACCATGTGGCAGATCATCCGCGACCTCGTGGCCGGCGGCGTCACGATCTTTCTGACGACGCAATACCTGGAGGAGGCGGACCAACTCGCCGACCGGATCGCGGTCCTCGACCACGGCAAACTGGTCGCCGAGGGGACCGCGGACGAGCTCAAGCGCCGCATCCCCGGGGGGCACATCAGCCTGCACTTCGCCGATGCGCGCGGACTCGCAGCGGCCGCCCACACCCTCGGCGCGGTGTCGCGCGACGACGATGCGCTCACGCTCCAGGTCCCGAGCGATGGTGGCGTCCAGTCACTGCGGACCCTGCTCGCTCGGCTCGACGACGCATCGATCGCGGTCGAGGGACTGTCGATCCACACCCCCGACCTCGACGACGTCTTCTTCGCTCTCACCGGCCACCCCACCACAGAACAAGAAAAGGACACCCTACAATGAGCACCCTTTCCTACACCCTGAGCGATGCGGCAACGATGCTGCGGCGCGATGTCCGGCACTCGCTGCGCAACCTCATGATGACGCTGAGTGGCCTGCTGACGCCGATCGTCACGCTGGTGTTGTTTGTCTACGTGTTCGGCGGCACGCTGGGCGCTGGCCTCGGCGGCGTGGCGCACGGCGGCGCCTACATCGACTACGTCGCGCCCGCGATCATCATCATGACCGTCGGCAGCGGGTGCGCGACGACCGCGGTGAATCTCTGCATGGACATGACTGACGGCATCATCGCCCGCTTCCGCACCATGGCGATCTCCCGCGCCTCGGTGCTGACCGGGCAGGTCGTCGGGAGCGTGATCCGGACGATGATCAGCGTCGGCCTCGTCATCGGGGTCGCGCTGCTCATGGGCTTCCGGCCTACCACGGGTCCCGTCGCCTGGATCGCGGCGATCGGCGTCATCGCGCTGTTCACCCTCGCGCTCACATGGATGGCGGTGGTGTGCGGCCTGGTGGGCAAAACGCCCGCGGGAGCGAATAGCCTCTCCCTCATCTTCCAGCTCCTGCTGCCGTTCACCAGCAGTGCGTTTGTCCGCCCGGACTCGATGCCGGGCGGGGTGCGCTGGTTCGCCGAGTACCAGCCCTTCACCCCCGTCATCGACACGCTGCGGGGGCTGCTGCTGGGCGCCCCGATCGGCGACAGCGCGGTCCTCGCCGTCGCCTGGTGCGCCGGCCTCACCCTGGTCGGGTACCTGTGGGCGCGCGCGCTATTCAACCGCGCTCCCGCACGGTAGTCCGGCCTCGCGGTGAGCAACACTGACGTGATGGAAAGCCGTGCGCGGGAGTTGACCTGGCAACGCGTGCCCCCCCAAACCGGGCCGGTAACAAACCACATGGCCCCTTTTTGCACGAAGCCCGATGTCTTGGCGACATGTCAGGAGATGAAATGCCACATGGCCAGGTGGGGGCGAGCAGCCGTATTTCGGAGGAATCGTTGTAGTGGGCCTTATACGGCTGTGTAGCGGCCTGAGCGCCTGTGGCTAGCGATCCGGCACGGCGACCGAGAAAAGAGCATCGGCCGCCTTCGCGTCGGGCTCCTCCGTCACGCCGGTGCTCTCGTCCGACATCGCCTCGTAGGTCTCGACGGCATGGCCGGTCGTCTGGAAGACGAAGGCGAAGACGCCGTAGACGCGCGGGAGGTTGGGCAGGATCACGCTCGACATTTTGCCCGAGCCGATGGGACCGATGAGCATGACGTTGAGGACCTGCATGGCGCGGTCGAGCGCGACCATCACTTTGTCGCGCGCCAAACAGGAGCGGCAGGCCCTTGTCATTAGCTTGTATCCGCCGTTGGCGTATGCGGCTGACCGCGGCGCGTAGAGCCATCCGGCCGCTCAAGGATCTATGGCGCCAATCCTGCACGAAATAGGTCTTGGTATCGGCGAAGCGACAGTCGGTGAAAGGAGAAGATCACGATGAACCAGGGCGGGACAGGTCAAATCAGCGAGGGGATGACGGTCTACGACGCGGCGGGCCAGAAGATCGGTAAGGTCAGGGAGTACAACGCGCAAGGCGGCTACCTCGACGTGGAGAAGGGCTTCCTGTTCCACAAGGATTTCTACGTGCCGTCGAACGCCGTCGCGCGTAGCGACGCCGATGGCGTCTATCTGCAACTGTCCCAGGACGACCTCTCAGGTGGGACGTACGACCAGCCGCCGACGGCCGGGATGGCCGCGGGCGGTACGACGGACACCGTGACGCAGAGCACGACGACGCGGAGCACGCCGCAAAACTATCAGACCGCGCAAACCCAGACGGCGCCCGCCGGCGCCACGACCGACGAGACCGACCTGCGGGTGCCTGTGTACGAGGAAGAACTCGTGGCCGGAAAGCGGCAGGAAGAACTCGGCCGCGTCCATGTGCATAAGGAGGTTGTCTCGGAGCAGGAGACAGTGCCCGTGACGTTGCAGCGCGAGGAGGTCACGATCGAGCGCGTCCCGATGCAGGGGCAGCAGATCGACCCAGCCACGACGACGGACGCCTTCCAGGGCGCGGACATCAACGTGCCGGTCATGGGCGAGGAGGCCGTCGTCGGCAAGCGCGCCGAGGAGGTTGAGGAGGTGCGCCTGCACAAGGATGTCATGACCGAACAGCAGCAGGTCAGCGACACGGTCCGCAAGGAGCGCGTCGTCGTCGATCAGGTCGACGAAACAGACCAGGGGAACACTCCCCGGCGCTAGATGCTTCCAATGAGTCGTTGCGGGATATGATGCCGGCTGCCACGCGCGCTCTATCCCGCGATTCCAGCGCGGAAGCATTTAGAGACGCGAGTCGTGGTAGCCGCGAAGGATCGGGAGCGCGGAGAGGGCTGGCATTCAGCCCTCTCCGCGCTCGATTTTTTGCACGTTGTTTTACAGCGGGCCGGCGCGTTGACGACGCCTCCACCTCACGTTGTGAACGGGTTCAGGCGTAGCGTCTGGCTATACGCCCTTGTGGCCCGCGCCGAGGGCGTATAACTATACGCCCCTACGCAATGTGTCGGTGACCCCGACCGAGAACGACATGGCCCTGGGATCCACGACGGGCGGAAGCGTGCCGGCGGCGCGTTGACGGCACCGCTGCGGATCCACGACGGGCGGAAGCGGGCCGCGGATGTCGCCCGCCGGGCAATCAGGATAGTGACTGCTAGCCGTTAGTGCCCGCGAAGTTGGCGGCGATGGGCGCGGCGCGCGACGCGGGGATGGCGAAGTAGAGACCCTGAGTCCCTTCCAGGGTAAAGGTGTTGATGCCCATGAGATGGCCGCTCATGTCGGTCAACGGTCCGCCGCTGTTGCCAGGGTTGATCGTGGCCGAGTGCCCGATGTAGGTCGGGCCGCTTGGGTTGTCGGGCGAGGTGCGTTGCAGACTGGAGAAAGCGCCGTTGGTCACGGTCGGGCCTCCGGCGAGGTCTTCTGCGTAGCCGATCGCCACTACCTGCCCCCCCGGCTGCAGCGTCCGTACGTCGCCCCACGTCGCGACGGGCAGGTTGCCGCGATCGATATGGACGAGCGCCAGGTCGTTCGCCGTGTCCTCCTGTACGTTCGACGCGATGTCGATCTCTTGCGGCGTATACGCGCCGCTCGACGGGTCGTAGAGATAGCGCCGCGCTTTGACGGCGCCGTGGCCCTTGACGACGTGGTCGTTCGTGAGGATATCGCTCCCCGTGGCGGAGGAATAGACGACGATACCCGTGCCGATGTCAGTTCCGGCCGTCCCGTCGTTTTCGATGCGTACCACCTCCGGCGAGACGTGCGCCGCCACTTGCGGGACCGTGGCGAAGGGCGCGGCGGCGACGAGGGGTGTGAGCGCGCCGACGGCGACGTCGGAGACGAACCACCGTCCCCCCTGCCGCATGAGGCTGTAGCGCAGGCGATAGGTGGCGTCGCTGGACTCGTAGGGAACGCGCGGGTGGTCGGGGCCGTAGAGGGCGCGGCGTTCGGTCTTCTCGGCCTCGCCGGTTCCGCGCGTCCCGTCGGCGCTGACGCTCAGACTCCCCAAGACGACCGCGAAGTGGCCCAGGGTGATGTCCCAATGCTCGCCGTGGGCGGCCAGGTCTTGCGCCTCGGAGGTCACGCGCGCGAGGTCCGCGCCCGTCTTGGCGGAAGCGAGGGCGGCCGACGAGTGCAGGGTCAGCGCGCCTTGCCACACGGCGTCGCTATCGGCGATGGCCTGGCCGATGCCGGCCAGCGCGGCCCGCTTGTCGACGGATGGGGGCGCGGAGTCCGTGTGTGTTCCCGGACCCGGCCGCCCGGTCGACCCGTGGTGAGGCGCCGTCGCGTGCGGGAGCGCGGCGACCCGCGCGGCGGGGAGTGTGACGTGGGCCAGCGCCACGCCCGCGATCGTGGCGACGACGGCGCACAGCGCGACCGCGGCGGCGAGGCGGCCCCACACCCGCTCCACGCGCACGCTCAACCGCACCCGCACGTCGCCGCGCCCCGCGTTCGTCACCAGCGCGAGCTCGCCGAGGGCATAGCCGGGCGGGAGGAGGGCTGGATCGGCCTGTATAGCCAGGGTGGCCGATTCCCCCGGGGCCAGGCTCACCGTGTCCGGCGCGACGCGCAGCCACGCGGAGCCCACGCGGACGCTCGCGGTCCCCTGCAACGGGGCCGTTCCTTTATTGGTGACCGTGACGGCGGCGGCGACGCGGCCGCCGCGTGGGCTGGCGAGGCGCACCTCGTCCCGGTCCACGGATAGGAACGGCGTCGCGCCCGTGCGGGAGGACGCCGGAGAGGGCGGGGGAGAGGGCGGGGGCGACGGTGGGGGCGATGCGCTCATAGCCATACTATAGCGCCTCGCGGACTATGCTATATTATGTGTGAAAGTAGGACTTGACCACTTATGGGGCGCGTGACGCCGTGGGGATAGCCCTACTACCAGGCCATGCCGATTGAAGGGGAGCAGTAGCGTTGATGCAGCGTCAACAGTGGAGCCGTCTGACCGGGCGGGTCCGGCGGCAACGGCGCGCGAGACCTGTGAAGGCGCACCCGGAGATACGGCGGGGTGGCGCGATGACGTAGGAACGCATGGCCGTGTGCCATGCGTTTTTTTGTAGGCGCGTGACGCGGCACGGTGGGACATGGGAGGGGGTAGGACGTGGGACGTGTGCTTGTCCTCAACGCATCTTTCGAGCCGCTAAGCTTGATCTCGGTGCAGCGTGCGGTCGTGCTCTTGCTGCGCGAGAAGGCGGAGGCCATCGAGAACGACGTCTCGCGCTACATGCGCGCGGAGCGGTTCTCCCTGCCCATGCCGCTCGTCATCCGGCTGGTCCACTACGTCTCGATCCCCCGTCGCCTCAAGGCGCCATTGACGCGCAAGACGCTGCTCAGCCGTGACGAGTACACCTGCCAGTTCTGTGGCACGACGGCCGGCCCGCTGACCGTCGACCACGTGCTCCCGCGTTCGCGCGGCGGTCAAACCTCATGGGAGAACTGCGTGACGGCCTGCCTGCGCTGCAACCACCGCAAGGGCAGCAAGACGCCCGAAGAGGCGGCGATGCACCTGCGCCAGAAACCGGTGCGGCCCGATTTCACCCACATGGCCTTCGTCATCCTGGGCGAGGCGCGCCACAACGAGGTGTTCCAGCGCTATATCTATTGAGCGCGCAGGGCTTCGATGGTCCCTACTATCCTTATGGGACGACGACGGCACACATCGTCATTACCCTGCTCATAGGACGGCACACATCGCCATTGACATAAAGTAGGAGGGTGGGATGCGGAGAGGTATACTGGATGTGACGGGATATTCACCCGCTTCATGGTCCTGGCAGCCCGACGACCGGCGCCGCCGCGCTTTCCAATCACGGGGCTAGGAGGAGAGTCACAATGCCTTGGTGGTCTTGGGTTTTACTGGGTGTGCTGGCGCTGGCCGGCGAGTCGATCAGCATGGCCCTTTTTCTCCTCAACGTCGCGTTCGCGGCGTTCGTCGCCGCCGTCCTCTCCGTCCTGGGCGTGCCCGCGCTGGCCCAGGTCGGCGTCTTCATCGTCGTCGCGGTGTTGCTCATCGGGCTGGTGCGCCCGCGCCTGTTGCAGGCCCTGACCGGGGGGCGCGTCGCGCGGCGCGATCTGACCAACCATGGGGTGTTGATGGATCGCATCGCGACGGTCACGCAGACCGTCACCGCCGATAGCGGGGCGGTCCGTGTCGGGTCGGGCGAGTTCTGGACGGCGCGCACGGTCCCGCCCGGCCGCCCGCTCGACGTCGGCGACCGCGTGCGCATCCACTACGTCGACGGGCTGACCGCCTACGTCGAGCCGCTAAATGTCCCCGCCGACCCCGTCGTCCCAGAGTCTATGCCCGTCGAGGCGCCGCACGTGTCCGGCCCCTCACCTGTCGACGACAATATCGTCGACGAAGTGGCGCGTTAGGAGCTAAAAGAATGAGTGCTGTCGTCGTCATCGTTATCATCGCGCTCATCGTGCTCGCGCTCGGCGTGCGCACGGTGCGTATCATTCCGCAGGCGCGGGTGGGCATCATCCAGCGCCTGGGCAACTACCACCGCGCGGCCGAGAGCGGCGTCGTGGTGGTGATCCCGTTCATCGACCGCATGCTGCCCCTGCTCGACATGCGCGAGCAGGTCGTCTCGTTCCCGCCGCAGCCGGTCATTACCTCTGACAACGTCACGATCAACGTCACGAGCGTGATCTACTACCAGGTCATCGACCCCAAGAGCGCGATGTACCAGGTGGCCAATCTGCTCGCGGCGATGGAGCAACTCACGCAGACGACATTGCGCAACGTCATGGGCGGGCTCTCGCTCGACGCGGCCCTGACCAGTCGCGACCAGGTCAACAGCCAGTTGCGCCTGGTGCTCGACGAGGTGACCGAGAAGTGGGGCGTGCGCGTCAACCGCGTCGAACTCAAGGACATCGCGCCGCCGAAAGACATCCAGATCGCGATGGAGAAGCAGATGCAGGCCGAGCGCCAGAAGCGCGCCGCGATCCTGACGGCCGAGGGCGAGGCGCAGTCGACGGTGCTGCGGGCGCAGGGCAACAAGCAATCGCTCGTGTTGCAGAGCGAGGGACAGAAGCAGGCGGCGATCCTCAAAGCCGAGGGCGACGCGCAGGCGTTGGTGACGGTGCAGAGCGCGCAGGCCAAGGCCATCGAACTCGTCTTCGACGCCGTCAACAACTCGAACCCCACGAACGAGGCGATGGCCTATCAGTACCTGCAGATGCTGCCGCGGTTGGCCGACAACCCGGCCAACAAGGTGCTGGTCGTCCCCTCGGATATGGCTGGATTGGCCGGCCTGGCTACCACGCTGGGTAACCTTGGGACTACCGCGGACGGCGCGTCCGGCAACGGCGCGTCTGGGAACGGGAAAGGGACCCGCCCCGCCGGGAATGGCGCGATCGCGCCGCGCGTGGCTATCCCCGCGCAGCCGCAAGCCCTCCTCCAGAATCCTCAGCCGGGAGATGACGGCCAGTAGGGCGCGGCGTCCCGGCGTCTAGCCGCCGAACGACCGCGACCAGCGGATGCCCGCGCTTATCCTGTACAGTCATCCGCAAAGGAGAAAAGAATGGTCATCATCGCCGGCCACCTGCTCGTCGACGAAGCCGACCGCGCGGCATACGTCGACGCGCATCGCGATCTGGTCAGTCGAGCGCGCGCCTTCGACGGGTGCATCGAGTTGTCTATCTCCGCCGACTCCGTCGACCCCCGACGAATCAACAACCTCGAGATCTGGCAAGACTCCGCCGCACTCGACTCCTGGCGCAGCCAAGCCAACGTTCCAGATCACGGCATCGAGCCCCGCGGCGAATCGGTGCAGCGCTACGACGCCACCGATGGAGGACCTCTTTTCTAGCCCTCTCAGACCGGACAGTGAAATCCACGAGGACGTGGATGGCAGGAAGTCACTCTGAACACCCGTCGCGCCGTTCCTCAAGAGTACGCGCTACGCGCGATGAGACGGCAGGCTTCACTGACCACACAGACTTTCTATGTCAAGGCTGGGGCAGAAACGAAAGGTCCCGCGCAATGGACGCCTGGTCTACCGCTTAGATAGGGAGAAACGAGCAAGCTCAACAACTCGATTGACTGTCGTGGAAGGCCCTTGGTAAACTTGCGCTATGCTTAGACCTATTCGCGGGAGCGTCGATCTCATGCCCCCCTTGGCCGCCCCGTACGTTCGCTTGGGAGGCCGTCCCTCGCAGAGTGCGTGCGCCTGCCTCAGCATCCTGACCGTCCCGCAGCGCCATTCCTACGGCGACCACGGGAGAAGTGCGCCCACTTTGGGATAGATCTGCTCGTCCAGGCAGTCATAGGCCGTGACACTTCTCCAGTGTCCACGGTCTTTTTTGTTTCTCTCCCCAACGGCGCGCCGGGTACAGCGACAAAACAAGCCGTGTGTCCTGAGTAAACATGGATAGGCGCCGAATGTTGTTTGAGGAGGGAACAGAGAAGATGTTTAACGCCTATGCTTTGGAGCAGCGGATCGCTGCGCATATGGGTACGGTTGGGGCTCCTGGCGCTGCGGTCGCCGTGATCAGCGGGGCGGGGATCGTCTATGCGCGCGGATTCGGTGTGACGAGCGTCGAGGACGGCGCCCCGGTCACCCCGCACACCTTGTTCTGCATTGGTTCGACCACCAAGGCCCTGACGGCCACGCTGATCATGAGGCTCGTCGACGCCGGGACGCTCGATCTGGACGAGCCGGTGACGACGTATCTCCCGTGGTTCACCTTCCACAAAGAGCCGGCGGCGGGGGGCGTCACCTTGCGCCGCTTACTCTCCTTCACCGCAGGGCTCCCGGCCGGCGGCCGCGATTTCGGCCCCCTAGGGGACGAGGAGATGGGGCGGTTCGTGCGCGAGGTGATCCAGTGGTATGAATTGGTCGCGCCGCCCGGCGTCGTCTTGCTCTATAGCAACACGAGCCTGAGCCTCGTCGGGCATATCGCCGAGGCCGTCACCGGCCGGCCCTACCGGGACCTCATGCGGGACCTCGTCTTCGAGCCGCTGGCGATGCGGCGGAGCACCTTCGATCGCACTATCGCGCTGACGTACCCTCTCGCCCTCCCGCACGAGCGGGACGCGGACGGCGTGCTGCGCGTGACCCATCGCCTCTGCGACCACGCGGCGGGCGATCCGTCCGGCTTCGCCCTATCGACCGTCCTCGATCTCGCCAACTTCGCCATTATGCAGATAAACGAAGGGAGTTTCGCCGGCCAGCGCGTGCTCTCGGACGGGGCCGTCGCCGAGATGCAGCGCCCGCAGGCCGATCTCCACAACGCCCACGGGAACGCGTTCGGCCTCACGTTCTTCCTCCCTATGTACAAAGGCAAGCGGCAAGTGCAACGCGATGGGGACATACAGAATTACCACTGCATGTTCACGCTCTACCCCGAGGAAAGGGTCGCCATCGTCGCCGTCACTAACGACAATGCGTTCGACCTTGAGGCCGTGTTGCACCCTATCTTCGATGAACTCCTCCACCTGCCGGAGGACGCGCCGCCTCCACGGGTGATCGAACCCAACACGGCCCTCTGGCCCGACTATACGGGCAGCTACCTGAATCCCGCGTGGGGGTTGGCGACAATCGTCGCGGATGGTGAGCGCCTGACACTCGACCTCAATGGCGACAGAACACCTTTGGACGCGGTGAAGGACGATCTCTACTATAGTCTGCAGGCCGGATGGTCGGTCGGGTTCGTGCGCGCGGCACAGGGACCAGTGCCATACATCACCATCGGGCAAGTCGGCTCCCAACCGTTCCGGCGTGTCCTCCTGGACGCCGCGTTCAGCCCCAATCCCGCCGTGTGGCGCCGCTTCGTCGGCCGATACGAAGAGTTCGCGGGCGACCCTTATCCGATAACCGTGCGCGTGGAGGACGACGCGCTCATCATCGACTGGATGGGGGAGAGCGTGCCGTGCATCCCGTTGAGCGGTACGAGCTTCGTCGGCGCGAAAGGTCTCTTCGAGTTCGAGACCGCCGAGGACGGGAGCTTCCCCGCCCTGCGCGTCTGGAGGAATGTCCTCAACAGACGCGTGGAGAGGGATGATGAATGAGGGGTCGCCGGGGTCAGACAGCACCTCCACCTTACAGTGCGATCAGGTCAGTGGCGGATTGCCCTTGTCGTTCCTCGGCAGTCCGGGCAGACCCAGCCCGTGTGCAGGACGCTCGTCCAGCCCCACGAACGCGCTTTGTTAATGCCGATCCGGCGCTTCCGCGCGTCGAGCGGCGCCGCGCGCTCACATCGGCCGCAGACAATCCAGAAGTCCGCGATAATCTGCCCACGACGCGGCTCGTCCGGCACGGACATCCTGTCCCCCTCCTTCCATCCCTCGCGGTGCGTTACAGCGCGGGAGGACAGGGCCTCGCCCGTGCCCTCCCGCGACGATTGGAGCCGCTCGGCTACAGCGCGATTGCCTGTGCTTCCTTGGCTGTCACGACATGATCGTCGTTGCCGAAGTCGTCCAGGATCTCGTTGTGGTACGCGATCATCCGGGCGGCCGGCAGCGTGTCGGTGTCGGTCGTCGTATGCGCGTCGGTGGCGAGCGTCACGTCGTAGCCGAGGCTCACGGCGCGGCGGCTTGTCGTGTCGACACACATCTCCGTCTTCATCCCCGTGACGATCAGGTGCGTGACCTGTCGTGCGTCCAACTCCCGTCGCAAGGGCGTCTCGTAGAAGGCGTCCGACGCGCGTTTATGCACAACGAGATCCGCCTCCTGGGGGCTGAGGGCCGGATGGATCTGCCATCCCGGCGAACCGGTCTGGAGGAGATCGCCGGCCTCATCGCTGTCGTGCTGGACGTAGATGATCGGGGCATCTGCGGTACGGGCTTTGGCGATGAGGTCGGCGATGCGGGCCACGACATCGTCGCGGCGGTAGGCATCGTCCAACAAGCCCACCTGCGCGTCGATGACCAGCAGTGCAGTCTGTGTACTCACTGAGAGGTACTCCCTTAGCTCTATGATGGTGCGTCATTCCGCGCCGACAGCGACGCACACAGCGTATCACCGCACGAGGCAATGCGGCCGCTTACGTCGGTAGGCGTCCCGAAGGGGATAGTCGTGGAAGAAACGCTACAGCACCAAGGGAGGGCGCCTCAATCAATACGGCACGTGGGTGTCATGAAAGGGCATCGGCG
>JAABUO010003446.1_pt1 | contig 18847 bp, 21 predicted proteins | sample 5559291 | NCBI WGS metagenome assembly JAABUO01 (sample SAMN10711878, study PRJNA513372) | rock metagenome | isolation source: Antarctica rocks | place: Antarctica: Victoria Land, Finger Mt sud | reverse complement strand
AATCTGTCAAACTGGAACGGGATCGGCATGCTCAGCAGCGGCACCTGAACCCTCTGAATATGGCAGACACAATTGGACACTTGGTTGCCAGCTTCAAGGGCAAGCACAGAGACGCCATTCTGGTGATCGGCGAGGTAGTGCACATGCTTTCTGCCAGGTCACGTCTTGATTTGCTACACAGTGACTGATCATTTACCATTGCAGGAGGTGTTTGCCTTGCATGCTGCGGTGTTCATGTGATCATATTTTGTGGCAGCCCTAGACATCTGCAATGCGTCATGATGCAGTGTCTATGCTATCAGTCAGACTGACAGCACACAGTATGCTAGATGCTCACTATCTGAGGGACACTGCGCAGCAGTATCAGTCTATCAACCTCTTCTGGTCGCTATATGCTGCCTGATCAAGCAAAAGCTCAGCTGCACTCATCACGAATTATATTGCATTCATGCCTGCTGCAGGACACTCTAGAGGTGTTTGTGGAAACGCCAGAAGCAGCAGCTCCCACGAAGAAGCTGAAAAAGGGGCTGAGCAAAGTGTTTGGTCGCAAGGACAGCGACAGTGATGGCGAGGCTGAGTCAGTGGATGCAGCATCAGGTGTTGGTGAGACAGAGGAGGCCCTGGATGGTCACCTCTTCAGCGTCGGAGTGGCATTTGCTCAGGCAAGCAGGCTACAGCCATGCGTGTCCTATTGCCCTGTTCTGCTGTGCCGCATGTGACCGCTTTCCATACTCTCTTCAGTGTGTAGGGAAACAATAAGAAGGGAAGGTTCAGCACTGTTGTTCAGACATGCATGATGGTGCAGCATCACTAAATCAGCAGATCAAGATCAGACTGCCATGTCTAGTCAAGCCCACAGTGATGCGAGATACAGCTGCAGACCAGTCATTGTACAGCAGATTCTGGATATACCTGATCGCCGCATTGCCACATGTTGAACACCTTCACGTGGACTGTCAGCTCTGTGTCTCAGAGGTGCTCAAACATGACCATGTCACATGCTGCTGCAGATTCTGCAGTTGTCACAGCATGACAAGGCCATCACTGTATACTACCATCCAAACTCTTTCAGCAGTACGCAGTCCATTCGCTCCAACCTGGCTAGCTGCTGGCGCTTCACTGTTGCCTTGGACACGCCAGAGGTAAGACAAACCCAGCACGCAACACAGGACTGTGACTGTGTTGGCGCCAACACTGTGTGTTCTCATCATAGATAAGCTGAGATGTCAGAAAGTTTAGTGCTGTATGCCACTACTAAGCAGGCCTGGCTTGCCAGCGGCCAACACTTTTGTGCTGTTATGATGAACCAGAGGATGATCAGCCTACATCCTGAGCCACTTTGCTACCACCAGCAGCTGTGCTGAGCTTATCTCAAACAAGGCTTGACGCTATATTAGTTTAATCATCAGAAGCAGTTTAACTCCAGCATTGCATGAGAAAGGCTCAGTCTGGTGGTAGTCGCAGCCGTACTTTGCATTGCATCATGCGGGACAGGCTCACAGCATGCTCATTCCCATGCTGCATTCTGATCCCTTACTATTTCCATATGTGCTTCACTCTGATGCAGCGTCTGCCTCTGCCCTCAATGTGAATCTGGTCTGTCTCACCTGCTGTGAATGGCTACTATGTTCAGACATTGTTTGTCCTATGTGTGGTAGTTATTGTGATTATCTGTCCAAAAGGTTGAATGGCCTGCCACAGGAGGCTGACTCAGTGATGGCAGACATCAGGCTGCAGCTGGCCAGATACGCTCAAGGCATCCACTGGGTGCAGAAGAACTTCCTGCTAGACGAGTCCATCACTGCAGTCTTGATCACGGCTGGACCCATGCCTCTGCCCATGTCTCAGCAGGCCAATGCAGCTTCCAGTTGCCAGACTTCACATGTTGTACTCCAGATGCAGCCTGACTTCAACACACCCTTTCCTGCCCCTGAGTCCTGGAATCAGCAGGTGACTCATGACGGGCTTATGTCATGAGTGCATTGCATTGCAGCGCAGCATCTGCTCAAAGCCATGCCTTGACTCTTGTTGCACCACAATATACCAACCGCCATACAACTTGCCTGCTTGGCCTTGCTTGAGTAGTGCACTGTCGATGCATGCTGCATCAAACCACGGTGAAGCGATTGGATGATTTGACACTGTTGCGCATGCTGCAAACCAGGCAAATGTTCCATCAAGCGTAGGTCATTGACTCATGTCAAGCACTGCGTAGACAGCGTGTGGTTGCAGGCTGGTAAGGGCGAGGTGGCTGATATTGTACGTGTCTTCCTGCAAACGCCCACTGGCTCCTGCCATGTAGATATTACCAAAGCCATCCTGAAAAGCCATCTTCAGGTACCCAACATGTGTCATGCAGAACTGTGGTCGTGACCATCACTCATCCTACTGTCAAGCATATGCCGTCTGTCTGCTCAGATGCCAAACTACAGCATTTGCTGGTGCCAATTTTCACGAGCATTTGCAGCACAGCTCACACCTGCTGTTCATTTGCACCGCATGCAGGTGTGTGCACAAGCACAGGACATGCATGTCAAGGACCTTGCGCCTTATCTCACCATCATGACCTTGCTTTTGTCTGCATCCCCGGTGCATTGTCAAACCAACGAGCCAACCCAGGCTAGACTTGCAGCTTGGTGGTGACGGCTGCAGGGCGACAGAGGTCACTTTTATGTGAATGCTGTGGCCAAGCCAGCCAACAAGGAGATCAGCCTGGAGGCCCTGGAGAGGCGTAAAACTGAGATTGACAAGTACCTAGTGCCAGGCCCCAGGAGCTCACACCGCTTGTCCCTCAGCCACGCTGGCAGCTTCACAACTCAGGCTGACGACACATCAACTGCTCCCACACCTCGTGAGCAGTCCTTTGTGGCCACACCACGTCAGCAGTCTGCATCGGGCACCCACAATATCTTCCAGGACAGCCCAACAGCATCAGAAGCATCCAACTCACAGCTGGCGCATCACCAGCAGCACATGAGCCCTCGTGCAGGGCACATGCATGGGGGGTTTGCCTTCTCTGATAAGCCCATCCTGGGAGGGCCCGAAGACCTGGCCAGGTCTAGGAGCTTCAGTGGGCAGGACCGCAAGCAGATGCCCACTAGTCTGAATGTGTCCACTGGCAGGAACGATGATTCGCAGGCCATGCGCAGGTGGGTGCGAATGCTGCTCACACAACCTGCTGATAGTAATAATATTGTATTCAATATTGGCCAAATCATAATAAACTTTCAATTTTTTGCATAAATTGAAAACAAAACGTTGTTAGGCAGCACACCAGCAGCAGCAAGCCTGCTGACTGTGCTGTGAGACCTTGTGATGCAAGCCAGCAGACCTATCAGCTTGGACACTCATTGCATCCAGCACTCCGTCAGTGCCAAAAGTGTCTGGAGCCTCTGGCTATCCTTTGCCTCTCCTCGTCGCCTGGCATTGTGGACTTGAAGCAGACAGCGCAATGCATTCGCTCCACATGGCGCTGAGCATACTGACAGATCTGCACAGCAGATAGCTGGCTGCCTGCATACATTTGCATGCATACATGCACATGCACATACACATACCCATACACATGCACATGCACATGCACATACAACAGGCACGTATGCACACATGCATGTACAGACTACATATGCACACATGCATGTACAGACTACATTTGCACACATGCATGTACAGACTACATATGCACACATGCATGTACAGACTACACATACACAGACGTGCTTGCATGTGTCCAGGGCAAACATGTGGTCATCTCTGTTGGGGTCTCTGCTGGCTGTCTGCGTATATGCATACATACACACATGCATATACAGACAGCGCATGAACATGGTCACAGGGTCAACTCATGGTCATCTCTGACGGGGTCTCCCAAGAAGGTTAAGCCAGGCAAGGGGCTGACCATCCTTGCAGACACTGAAGCCCCAATTCAGTCAGACAGTGCAGCCAGTCCTGTGGACAGGGACCTCATGGCCCCCAAGCGCTTGGGCAGCGTGCGCTTTGCTGCTGACCATCTACAGCCGGATTCCCCCAGTGGGTCATCGATCACAGGTGTGTGGCAGGTCTCTGTGCTGTACATGCGTGGTACCTATTTTTCTTCGTGCCAGTTGAACACTTTGTTGCGCGACTTTGGGACTAGATCCTTCCTGTCACCAACTGCAACTGAGTGGCGGCCAGTCTCTGGCGTGCTGTGTAAAGTGTACCAGGAACATGTAGCCCATTTCCACATTACGTTGCATGCAGCAATAGCTCAGGTGTTCTGGCTGGTAAGCATGTCAACAAGTCAGATGTCAGGTAAGCCAGTGATTGAAAGAATATCAGGGTCTAGGACTGCAGGCATCAGGAATTGTCATCCCTGGGATAAGAGGTAGGGTCTAATGCTTTGTGTTCGGGTTTGCAGGGCAGCAGCAGGGCTCCCCAAGGGCACAGATGCTGGCTTCAGCAGCTGCAGTCCAAGTACGCCTGCACTGCAGAGCACAGCGCGTGCCGAGGCAGTCCTCCCCCCCACAGGAGGCCACCTCACCTCAAGGTATGCTACACAGCCAATCACAGAGCATTTTGGGTCTGTCGTCATGCTGCATAGACAGAGAAGTGATCAGCAATGGTGCTGCGTCCCTTGCATGCCTTGGGAATACCTGTGAAGCTGCAAGCATGCTTTGGCCAATATGCGCAGCAGCCTGGCAGCACCTCCCTAGACATGCTAATGGTGCCTGTAAATCTTGCCACAGGTTGAATACAATGAGCTGATATAGTATCAATCTGTCATCTCTTCACGCCAGCAGTACGCATGCGCCGAATCACCCAGCAACCATTCGAGTGATATATAGACCCAAGTCCAAAACACCCTGCAACCATTGGGGTTGATGTATAGACCCAAATGCAATGTGGACAGACTCCATGTAGACTCGCTCTTGTCATTGATGCCATAGGTGCAACCCCTCAGACAAACAGCAGCAGTCAGCTTAGGCCGCTGTCACAGCTGGCGGCCCAGCAGCCACATGTCCTGAATGACGTCATTAGCCAGCCAGCCATCTGGATAGCGTACACACCCCTAGCAGTCATCCTGCTGGTGCTGCTGTACATGCTGAGGACCACATTCTGGACCAGCCTGTTTGCCAGTGCAGTTAGCACTGCCATCTGTGTACTATATGCTGCACAGCAGCGCCTGCTGCTGGGGCGCCAGGAGCTCATTGCTGTCAGGAGAACGCAGAAGGCTGTCACAGCCTCTGCAGAATCTGCCCTGCAGCAGCAGAACGATGATGCTGGGCAGGCTGAGAAGGCACTGCCCTCAACACAGATTGTGCTGACGCTGCTAGGCGCTGAGATTACCGATTCCATGTCAGCTGAAGGTGGGCATGTGAAGTCTCTTTGCGTCATGAACAGTTTGTGTTGCACCTCGTTCTGGGCATCTGTCATCTCTGTTTTGGTCCACCTATGCCGTGTCATGACAGCATAGCCTTGTGCAGCAATGCTTGCCTCTGTGACATGAAGTGCTTGCAGCAGCAGCAGCTCCTTCTTCAATAAAGCCTGTGTTGTGCTGAATTCTGAATTATGAGCGTGCCTCATGTGCATGTGTCACAAGAGGCTGCTGCATCATGATGCAACTTGGAACCGTGCCCTGCACATGCAGAGGTTGCTGATATGTATGTATTCCTGCACAGCTGCAAGGAGGCATACAATCCGCAGCATGCCGCGACCCTCCTGTACAATCTACAGCATGCTGCATTCCCCCCTGTACAATGGCTGCCCTGTACCAGAGAACTGCACAATGGCTGACGGCCAGTGCTATTTCTGCAGAGACCGGGGACCTGTATGATGATGAGGATGATGCAAGTGAGATCAGTCTGGAGGTGGGTGCCGAAGCCGGCCCTGAGTTTGAGACTCAAGTCCAGGAACGCCTGCAGTCAGCATCAGTGGCTCAGTCAGGCCCTACCACAGATGAGGGGGTACCCACTGCTGTCGCCCCCCAGCACTCCTCCCTGCGCCGCTTCAGCAAGGACCATGCCGTGTCTGATGACATCCAGAAGCGCTTCATGATTGCTGTGGAGGGTGATGAGAAGGCTGCAAAGAAACGTGTGCAGGAATGGCTGGTGAGATCCTGCGCTCTTTGGGATACAGAAACATCACTTTTGTTTAGAGAAAACTGTCCCTTGGACAGTGTGAAACTAAACAATGCCTGGGGAGTATCAAATCGCGTTTCTGGATTGGAGAGTGCACCCAGCCATGCATTGTTCAAGTCAACCATGTGTGGACAGTCGTGTCCTGTTTATGCGTTGGGGTATATATAGTCTACACAATGTCTTTGTTGTCCGTCAGGTTCATACCATCTTACACAAGTTCTCTCACAAGTTTATTCTGGCAACTGGCAGACTGTGGAACCAACTTGTCTCCTGACTTTGGATGTGTAACGGCTTGGCACAGGCTCCTTTCCGGCGCCTGGTAGCTTTGTTTGTAGCTCAGTTATTCCTTCTCTTGTGCTCAGGTTCCTTGTATTCTGCATGGTCAGCAAATTGCAGAGTGTGCACCTGGTGCAAGCAGCATGCCTGCTTCTCAGCAGCCGGTCAGCAAAGGATGCATTGCCGACGCTGCAGGCTGCTGACCTGAGTGTGTGCGATGCAGGAATGGCAGACGAAGCATGGGCTTGCAGATGGGCCCAGCCAGCCCCAGCCTCACTATGACACTATGAAGAAAGCCATCATGCATGCAGTCATCTGCTTCAGCAAGTCAGATCACCCAATTCGTATCATGAAGGTGCGCAAGTCCATCTTTCTGGTGGACTTCCATTCTGCCACTGTCAACAACAATCACATGCGCTGGACAGACGATTTCATCGCATAGCCCAGCGTACAAAGTATGTAGATTGCTGTGACATCTGAACGGTCGGCAGTAGTCAGCATGGCAATGATTACCTGTGCAAGCACTTGAAACGATGCTGCTGAGTTTGGTGCAGGTTGGTGACATGCGGGCTGCATGGAAGAAGATGAAGGCTGCTGGTATCACCAGCGACGTTGGACTCAGGTAAGCGTACATATCAGGTGTGAAGGCAAGTGGTTTGTACCATGTTGCTGCTGTATCAATACCATCTGTTGTCTCAAATGCGCACGCAAGAGTGAAAAGCTGATGTCGTCATGGTCATTGTTCTGGAGGATGAGCAACAGTCATTGTGTGAGTCATGTAGTGCTGACTGTTCCGCTCTGGCTCTAGTCTCTGAATACAGGCATCGGTGTATGTGTAATTGCGTGTAAAACACATAACGACTTCGGCATGCTGTGCATCTAGGCACACTGTATACATGCATTGCCCCAACAACACCTTCGTGCTCCTTGTGGAGCAAGAAATGTGAGTTTTGTAGGTGCACAAAAGCCTGCAGTGATGCAGTGAGCGTTGCCGAGCAACTTTGCTGTTTCCTGAGAGAATGGCTTCAACTATGCCGACTATCACCTCATGCTTCAGTTCAGGCCCCTGTTATGATTGCTGAAAGGCATAGACTTTTCTTTTCTTGAGTACAGGCACTTTGGGTTTGTGGAGGAGTACATATGGCAGGTGTTGGACCCACGGCCCTTGCCATTGGGCACAGCCATCTGGATTGTGGACCTGGGGGGCATGGGCCTGTCTGACCTGGGCAGCGAAGCCTTCCAGTTCTTCAAGCGCATGTCTGTGGAAGTGGGCATGCATTACCCAGAGCGCCTGTACAAGTATGCACCACTCTGCATGGTTAGATGTTTGTGTCATGCATCGCTGATTTGCAGTCTCAAAGTCTGTTGTTGCTTGAAAATCGTGTGGTGGTGGCAGCACATGATCTGGCTGCCAAGCTGAGTGCTGCACATCTGCCCAAAAAAGCAGGTCATCATTTGCGCTGTAAGCTGATTTGCAGGCCGACTTGTACGCCTGTTTTCCATATTTTTTGTGCAAATCAAACAGAATTGCTGTCAATACAAAAGTTTCTTCAGTAGTGTTGGTGCAAAAAAAGGCAAAAAAAAACACAGCCTTCAGCTGACTTGCAGCAGGCCAGCCAACTTGCTGCTGTTATGCTGTGCAACTGCACTGCTAAATCTGCTGGTGCTACAGGCTGGTGTTGCTGAATGCACCAAGCTTCTTCTCCTTGTTGTGGAGGATCTGTGAGCCAATCATGCCAGGCTCCACCAGGAACAAGGTCAAGGTTGTCAGAAGTCATCAGGTCAGCTTTTCTATAATGTCCTTTTGGTTTCTAAATTCACCTGCAAATCATGGTCAGAAGTCACCAGGTCAGCTTGACCACCAACAAGACAAAGCGTTTGCTCTCCTGAAACCATTGCAGGCACCGCCTGCAGGTATCCCCTGTGCAAGCATCTGCTCACTGTGGTGCAGCTTTGATGATTGCTTGCCCTTTGCTACAATGGCTCATTCTTGCTTGAACGCAGTCAAGCTGTGCTTAAACATAATGGGCAAACATGTTTGTCAATGACTGTGCAGGAGCTCATTGCTGCCTTGGCGGATGAATGTGATGCAGCTCAGATACCCTCAGACTATGGTGGCACAGCTGCTGTTCCACTGTATGATTCAAAAATTGAGAAGGAGATGCGAGAATATGTGCAGAAGTTGTCTTGACTGCCTAATTGCAGAAAACATGTACTTTCATCACACGTGCTTTTGTCTATAGCTATGCTACAGCGCTTCTTTGACCATTTGATGCACGGAGTCCTGACTTACCATGATCACTCTCCTTGCAGATTCATGACTTGATTTGAATCAACGTGACCGGACGTTCGCACACTGTTGATTTGGTTGTAGATGATGTAGGTTATCATTAAATGTTGAGTTGTAGTTGTTTATTATGGCATAAACATCAGACATAGTAGCCCAAGCTGACAATGTACAAAATAGACTAGTCATCTGTGTCGTTGCATCCAAAAAAGGTATATTGATGTAAAGTTGCATGCTTTTTGAAGGGAGATATGGCACAAGTTCGATCACAGGGATGCATGCTACAGTCTGGAATGAGAAACCACTTGATGTAATGGTCTGCAAGTCGGAGCACGAGCACAAAAGCATGAGTCAAAGCAAAGTGTTGTTTGGTCACCTTCGACTATAAACGTGATCTGAAGATCTTTTTGAAAGCTAGCAGCAGCAGCGTGTGGGATAGAATGAAGGGGAAGTACTATCGCAGTAGTCAGCTGTGGAACCACACATGAGCTGAAAGGTTGTGTCACCGGAGAAAGTACTTTTCAAGAAGATCGCAAGCTTTGTGTAGTTTCTCATCAGCTTTGCAGAAGCAGAACCTCACAAGGTACCTTGGTGGATCTGGACTTACATAAAACGCACTCACCTGCAGTGCAAGATAACATGTCAGACACAACCTTCTGCTGGTCACATGCCGCTGCATATGCCATGTATCAATTTTGCCCAAAGTGGAAGGAATAACAGCATTTGTAGCTGAAACATGCCAGTACGAGTGATTTGAACACATGTGGAATGCTGGAAAATGACAGCCCTTACCGGCAAAGCAGTGACGCCAGCTTCTACCGTGATCCTGTTGCAGAAGCCCACATCATCCTCATCACTCCCCTTAGGCAGCAACGGCCTACACATCAAGCAGTGATCGTCCAGCAGAAGGTTCCAATGTACAACGACTGATCTGCTGCAACACGCAGCATGCAAAGGTCTCACAGCCTGCCCACCTGAAATCTGCCATAAGGAAGTATGAGCCTTGTGCTGGCAGCACACTGAAACCAATCTTCTTGAGTCTCTGTGCCAAGTAGGTGCGCTTCTGTTCCAATGAGTGACCAAGTGTCCTGCATCCGAACACTTTGTCAGAGCTCATGCCAAGCAGCTTTCTACCTGATGGCATGTATGCAGGAAGCAAGAAATGCTTCTCTGCAGCTTGCTGCACATTGCAGAGCAGATCAGTGCAACAGACGTACTTTGCAGGAATGGCATCGTCTTGATGCAAGCAGCGGGTGCAAGTAGTCGATGCAAGCAGTCAAAGCAAGCAGTCGATGCATGCAGTCGATGCAAGCAGTCAGACATGCACCATGCAACCAGGAATCTGTATCAGGCGTGTTCATCACTGCTATGCAGGGTAGAACCCACATGAAGAAGGAGGCCTCATTGTCCAAGCCATATGCCACAGCGCGTTGTAGATTGGATGGCACTGTGAAGACCAAGAACTGGTGTGCCTTGGCTATTGCATTGATAAGAGAAGAAGGACCGGTCACCCATCCTATCTGTATAGAGTCAGCGCTGTCTGTCTGTGCGATGTACGCTGTGCATCAGACACATATTGCACAACAGCAAGCTGCGCTGTGTATCATGCTATGAAAGCTGAAAATGCTTGCATACACACATGAATTTGATGGCCAGCGTTGCATGACGAGTGAAAGCAGGCAGGAAAACAGTCACCTTCCAGGCTGTGAAGGAGAATGTCTTGCCTGCTGAACCTATCCGTATGCTCCGCTCTTGCATGCCAGGTAGGCTGCGTAAGCTGACATGCTGGGAGCCTTCAAATACCAAATGCTCATAAACCTGTAGGCAATTCATGGTCACGCCAAAGAAGGCACGCACATGTGTCGCCACAAGAAAGCATGAACATCAGCAGGATGGGGAGCTGAACTGCATACCTCATCTAGGAGCACGTATGTATTGTACTGTATACACAAGTCAGCAATGAACTGTAGGTCTTCCTTGGAAAAGACCTTCCCAGTAGGATTGTGAGGAGTGTTCACAACCACTAGCTTTGTCTTTGCGGAGAATGCATCTTGCAAGTGGGATCTGTCAACACTCCAGTCTTCCACTTTCAGCTTGACAGCTTTGACTATCCCTCCAGCTCGCCGTGCCATGCTGCCATAACAGTCATACATAGGGTCAAACATGATTACCTGAATGTCACAGAGTCTCGTCTTAATGATATCAGCGCATGCGCAAAGCAAAATCACGACCAGCATCACCTCGTCACCCTCATTCAAGATGCCTAAAAACGAAGCTGCTATGGCTTCTGTTGCTCCCACTGTCACCAAAGTTTCTGTGTCCCACTGCACATCGATGCCGCTGTATGCTTTGCTGTGACGTGCAACAGCTTGACGTAGCTCTGGAATGCCAAACATTGGTGGGTACTGGTTGTGCTGATCTGTCGTTGCGGCGCCAACAAGCTGCTTCATTTTGTCTGGTCCTTCCTCGTCAGGAAAGCCTTGGCCCAGATTGATGGTCTTATGCTTGATAGCCAAGTTCGTCATCACAGTGAAGATTGTTGTGGGTAGGCTCGTGAACAGATTGTTCAAGGGCTTGACGTCGGGCGTGCTTGCATGGCCGTTGACTGTAGCCATGGCTCTGTATGACTGTCTGAAGCCAGGCCGAGCCTTCACAAAAAGCAAATTGGCTTGCAGGCAAGCTTTGGATCGACTGAAGGCGATGGCTTTGGCCTGGAAATGGCCGAGGCGCATCCTAATCGCGACAGCATCATGCCGTGCAGGAAATGCGGAGGCACGTGTGACAGTCCCGTGCAATTTGGTAAGGCACCCTCAACTACTGGATGACATCATGGCCCTTGCACATCAGGCTGTTATTTCAGCCATGGGTTGGTGCCGCTTGAAAACGTTACATCAACCAGATGACAATATATTGCGTTGAGATCTGGATTTGCCAGCAAGACTGCAGCAAGCTCAAGCAATTTCAATCTGAACTTGGCAATGTTATGAAGGCGCAGTGCAAAAAGTTACATCATGTTATTGTTTGCTGCATGCAAGAAGAGTTTGCAAACACCAACACGTGACCAGCTTGGCAGGTGCAATCATTGCAAAGCTGTTTGCACCTAGAACTGTTGTCCTATGAGCAAAAAGCGTTAGCCAAGAGCACACCTTCGGTGCAAACAGCAAAACAGTAACAACATTTTCACTTTCACAGCACAGGCTAGCATGAGCATAAACCAAGCTTTGACAAATGTGAGCCACACAGTTCAGCAGCTGAGCTTGAGCTCATAGATCGTCCCTGTCAGATCCCTGCTGACCCTTTCAAGTCCCTCCAAGTTGACCTTGGCATGCAGCAGTGCCATGCGCTTGACCGGTGCCCCTTCTACAAACACCTCTTTGACAACATTGGCAGCTCCAGAGCTACTGTGCATCATTTGCAGCTGATCTGATACACTTAGGACCTCCTGCAGCAAGGACAGCCATCATGGCAGGCAAATGTGCATGCATTTGCTTGGACTGGCCACCACATTTGCAATGCACAGTCCACCAGCAGATCAGCCTGCACATTGTACGTGTGGTTCTGATTTGTGTTTGACGATCTGCAGGCATGTCATTGCTGCTGAATCACGCAAGTTGAGCACACCTGGTAGAAGCTGTATACGCTGTGCAGCATGTGGCGTCTGCTGCATCCGCGAGGAGGTATGTGCAGGCTGCGGCTGCAGTGCCCACATGCCCCAATACTGTCCAAGGGCAGCAGCAGTGTCAATGCAGGTGCCTGCACAGAACATCAGACGTCATGCTGATTCCATCATGCTGATTTGCGGTGCAAGAAGGCATCACAGGCTACCAAGAGAGACAGCTATCATTGTAGCAGGTGGAGACATTAACTACTCCACCTCACATAGGCAGCCCTGGTACAAATCGAGGCTGCCTCCATGTGACCCCACAGCCCAGGGTCTAGAATGCAGTGTGAAGCAGAGTGTTTTCATCACTAGGTCAACGAGCTTGTTGATCGACTTCTGCACTGTGTGACTGCTCACTTGCTCACCTTGTATACTATTTCCTGCCAGTCGCCTTCCTGCAGCTGCCGGCCAGGCAGCCCATCTGAGGCTTCACTTGATGCTGCAGCGCTGCACATGGCATCAGCCATTTCCAGTTCAGCTTGACATGCCTCCTGAGTTGCACTCATCATGCTGCTGCAGTCTGCCATTTCAACATCCTGCCCACCTTTCCTGCAACCAGAACAAAGCTAACTATTTTCCCCTATCACTTCTGTAGCAGACACCAAAAAACAGGGAGTACATGAGGTCAAACTGCGGTAAGGCAAATAATGCAATACACCCTGAGTGGCTCAACTTTGGTGCTCATGCTGCTGCATGTCTGCATTTGCTGTCGCTTTAACGACACATATGTACAGTCATGGACTTCACATACACATGCCATGAATGTTGTAAGAAGCATGTGAGCTTCAGGCGAGCATCTTCTTCTCACTGTAACGTATTGCAGCAGTTGCAGCTGCTGCAACACGTTACTAAAGTGGTAAATGACGACTGATGACTGTGCAGGTGGACTACTCACAGGGAGCTGTGACCAGTAGACAGGTGCAGAGCATCCAATCTGGCTTGCTCAGGAGCCTCAGTAATACACCACATCACCTCATCCAGCATGGTCTGAGGCGTCTGTAGTGCTTGTTGCGCCAAACCTGAGACACACCTACCATGTGAAGGATATGCATCCCAGCAGAGTAAGCTTCAGATGCACTCCTAAACAGGAAACTGGGTTTTCTGTAATGCCGGCACAGAATGGCATTGTGAGTCTGTCTGCAAGCTCTCAACCCGGCAAAGAATAGAACCATGCACACACATATGTACACAGATGTAGACATGGTGATGACAAACAGTTGGCTCATGCACACATATGTACATGTGGACATGCCGATGATACAGAGACCAGCATAGCTTGTGACTGTTGGCGTAACAAGTCAAACAGTGTGGCACAAAGAGCATCTGCAGAAACAGCAGCACAGACAGGTGCAGGTACTGTCTTCAGTCTACAGTCAGGAGCAGTTGACTTGCCCCACTGCTGGTGCACCTCCTGGTCCTGCAGCTGCTGGACAAAGGTCTGCCTGGCTTGCCTATCAGCAAGGTCCTGTGGAAAGGCAACGCCGTCTGCAGGAGGGGCCAGGCTGCTCCCTGGGGCCTTTCTGGACTGGACAGAAGGGGGCAGGTGGCGTGAGGCGTCCAGGGACATGTGCAGGCAGCGGTCAGGCGTTCCCTGAGCTAGGGAGCGAAGCAGCCAAGGAGGCGAGACGATGCTGAGTCCTGTGCAACAGATGAGACAGTATGTTTGTGCAGTTGTGTGCAGCAAAGCAGTGTGAGGCAAGACAATGCTCAGTCCTGTGCAACACAACAGACAGTATGGTCGCATATTTGTGTGCAGTGAAACAGTGAGGGGAGCTTTGCCTGCCAACAGGTTTTTCACATACACTGCCTCAACCGCAGACGTGTTGTAAACCGAACACACATGCTGTTGACGTCACACTTGGTCTTAGCCACATGTCAAGTGGACAAGGCTTATGTGCGCCCTGTGAGCAATCTCACAGCTGTGCACAGATCACTGTGAGGGTCGGCAACGCTGCTGCCTCAGGACTATCTTATGAGGGTTCATGTTTCCATGTCCAGGCATGCAAATTGCATAATAATGTGTCATGCATCTGGCTTACCCATGGCCAGCCACTTGACGGCGGCCTGGGGGTGGCAGACGACATGGGTGGCACCGCTGCCCAGGTAAGCACCCCCCACAACCTGACCCCCACCTGCCTTGACAGCCTCATGCATACTGCATGTACCATGGGCTCCTCAGCTTACCAACACCAACAATCATTTCATTTGCGACATCTTCTTCAGCAGTAGTCACTGCATGCTGTTGTATGGTGTCCTTGCTGCAAGCTCTGATATGAATAGCAAAGCATGTCCTAGGTGACCACACAGAAATTGTGTATCTATCTAACTGATTGACAAGAGACTCAAGACTGCTGTGCTCTGCAAGTGGGTGTAAGTGCAAAGGCCCAGACAACAGCAGGTTTGGCTGGGTGCAACCGGACGTGGTGGCTTCATCACATACCTGCTATTTTCCTCAGCTGTCAGCTCTGGGTCCAGGATAACTTGCATATGAGCAAATATGCCTTGGGGCGCATGTTGACCCCCACTTTGCAGCTGATTTGCAGGCGTGACAATACTACACTCTTTGTTGGACTCAGCAACCAGCATATCTGAAGGCTGAGCCTCATCTGCTTTGACAGCGTGACAGCTTTCCTCCATGGGCTGTGCAGCCTCATGTACCAGGCCAGATCCAGTGCAGCTGACTTTATCATCTTTGCCGTTGCCCTGTAGCTGCTCAGGAGGTCTCTCTGCCTTGATAGGGGATCTGAACAACACCTTCTCCAGGCCACTGCTCTTGTCGGGTGGGGTCACGCTCAGCCTCTCAGCTTCAAGTCTAAACCTGATGGGCCGAGGGGTGAAGCTCTTCTTCAGTGGGGTTGCCTTGCCCAGCCGGTGCTGCGCTGCAGCTTCTGGTTGTTTCTGCCCATTGCTTGCAGTGGCTTCAGCTCTGCCTACTGGTGCAGCTGGTATGTCTGCAGCAGCTGGTGCACAAGCCTGTGAGCCCAGTGGAATGGGAGGGCCCACAGAGGTGTAGCCAGAGTGGTGTCTGCTGCCGCTAGCAGGGCTACCTGCAGCACGCACTTCTCTGAAACCAACAGCCAGCACATAGCAGGAGCAATGCTGGCACACTACATGTGACTGTCAGCGTAAGTGATGCTGGGCCAGACAGATCAGGAGACTGGCTGTGATCATCAGCATACCTGCAGGAGATCTGAGACGGCGGCTCCTTCGTTGTGGACTTGACCTGGAGTCTAGAGCTGTCCCACTGTGTACAGGGTCCATCAGCCTGATGCACCTGCCAGTCTCCTGTCCCTGCTGGTCAACAAGACCTGCTGCTGCTTCTGCAGTGTGCAATGCTGGCGCACCGCCAGACATCTCAGAGGGCTTTGACCGCTTGGGGGCTGAGGCACCAGGGTGACTTGCAGACATTCCAGGCTTGGCTTTGTCGGGAGGCTGGCGGCTATTGGTGGTCCTGGAAGCAAAGGGGAACCTCTGATGTTGCTGCCCATCTGGCTTAGACGCCTTGGCTGGCGCGCTTTCACCTTTGCCCTGTGAGAGGGCACGCAGCTTGGCAACCAGACTTTCTGTCTCCAGAGACAGACTGCCACTGATGGAGCTGTTTGCAGCCTGTACATTTTGCAAATCGAGATCACTGGTCATTCGAAGCATTGGCTGAGAGTCACTGCTCCTCACTGCTGAAATTGATTGCGCTGCTGTAGAGACGCCATTAGCTGTATGTGATGATGCGCTGTCGAGCTGTGGCTGCTCTGCAACAGCCTCAGAATGCTGTCTCCAGGAAGCCTGTCTGGTCACAGTGCATTTGCTGGGCATAGAGTCACTGGCAAGCTCAGTTTTCCCTGCTGCTCTTGCTGCTGCGTTTGCAACTACCGGAGCACAGAGCAAAGCCTGTGGCTTCAGACCTGCATTAGCAGCAGCGCAGGCAGGTGCATAATCGCGCTGGCTCTTTCCTTTGGTCAACCCATGACCCTTGTGCTGGTGCCATGCTCTAGCCCTGGCATCAGCTTGCATGCAGTGCAGCTTGGCTGCAAGATTGCTGGCACCACCACCACCACTTGTGTCAGCCTGTTGTTCCCACCCCTGACAGTCCACCAGCATTGGCTGATTTTCAGCTGTGCCAGTGTTCTGCCTGCTATGGACTGAAGCAGCATGCCCAGCATTGCCCGTTGCGCTTGCCAGTGATGGTGCATGGACTCGTGAGGTGACAGCTGCCTGTGCATTCGGCGTGCTGTCACTCATGACTGCTGCTGGAGGAGGCAAGGGCAATTGCAGCTGGGGAGGTCTGGGCAAGGGCTTTGTCCAACTGACTCCAGGTTTCTGAGCTTGGCCCAGCATGAGTGGCCATGCTGCTGTAGTACTTTCCTTGACCTGATGTTGTAGTGCTTGCTGTGGCTTGGCAGCATCAGCTCTGTCAATGTCGCTGTATATTTGCATGTTCATGGCATCTGCTGCCTGTGCAGCCTGACTGACATGCTGCTGGGGCTGAAGGACGTGGGAGGGCAACTGTTTGTGGCGTTTGCTGGACTGCCGTGGTGCTGAGCGCATGGTGACGTTTGTGTGCACCTCCAGCTCCAATGCACCTCGCTGAAGGACAGCCACACTTCAAATTTGGTGAGCCTGATTGCATGGTGTTTGTGTCTACCATGTTGACGCACAGCATCTCAGTGCAGGACAGAGTGGGCTCTTGCCTTATGGACACCCGGCACATTGCTTTCCCCTGCTGCAGCTGCACTTGGTGTTGCCACTTCTTGCAGCCTTTGCTGGAGAATAGAAAGGTCCTGCAAAAGGTGAAACCATGAAGTAAATGTCATCATACATTCAAAGTCTCTTGAGCAACAATGGCTTACCTCATATTTTGGAGCTTCCACAGCAAAGGCATCCTCATCAACCTGTCTAGACTGGCTGGCACACTCCAGCAGCCACTCAAAGCGCACAGCTTGTGCATGCCACTTGTCTTTATTGATGCTGGCAAGGTAAAGCTTCAATTGACTAGCGTCACTTTGTTCTGTTGAAACTATCAGGTGAGTGCAGCGCTTGCTGAAGTTGGGAGAGTATCTGCAGACATATAGGGCGTCAAAGTGAACGCAACATAAGGGATGCCTTCCTGTGTGTACCGCACCTGCCGCCGCCGGCCTCCACAACATCTCGAACCTGCTTGCGTTGGTCTTTGCTGAGGCCTGTGACTGTGAGGTGTAAGCCTTCAGCCCATTCACTGGGGTTTGCCCTTTGCATGCGCCTTGCCAAAAATTGACTTCCTGAACCTATTCTAGCTGGCGTGCTTCCGTGAATCCCTGGTACTGCCGGTAAGTCGCTGACTGCAAGGGCTGGTGATCTATTTGATCTATTAGTTACTTCAGCAGTGATCGCCAGGGAGTCGAGGTGCATGTAAATGAGATTCAGCGTCTCATGACATCAAACGCTTGCAAAGAATCAACTGAACTTGACTTGCGATGCGACGACGCCGCGATTGCTGGCACTGCAATGCTTTGTTTGACTTCTTACCGGCCGGGGAATGTGGCTTGTGGGGGTTTGGCCACAAGTTACACTGGCCTGCGCAGAGGCTGCTAGCATAAGCCCTTATGAACTTCTATACGTACTCTGTGGCGCCATGTCTCTGCTGTCGATTCAATCGCCCATGTCTAGCAGTTGCTCTCACTGACAGTTTGCAATACGGGCAGATTCCAGCAAAACCAGGTGCTGATGTTAGGCACCAGTATGTTCAAACTCTGACAACCCAAATGCGTCCTTGACGAGATGTTTTGATACGGGGCAACATTCAGTACGTTGGCAGGACTATTTCACGAGTGTCACCCCGCCATACTCATGACAGCCGGGGTTGCTGCATGGCAGAGTTACCTCTTTCTGCTGCTGTTGTTGACCCACAGCTGAGGTGCACTTTCCCATAGCATTTGCGCAGAGTCCCAGTGTTGTCTATGCATCATCAGCCTCTGACAGATGCTTCTCTATGTTCACTGTGCTAACAATTCTGCACCTCACAAGGCTGACAGTGCAACAAGCTCGCAAGCAGCTGGGCCAGACATTGTATACATTTTGCAGGCCTAGGTCTAGCATGAGGGAAACTTACGTCTCCAACTTGACAAAATCTAATGTGCAGGTGAAGCCTCACAACAATTGGAGTTTCAAGTGTTCATCTTTTGAAAGGATGTTAGGATGAAAAGAACGTTGTACGCCATTTTCAACCTAACATCCTCTTCAAAATTGAACAACGCCAAAAGAGGAGTCAATCCCAAAATCTTGGAAAGGAGATTGGGCGTCAGGGTGCTCAAGTATGCCATCACTGCATGAGGCTGCACTGCCCACAGCTGATTATGTCATGGTGCTCGATGACATTGTGGAGTCTCTCCCTCATGCCAGGTCTCTGTGGCTGGAGGCTAAATGCGACGGTGCAAGCTCAGGCTTTGCATGCCTGGAGTGAGCTTCTTGAATAAAGTCCAAGCACCAAGCAAAACACATCAGTTGTGCCGAAACGGGTTGGAGCATCTATTGGTG
>JAABUO010003444.1_pt1 | contig 18855 bp, 23 predicted proteins | sample 5559291 | NCBI WGS metagenome assembly JAABUO01 (sample SAMN10711878, study PRJNA513372) | rock metagenome | isolation source: Antarctica rocks | place: Antarctica: Victoria Land, Finger Mt sud | reverse complement strand
CTGTCTTTAGCCCAGCCTACAGCAGCCACAAACTCAGAGGAGCTGATCATACCTACAGTGTACTTGCAGGTCCGCACCTGCATTTGACGTATGGGCACAGCATGAGTGTGTGCATGCACACAAAATGCAATGTTTCTTGGCAGAAAGACAGCTGGTCAGCGTGCAGTGACACACTGTCTAAGCTCATACACGGGTGCCCACCATACCCAGTGCTGCTTGTCATTTGAATGTCACTTCTCGTATCACTTCTCACATGGCAAAATGTCAATCACTGACGCTGCATCATTGTTGTCGTGTGCCGCAGAGTGGCGAGGAGCAGTTGGCAATGCTGGGCTACTGTCAGGGCAGCGCTGTTGTCATCCTGCTACTCGCTCAGCAGTAAGACTGCCTGCTGCCTGCTGCTGACTATTTCCTCTGCAGTTTTGACCAGCTTCCAAGCGCAAGCATTGCTTATATACGCTGAGGGAATTAACCATGCGCCTGTATAACATGGCTACCTAGAGCTGCCGTCTGCTTACCCCCCTGAGCCCTCTGCCCTATTACTTAAGCCACTTTTCAATCAATGAATTCATTTAACTTACCTTCATTGTTTTTAGGAGTCATGAGGGGAGTGAATGGACAACAGTTGCGATATCAACATACATTAAGCACTAAATGTTCTCAAGAGCATCCTGACCTGCATGAGTGCTATGACACAGCTGGCACACATGTGGCCCCCATCAATGATGCATGGGTGAAACCAATAGCACAATGTGTTGCAGGGGCTCAGTGAGCAGCAACACCCAGCAAGCTGTGGCCCGTATAGCCCAGGCTCCTCTTCGCAGGATCAGTCAAGCCACCTCAGAACAACTGGCAACACAGCGGCATTGCCATATCCCAGGTTTCAGGTGACTTTGACATAGCTTGCACGCAGCACATACACAATACACTACGCATATACACTTATCAAGGTGCCTTTGCAATGTGTGCAACTTGCGCGGCAATGAGGCGCCTTGTGAATCATTGCAAAAAGCTTCGCCTACCTAGCAGGCCACATACTGGTTCACAATCTCCTGCTCAAACACAGTCCCTCGGGATTGCGCTTCAAAGTTTACTTCAGCTGCATACTAGCCTCACTCCATCACAGATTGTGTGCAGATATTTGTATGTGGATCATATGCTGACAGCTGTCCAGGCATCGCCACAGAACAAAGTTGCCACACTGTCTTCCGAATCACTGGAGTTGATGGCAAGTGCAAGAGCTGAGCTGCAATGCATGAGCAAGCAGGTCTGTCAGCATCAAGCTAGCTTCATCAGCACCTATCATCTGCTTGTCACTGTTTACCCAGGCGCCTATTGTGTATTCTGTCGTTTAGCAAAGTTCTCACAGTCATCTGTGTTGTGCAGACTGTCATCACATGGCTGCTTTGTATGCATGCTTGGGCTGCCTGATAGGGGGGCTAAGTTTGCTCACTGCCCTTCCACCAGCATAGACTGCGTATATGATGACAAATCATCCTCCCACTGTGATTTCGTCAACATATATATGATTTTTGATCCCACTTTTGAATTTGCAGACTCTGCGCTCAATGTGACATGTCTGTGCATTCAGGACGATGACAGAGAAGTGGTGGCTCGAGGCACACATGACTGCTGGGTGGTGGCCAGGCATAGGAATGGCCGAGAGCTGTATTTGGTCATGGAGGGCAAGGGTGAGGTTGGGCTTGCAGGAGCCTCAAAACTTGCCCATGACTTCGCTGACAGCCATTTCCCTTCCCATTTTTAATAGCCATTTGATGGCATGCCCCCCTTTTGCCATTCGCATACATGTTTGTTAGCACGTTTTGGACAACATTTGCAAAGTTGAAGATGGGTTGGCGATGTTATTGTTGTTTATTTTTAATGTCCTGGGGACCAACTGGAGGCCAACGGGCAGAGTTCTGTTCTTGTGAATTTAGTCACACAAAATACACTTCCTACAAGAAAAGCGTTCTCTGGAAAAAACCCCTACACGCATTTGGCTCACACTGAGCTATGAAGCCTGGCACTGCACAAGTTTGCTGAAAAAGATTTGCATGCTTTTTCCTAATGTGACTGTAAGCTGGACAATCAAAGATGAAATGTTGTTCATCCTCTACATCCTGTTACGAATGACACAGCCTTTCCTTCCTTTCAGTGCCTACCCAACGTCCTGTGTCAACAAGTATACCATGACAGCCACATCTGAATCTGCTAAGCAACCTCGTATCTTCTGCACAATGGAACATGCAGGAATTAGAGCACGCAACTGTAAAGGCTAGCAGTGCGTGCATAACAAACGCCACATATGCAAAGGCAACATCAGAGCTGTCCACACGGAGTGTGTAGCGCTTAGCTGTTCGGTCATGCCAAAAAGACGCAGGGAGAAGCATCACAAGCACAGCAAAAGCAGCAGTGAGCCCCTGGAGTATAAGCTGCTGACATATGCGGCTCTAGGCAAAGAGACCAAAGTTGGGAAGCTGCTTGCAAATCACCCGAGACTTGATGTCAACTTCTATGACGCCCACGGCAACACAGCTTTGCATCAGGTAAACGGACACGCGGTGCGACTCAGCTTCATCCGTTTACACCCCTGCAGATCTGCTGAACACATCAGCTTGCGTTGCTGTAGGCCAGTCGAGCAGGCCACGAAGACATTGTGACCATTCTTTTGAGGTGAGGGCAGGTCACATGAAACTTGAGCAAAGTAACACGGAGCACCTTGCCCTGATAATACCATTCTGTCAAGCTCCACTGATCGGTGGAGACCTGTGCGCTAACAGGCGCACCTTGGCAGACATGGTGCAGATGCTAGAGCTGAGGACGTACAAGGCAATACCGCAGGTCACCTTGCAGCTGCACAGGGGCACCTCACACTTCTGGCGTCCCTTCTTCAGGTATGTCAAGTCTTAGCCTGCAGAAGCCTCTGTCACTGGAACAAGCTTGCAAAGCTTCAAGTGAGTTGATAATGTACAATGTTTTGTTCACACTCACCAACATGTTGCTTACTCTACAGAGCACACCTTCACCCAATGTGGAGGCACACAATGCCAAAGGTCAAAGCATTCAAGACTTGGCTGCTGCTGCCATGAGCCTTAGCTCAGACGCCAGCAGTGATGATGAGCCATCGACAGGACCATCGCCACCAGCTAAGCGTGCTCGCTTACATCATGCCAATACTGGCTCTAGTTCGGGTCCTCCTGATGAGCTTGACGATGAGTCTGAATGGCAGGCTAGACTGAGAGAAGAGTCAGGCGCAGAACTGCGTGGTGGAGATGAAGAAGACTGGGATAGGTACGCTCAAGCTTGCATACGTGCCTTGTGCCTACTCCAACATTGTCATGCATGTGCTGGACCACATACTGAATGAGCTTGGCGCCGGCAGTACTTATCTATAGCTGTGTATCAGTGCGTGTGCCGCTTTTACAGCTGTCGCGCCTGAGGCTCTGAAGTTATCGTCAGAACTTTGTGCTCCTCAAACTTGTCATCACCTTGATTCAGCACAGATCCAAAAACATGCAATCAACAGCCTTTTCTGTTGTCATTATTTGGTTCTTGTCTTAGCGCCATTGAGCCTCCCTTGCAGAGCCAGATGTTGCAGCCCCAGGCTTTAGTCTGCCTGAAGATGAAGATGCATAGTTTTCACCTTGCTCATCTCTTACTCCACAGCTGGCCCACTATGTAGCGCAGATCAGATAGTCACTGATACCCTGCAGAGTGTGGGCATGGTGTGACGTGCTTGTTGCTTCCATGCAGCTACGGGGGCTTCTTTGCACAGCCCTCTTTTATAGCCCCAGGCCGTGGCCCGCCCGAAGATGAAGATGCGTATGCAAGGCGTATCTGGCAAGAGATGGAGAAGCGCAAGCGGCAGCAGTCTGGTGATGCAGCTGCGGCGGCACGTAGCTACTTCTCAGAACAGACCAAGGCAGAAGCAGCACGCCAACAGGCAGCTTTTGATGCTGCGCAGCACAGCAGACAGATCCTGGAGGAGGAGAAGGCCAAGGATAGGGCGTGGAGGGAGGCTGTTCTCAAGGTGACGCTTGTTGTTTGCATGGGCTGCGCAATGCTGCTGTATCTTTCGTTGGTCCGTTTTCTCAATCTGAGACTCATGTTACTTGTGACCGTCTCTGCTCATGTGTGCCTGGTCTTGTCAAATATATGCTAGAGAGACTGTACAGCATACTCTGCAAGATGGAAACATACTTGACATGTGGCAACCCCCTATTGTACGTGGGTTGTGTGAATACATGGGTGGCCAGAGGAAGCAGGAGATTTCAGCATCACGCCCAAATGCACATGGTTATGTTATGAAATACACCATGCATGCCATCTGCAGAGTGTCATGGCATACTGATGGCAATGTCTCACGGCACATGAATAACATCTGCAGGGTGTGCATGCTGTGTGTGACAGCAAGTGTTGGCTGCTTGTTGTCCTGCTCTGTATCAGGCTTTGTCTGTAGCCTGTCAAGTGTGAGCTGTATTATGGCAAAGCATAACTGCCAGCAAGAAAGTGCTTGATCTGCCCTTTTGAACACACAGACTTGCTGCATGTAATTGGCAGTTCCAATGCACTGGCATCAAAGCTGACACATTTGCTTTGTCACTGCAGGGTGATCTGGGGAGCAGGCGCGCCAAGTATGAAGCACGCTGGCACTCCTTTGCCACAGCTGACTGGTCAGAACCAATTCAAATGGCTCATGTGCCTTGGCTAGTGGATGACCTGAATGAAGACCCAGCCCAACTGGCTTCATTTTTATTATATGGTGCTATCACCCCTGAGGAGCAGCGAAAACGGTCTCGCGGGGAACTCATGCGGTGGCATCCTGACAAATTTGTTTCCAAGTTCGGTTCTAGGCTGTATGCACAGGACAGGACTAGTATCCTTGACAAAGTCAATGCAATTTCTCAGCTTCTCAATACGATCAATGCAGCGGTATGAGCTGAGCTTTATGTGCAACATGCTGCAAAGTGCTGAAGCTTTCAGCCTTGCAGGCTTGAATGCTTTTGCACTGAAGGCTAGATGCAAAGTCTTTGAGAGCTTCAATGACCTACAGTGTAGCCATGGTGTGTATGCAATCACCATCGCTACATCAGTGACAAAGCAGTCTGCCAATTTTGGAGGTGGCTCTGGCTGCTTTGTTCGACCTATGAAGCCGGGGGAAATGCGCATTATACAACGGCACGCGCAGTTTGTGTATCATTGCTCTACACACCATCAAGCTTATGTTACATACTCTGCAATAGTAGCAGAGACATTCATGGCAACCACTTGTGTCCTGCCCTGCAATGCATGTCATTGAGGTTTGTTTGATAAACACAAAAAAGTGCGTTAGCACAATAGATATCAGACTACACAGGGGTCGAATTGACTACGTAACTCATCACACCATGTAAATGACAAGCAACACACACATGTCTTGGCACACGAGTCTGTTCAACGTGAATCATTACTTGTCTAGTGCCTCACTGTGGCCAAATATGGTGGCCACGGATGACTGAGGTAGTTCACGATAATAGGATTACAAGCTTGTGGTACCGCAAGGTGTACCTAGATTGCTGTGCCCAAGGCAAATGAACAAACATGGAGATCTCTAATGCATGCACCTCTGAACCCCTCAGTAATTGTACCATGTTGACTTTGCAAGCACGTACCATGCGTATGAAATGTGACACCTTGACTGCAAGTAACAGCACTCAATATGCCTCTGCTCAACTTAACATACCGATTTAATGTATTAGAATGTAACAGAATGTGACGATGGTTGCGCTTGCAGTGCACCGACATCAGCAGGCTGAGCAGACCAAAGGCCCTGCACTGTCAAGATCTTGAAGGTCAATGTCTATGTGAATAGGACAAAAGTACAGACCAACGTCGTTTCTTTCAAGTCACCCTTGCATTGCACCCAGGAGCTGAGCCATGGCAGCATCATCAAGATCGTTCATGTCATCAATTTCTTCTTCATCCACATGGTAATCATACCACTCGTTGGCCATGTCATGCTGCATCTCAACCCAAGCATCAATGTCTACATTGCCTTTATAGGCAAAGTCATGTATGACCTGACCGTCTGGATAGAAATATGCTTCTGGATCATCGGGACTGAGATACTGTTGAGCAGGCGGGCCTTCACTCACAAGCTGGGCGTGAATGCTTGTGACCTCAAGTGGCATGTTGTCAAAATCAATTTTGGGGGGAGTAACAATGCACTCCTCACCATCAATCTCCCAATATTCTCTTCCTTTATGTACTGCATGCAAAACCTTGAGAGCATGGTACCCATCTTCCAGCTCCTCAGATGATTCCTCCAATCCGTTCATGTAGAATGTGAGAAATCCCCTTGCATTGCATAGGCAATCAAAACAATGCTTTGCAAAGGTCTGGAGCTGAAGTGGGGCTGCGCCAGAAGCTGACTTTGCCGTGACAGTTGCAAAGGACAACTTGGGCACTGCTGTGAGCCTGTGCCATAACTGATCTTGAGTCTTCTCTGTGTAGTCTGCCATGTTGCACCCAGCAGGGAATGCTTCTCCGCTGTGGGCTAACTCGAACTGCAAGCTCTGCTCCTGTTGTTGACACCTGATGCTGCCCCACGACACTTGGGCGTCAGAATGGACAGTGACGTTGCTGTCTTGCGAGCAGCAGCCTTTCAGTGTGGTGCTTGCCAACAAGTCAATGCTCTGCTGTACAAACTGCCACTGGCGCTCACGGCGGGAAACGTGTATATGCCATTTCCTGTAAAGCTGTGAGCTGGACAGAAACAAGCTGCGCTGACTTGTGGGGTCCAAGCTGCTGGTAAGTTTGTGGAGCACATGATTCGGCAGGTCTTGGAGACCAAAGCTGTCTGCATAGGTCACAGTATTGAGTACCCGACATACACTGATCGTATGACTTACTTAAAAGAGCCAACCATGAGCCTCAAACAACTATTGATCCATGCACTATATGGTTACATCTGCAAAGTACGCGTTGCAGCACGGGATAATGCTTCACACGTAAGCTCCTTTCAACCCACCTGTCATGATGTGTAGACGTTCACAGGCGTCTTTAGTCTGAACGCCATCAGTCTGCAGCAGAACGAGCGCAGCAAAACGATTTGCGCGGTCAAGCAGTGCAGTGGATTATGCTCATACCCAGTCTTGCTTCCCGTCTCAATCTACGCCTAATACGTACGTTGTGTGTGCTCATCAGTACAGAAACGGCAGACTCGTTTCGCTGCTGTATTGCTTTGCTGGCGTTTCGCAATTGCATGGTACTGTAAGTGGTAGAGTGGCCTTGCTGGCGTTTTGCAATGGCACAGACATGAAGACATCATCATGACCACTTGACTCTGTGTGTGTCAGCCGTCGTTCACAGTCAGCAAAGTCTTGTTCACAGTCTGCAAAGTCCCCAGTTGCAGGCACGGCTATTCTGCAGCGGGTCCCTCTTATGACGGGCTCCAGACATGACAGTTCTAACAAGCATGGCATGCACCTGGTAGAGGAAACACATCTTTACATGTACATCCAAAGCTCTCAGCAGTGAGATTGTTCCAATGCGAACTGTAAGTCCTTGAAAGCCTACTCACAAGAGCGCTCTGGCAACACAGCCAATGCCATGCTGTGGAGACCAGATTCTGAAAACACTTGTAGCCTTCAACATTGCACATGCAACACGACGTCGTCGCTCTCTGTAACTTTGCAGAAATCGTTGGCTTGACTTGTAAGCAGGTACTTTGATTTTGCTTCTTGTATATGCAGCAAACCTCCTTACAAAGACGAGTGACAATGTTCAGGGTGATGAAACTTGCAGCTAGGCCCAAACTTGCATGAACCATTCTTGGCATAAAATGGACATGCCAGCTCATGGGTTCTCAAGGGCAATCCTAGACTGTTCACCTTGACGGCAAACTCAATGGGATGATCAAATTTGCAAGCCTGCCGAAACTTGCAGAAGCCTGTTCTCACATAGAAGTCACAAAGCATCTGGCCGGGCCGCTGAGGAAAAGCCTCAAGCGTATGTGCAGAACAGGGGTGCTGACCAGCTTGTGTGCAGTCCAAATCACCAGGATGTGACATTGCCTTTGGGCCTTGCAACCCTCCCTGTTGGTTGTGACTGTTGTCTTCCACTTCTCTACAGCAATCTTCTGATACGACAGCCTCCATGGATCCACTGGCCAGCGTCGCATGACTGACGTGGTCTGAACCTCGGCAAGCATTGACAGAGGCAGGAAGCACATCAGCCTGAACTTGAAACGATGTGACTGGTTGCTGCATTGGCAGCTGTGGACCTCCATAAAGTGGCACCTGCTGTGGCAGCTTCCGTTCTGCGCCCTCCTGCACTGACATGACACCCTGCGCCAGTCCAAGTAGCTGCTTTGGCTGCTGCTCATGTTGTCTGACACCAGCAGCATCCTGCAGTGATGGCCAGGCTTCATCAAGACTCAACAGGGATTCTCCTAGCCCTGACTGCAACGATTGTTCCTGGTCAACCTGTTTTGGTGAGCTATCTCCCGGGTTAGAGAGGCTTTGCTGACGTACTGCCCAAGCAGCAGAAGCTGCAGCGGGCCGCTGACTGACAGAGCCAGAAACTGCTTCACAGCTTTTAGCATCTTCAGCAGAGGCAGCTGCCTTGGCAATGTCATCAGAACCAGCCATACAGATCTCTGCTGCAGTTGGGTTTGCTTCGTTGTAACAGAAGGATTGCCTGGGCCACCACTTGCGGTGGTCTGTGCCGGGCACAAGCCTCATCTCAAACTTTTCTGAAGGGCCAGGCGAAGCGCTTGCCAATGCAGCAGCCCCAAGCTTGCTCGCCGCTTCCATAGCGCCCCTTGTAATCACTCCATCCCTGACCGTGCATGATGTCACAATGGCATCCATACTAGATGTACCACTGACTGTTCCCTTGCTTCCCTGTGGTTTTGCAACTCCCATAGCGTTCATGGAGCATTGCTCTGGAAATGATGGTGGTAAAACATCCCCAGATGCTTTCCCAGGGACTGTGTCATTACCGCTATGAGGTCTTTGGATGCTCGCATTGTACTCTGACCCTTCTGGGAGGCTTGGCGTCCCTGAGACAGAGACAGTCCTGGCTTGCAGTCCCTGGGATGCAGGCTGTGGACTACTGGCAGGGCCGTCCTGGACATGCCCTGGGGCGTTGAGAGCATGCCCTGCTGTTCTGGGAGGGTCGTGCAGTGGTAGGGCCTGTGCTTGCAGGGGCTGCTCAGAGAAGTAGTCCCTCAAAGGTGGATCACTGCTGCAGTGATGCTGCGCAAATTTGAATGTGGTCATCACTAACCGAGGAAATCTGGATGTAAAGTACCTGCCAGCACCAGTATAAGATGTCAACCCAGCAAGATCTCACTGTGGCGCAAGATGTGTAAGCTGCAGCAGCTGTCTTGTGACATGATGCACAGGCGTTAGATGCCACATGCATACGAACAGAAGCCTTGTCAGCCATTGGGTGGCATAGCACCAAAAACAGGCAGCAACACAATAGTGTAACATTTGTCATGCAGCTGCTGCGATGCAGGGCAGACAGACAGATAGACAGACAGACAGACAGGCAGGCAGGCGGGTGGGCGGAAACAGACGACAGAACGACAGACAGGCAAACAGACAGACGGGCACAGGGGCAACACCTGAGGAAGCCCTCAGGCAGAGGTCCCAGCCTCTGCTGCAGGTCAGGCGGCATCTCTCTGAAGTGATTATGCTTGTTGCGGATGACACGCAGCAGGTCTCTCAAGCTGCTGCCATGGTACTTCCTATACTTGCCCAAATTGGCAATCACCTCAGGCTCCAGGGCATTTCCCCAACTTGCCCCTCCTATTGCGTCCTCACAAACAGCTTCAAGCTGCTGCAACAAGGTCTGGTCAACCTGAAAAAGGCAAATACTATGGCTCGTGCAGTGATGACCAGACAGGTCACTCTTGCGTTTTGACTGTGTTGTCTCAGTGTCAGCCTTTACAAGTCACACAAACGTACTTTTACGTTTTACTGTCAGCTATTGCAGGACACGTTTGCTTGCATCTAGTGATGTATTGCTGATATACAGCTGATATAAGAGCCCGAGGGCATGGGCCAAAGCCATTGACTATCAGATGCAGACAGCATGCATGCATCACATTTTTTTAGTCACAGTTGTGTTTAGCAGTTTGAGGGAGAGTATTGCCTGGAGCAAAACAATGAACAGCAGGAAGTCAGAAGTGACGAGATGATATTTTGAGAAATTTGCAAACCTCACGGTCCTCAGTCTCAACTCTGTCTGACAGATGAATCAGGAAGGCAAGGCGTCGGGCAGGGCTCCACCAGAAGGGCTGCTCCATGATGCCCTGCATGGTGGGCCGCTTTGCTGGCTGTGCAGCCAACATGCTTTGAACCATTTCCTGGGCTTCAGGCAGATGCTGTATGGCCTTCAGGGTACAGCGACCCTGCATCATTGCAATGAACACACCCTCTGGGCTCACGTAAGCCAGATTGCACTCTCTCAAAAATGATGTCCATCTCTGAGTGCTTATGCTGCACCAATGAGAACTTCCATGCACAGGCAGGCAGCCTATACAACAGAGCTCATGATATGCATGAGGTGCACTCGTGAAACAGAGTTCTTCTTCAGAGGCAGTGTTTCCCCCTCAGGGGGGGCATGACCCTGTGGGGGCAGGGGGGCCTGACTCATGCCCCCCTGTGAGGAGGCATAAGCTAGTCTGTACTGTATAGCAATCCCAGCAACCACTCAATACAAAAAGAGTGGTGGCTGCCCAGTGGCAGGGCAGAGCAAGCAGTCTGAGAAGAGACCTGCAGGATGTTGAAGTCACGCTCGTAGTGATGTCCAAACGGGTGCCTGCCAGCAGTTAGGCAGTAGAACAGCAGCATGCCATAGCTGAAGACATCTGTGCTGTAGCCTTGACGAGCATCCCCCCCGCTGCGTGCTATTAGCTGCTCTGGTGCCTGCCAACCACTGCTGCCACCTGTCCACATCACATGTGTCTCATTGCGCTGGGCATAGACCACTGAAGCATCACTTCTTCTGCTTGATGCAGTGTGATCTTTGTGCAAGCGTATTGGATACCACTGAACCATTGCTGTTCTGCTTGTCACAGTATGATCATTGTGCAAGTTTATTGGACGAACAATATATCTAGGCTCCGGGCACTCAAATTTGTACAACTAATGCAGTGATCGTGTTGCAGACCAGCCTTCTTCTTGGCCTGGCTTCTAGTGTGCGTGCATACAATATGTCTGTTGGACACATGCTCGGCAGACAGCAACAGACATGCACATGTTCTGCTACATGAGGACAAGTAACACCACAACTGAGATGTTGGTATGGAACAGCGTCGTACAGAGCTGGGAACCGAGTGCAGACACAGCACAACTGCACGCATAATGACAGCAGAGTGGACATCACTATCTGAAGGCGTAGACAGCCTGTCCTAGCTACACAATAACCTTTGCTTAATTGAGACAACTATCAGAAATCAAAACAAGAAACTGATGCTGAACTTGTATAATTAATCAGCAAACATTATCATAAGAAGGTAAGTTTTCAAAATATTGAGCTTTTCTCATACCTGCCCCAGGGCTTTCGAAAGAGACTTGCTGGTCTAGCAGGCGCTTGCAGTGGCCCATATCGGACACCTTGGCTCGCTGCTGGGCTGTCAGCAGCACATTGTGGGGCTTCAGGTCGCGGTGCACAATGCCCCTCTCGTGCAGAGCTAGTAGCCCTTGCCCAATGTCCTCAGCAACCTTCAGGTGCACACACATGCATGATGCTAACAACTTGTCTGCACGCTCGCTTTGGTCTTGTGTGCCTTGTGACAGCACCAAGCCACGACTTTGCAACAATCTAGCCTCAGCTAAAGTGGTTTTTGGGTCAGGCAAGGCCATGCGCAAATGTGCTGACCTGATAATGATAGTAACAATGATGAAACCACGGGCTTAGCCAACAGGCATCAGGTGCATGCGATGCAAGTCAGCTCCCTCCTGAGGCATGGTCAGCAAACACTATGATGCCATTGCTGCACCCAGCATGATGGGCTGTCAGCAGCTATCTATTGCATGCAGCATCAGGTCTATGAGTATTGCCAGAACGGACCAGCAAAATGCAAAAGTCGGCTTGCCTGAAAGGCTGACGCTCATCTGTGTGAGCAATATTGTTCCCCACTGGCATCACAGAATATGCAGAGTGCAAACATAGAGCACAATCAGAAAAAGCATGATGGTACAGCATTGGACATAGCAACAACACAGCAATTGCAACACATCAGCAGAAGCTCAGTTGCCCATCAGTCAGCTTCTTGATGGAGATGCACAGATACACAGGTTGAGAAGACGATTTCACACATATCCCAAACTTAGTATTCACACAATGAAGGGACACATGTCACTGATTTCACAGGCAAAGGTACACACAAAGGTTGGAGGGAATGGAGATACAGACCTGCATGCACCAGGGGGTGGGGTACCCTTCACCATCCATAAACATATGCTGCTGGCTTGGGGTGATACTGACCATGTCAGCCAAGCTTTGCTTGCACCGCTCCAGGGCTAGATACACAAACTCCCCATCCTCCTCCATGGCAAAGCATCTCACCACACATGCATGCTGCACCACATCATGCCACACAGGTCAGCATTTGCAAACAGGAGTGGGACTTGCATCTGCATGCTGCACCAGATCATGCCACGTGAGTCAGCTTTTGCAATTAGAAGGAGTGAGACTTGCACTTGAATGCTGCAGCACATGTTCCACCGTGTGCCAATGTGTGCAAACTGACATGAACAGCTAACATCAGACAGGCATGCTGTCTGCACTCACAATGGAAATCTGGCGTCAGAAAGCTATATGAATCACTGGCAAGAATTGCATGCAAAGAGTTGAAGAATCATCCGATGTGAAGCTTTGATGTATGCTGTGTGCAGAATATAGCCTGTGCAGATGCATCGGTGGTGTCAGACTTAGCAAGGGCAGATTGCATGGAGCTGTCCGCCACTGCAAGGCATTGAAGGCTTGCATTACAGCAGCAAGATCTGCCCACCTCATCAGACAGGATAAGGGCATCAATTTCCTTCTTGGCCAGGTGATACAGGTGGCGCAGCATGCGCTTCACTGCTACAGACCGGCCATGCAGACTACCCTCAAATACCATTGTGCCCTGACTGCCATATCCCAGTACTTGAGGACCAACCTGTCAGGCACGACTGACAGTATCAGTATCATATCAACAGTGTGTTCTGCTTTGATGTGAACTCTCCTTGCACACTTGTCTGACCTGACAGTTTCTAAGTATGTGGAAACTAATGAGCAAATGGCATATGGTAGGCTTAGGATTCTCGCTCCTGCGCACAACTCTGGTGACAGTGATGATTGCTGCACTGATCACCAGAGATTCAAGGTGCAGTTCTTAAGGGCTTTTGGTGTTACATGAAAACAGCATCTTTACCACAGGCAGGGCACAGAATGCTATAGCTTTAGGGCGAATGATACATACAGCCAGGTAAGGGAAGCCCACAGCATGGGACTTGTCTTCATGAAAAGCCAAAAGGGGTTGATCTCTGCTCACCAGAAAACTTCAGCCAGCAGAAAGAGTATGAGCACTGACCTTCATGTGTCCAATGGCAGTGGTCCCATCAGCATGTGTTATGCGAGCCTTGCTGCTGCGGCCGCTCTGTAGTGAATTATCAGCTGCTGCTTGCAACAAAGCATCACCAGAAGCGTCAGTAGCATCATTGCTCTGCACACACAGTGAACAAGTTCATCACTCAGTCCTATTACATGCAAGTTACATGTTATCTGCTACACGCATGTTACATGTTGCATGCACGTCACTCAGTCCTGTAACACGCATATGCAGGCAATATCAAGCGACACCTGTATGTCTAACAGATACAGCATATGCATGATATAGGAACTGGATTCCATGCGGGTGAGCGTAGTGTTCCCCCATCATCCAGTGTTGCCTTGAAGCATGCGCATGCGTTGATCACAGCAAACAATGTTCATTTTTGGGTTAAATGGCCAATCCCGTCAATAAAACAACACAGGTCTGAAAAAGCTGCTGCCTGTGTGAACATGCCCCAGGTTATCAAACGCTATGCTGATAAGAAGATCCACATTGTGTATACAGCAAGAAGAACGCACCTTTGCATCAAGGACGGCGCCATCTTTCTGTGCATCTGCTCTGTCCTCATCAGACTGCCTCTGCATATCGCTCTTGTGTGAGCCGGACACATACCGGGGAGGGCCGTACTTACTGCTGTGAGCTTTACGGCGTGCCTTCTTACCAGCTGCAGCTGCCTGCAGACAACCAGTACCTGCTCAACATACTGGCTGCATCCACGCTGACAACGTCTACCTCTACAGCGGATTATGGTATGTGTGTCATATCATAGCTACGAGTGTTTGACTAGCCTTCTGACCATGGCAAAAAGTGTTGCTGGAGACTGCCAAAAAGCAGTAATCTGAAGCAAGTCCAATGCCTTCGTGTGGCAAACACAATGCTTAGCAGAGTCAACAGGGCTTGTCCCTCCAAGAATGCAAGGAGGAATGCAATGTGAAACAGCAACAGTATATGCATGGGAGTTAGGGACCTCTTTCTGGTTTCTGCGCTCGCAAAGCCAAGAGCCTCACTTGAAACAAGGCACACACCCAGTCCTCTTGCGACTGGAAAGACAAGTGTAACGGTGCACTTCACAGAATGTGCCATGTAGATTACAACAACATGCAGCATTGATGGTAAAACAAGGGCTGTCAGTCATAGTTGCAGTACCTGAGGCTTGACGTTGCTGCCAGCGTCCTGATCAGGTGGTTTGACTGCTCCTGAGACAGAGTGTGCTGTGTTGTTGGCACCTGAGCCAACCTGTGGACTTGTGCCAACTGCCGCATCAGCCGGCATTGGGGTCTCTGCATCTGCAATGAACAGGAAACCCAAAAGTTGCTCTGCATGAAAGCTGCAATGTGGCGATCGTCTCTTTGCAAAACTTTTTCAAGACAAATGGCTGTACAGTGTGCACGCCTTCCAGTGACAACTGCAGATGTTTAGCTGGCGCTTTGCCACTCAACACCAAACCACTGCTACAGAATGCGTTGTATTATAATGCACATGAAGAATTTGATTACATCACCAAGGTGTGTTTGAATGACATGAGCCTCACACCCTCCATGCCCCATGCCACTCAACTGAGAAATGTTGAAATTTGACAGCGCAGACCATAACGCAGGTGTAGAATACGGTGCATGGCACGGCTGGCGCGTCACACTTGTCAATGAGGAGTGCACAATCATATCGGTACCTGCTGCTTGTACAGGCAGGAATCTCCTCCAGGGACGCAAAATAGCCATTGCTATGAGCACGAACATCACAATGGCAGCTGCTGCCCACATGTGGTTGGAAGCTGTCAGACCTGCATGCAGTACAACTTGCTGCCATCAGCAGGAGCATTGCTCTCTAACCAGGGTTCTAAACATTGGATGGTATATGGATGATTGTTGCCCAATTTGATAGCGGGTAAAAGATGAGCATTGCTCTGAATCAGGGTCTGGAGATTGGATGGGACATGCAGGAATGACGCCCAATGTGATAGTGGTAGAAAGATGAGCAAGTAGAAGACCAGATTGAGCTGCAAGTCACAGAACCAGAGACGACAATCAGAGCCAACTCCAAAAGGACAACATCAGCCAGCATTTGATGCAGCTTGCGACAGCAGCAGCAGTCAAAATACCATTGAATGTGCTGACAAGCACCCAGCTCAGCTGTTTCTGACATGGACTTCGTGACACAGCATCTGCTGTGGCTGCTGCTGTGGCTGGTGCTGCTGCCGCTGCTTGGCCTTTACAAATCCAGCGCAAGCTTGCTTATGATTATGAAGACGCAAAAGATCTGTGAAAAGGAAGGATTGTACCTGCCCAGGTGGAGGCCCCAGCTGCTTCTGCAGCCCCACCCTGCTCCATGCTGGGGTCAGTCAGGTTGGGCAGAAAGGACTGGGTTGATGTACCGGTCACCACGCTGTGCAGGCTGACAGGGCACTGCCAATGTGCCTCTGGCCCTTCACCTGATCTGACTGGCAACTGCATCAAGGCTGTGCTGTCTGAACCTGCCTTGCGTGCTTGCCTTTCCTTGCCTGCAGACTGCCTGTCTGCACCACTGGGATGCTCCAAGTTTCTGGCAGGCAAGTCTGAAGGCAGCTTGGTGTGGTCTGATTGCCTTCCCAATGCATCAAGTGCAGCAAATTTGCTGTACAGCTGATGTTGACTGTTCTGCAAGGCACTGGATCTGGCATTTTCATGAGCTCCAGCAGACTGGGAGTGTGCGCCTCTGCTGACATGAAGCTCACTTGATGACTCACTACCAGCACCCACTGCAGCAGCTTCTTCTGGAAGCTGATCTTCAAGGATCTCGGTGACGGGCACAGCCGGCAATGATGACTGCAGCCAGTCAGCAGCAACAGGCAGGGCATACATGCTGCCATGCAGAGTGCCCACGACAACTGTTGAGGCGTTTTCTGATGTGGCAGCCAGCCCATGAAGCTTGAGACTGGTGCCGTCTGCCAGGTGCACGGCTACTGCAGGGGAGTCCAATTGCAACGTCCACAGACCGACACCTGACTGAGGATCGTGACGGTGCAAGGTATTCAAGGGACCCGCGGTGATGCCCATCAGCCCTGCAGAATTTACCATGGTGCCTAAGGTGTAAGCAATGCTGCAAACACATGCTAATGTTCTGTAGAGTCACTGTTGCCTGATGCAGGCAGATTTGCCATAAGCTTTCTCTTTGATCAATGCCGAAAGGGGTAGTCTTTTCCTTTCTTTTCTTTCTTCACACGTGAACATGAATGCAGTGGTGCTTCCATGCTTAGCTGACCTGATTGTGCATGAGCGCTGTCAGACCTGTTGCATTGTCTGATAGGGTGTGTCAGCACTTGCATGAATTGCATGAGTGCTCATCACTAAGCTGTTCAATGTGATATAGGAACAGAAGTCTCGTCTGCATGACAGACATAAAGTAGTGTCAAGACAAGCACAGATGGAGGAACACACCTACAGCGGCCAGATCCACTTGAGGCAGCAGCTGACTATGTTCAGCATTGGCTGCCAGGTGTGCAGGGGCCAGCACGCTGAGTTGGGCAAAAGTGACATTCCACTTCTCCTGGCCAAGCACGGCATCAATGGACTGCACAGTGAAGTCCTTGCGGCCCAACAGGACCGCATTAGTCAGGTCCAGCTGTGCAGGCACAACATCATCTGCAATGAACAGAAATCTTCAAATGCGTCTGCGTCTCGTAGAAGTTCTCACCTGAGTCTGCAATGCAATTGAGTGCTGTATGCTTCACGCAATAGGTGAGCTGAAGTACTGGGGGAGTTGACACATGCTGCTTGTATGCTTTGTTGCCCGTAGTGATGGATCTTTCTTGCTAAATTCCGTTGTACTTCACAGTGTTTGCTGGCTAGCTGAATGTTCAAAAGCAAAATGAAGCAGTAAACTGCACCTGCTTTGCTAGAGCCCAGCAGCCCATCCCCATCAGGCGACAAAACACTCATTAGTGTGCCAGTTGTGGCCTCCACTACATAGACGCTTGATTTGTGGCTTCCCAGCAGCAGGGCACCATCTTGAGTTGCAGAAGGGCTTGCCTCAACCAGCTGCGGTACAGTCGCTGGGAGTCTCTGCAGACATCACAATGCCTATTTGAAAGTGATGATCATTTAGGGGACAAATGGCGTCGCGAGCGCATGGAGTCCAGGTCTGAACCAGTGTCCTGATCACTTGATCTCCTGGTCGTAGTTCACATAGCAATCGACTTACATATTGAAACCTGATATGCAAATGCTCCCACCTCTAGAGCTTGGCTGGCACCCAGTGCGTCTGAGAATATGTACAGACTGCCATCAGCTCCTGGCAAGATTGAGTGAGACACGGGCTCTTCACTGTCTTGGCTGTTCTCATACCATATACCAGAGCTTGACAGCAAAGGAGAGCCCAAGTCGAGGCTCCAGTTCACTGTGCCAAGCTCGGGATCCAGAGAAAGTAGCTTGCCGTCAAGCAATGTCACCAGCAGTTGACCTGCGCCCCTCCTGCAGACGTGTGAGATGGTCGATGTGTTGACTCTCGGTGTCTTGCGCGTAGGCAAAGTCGGCGGCACTGCCTATGCCTGTTCGACCCGATGCGTTGGAACAGTCTACCTGTCACCAAATGTGTTGGACACCAAATCGGTCATGGGACCAGCGCTGGAACGTTGAACGGGATTGTTGGCTATGCAAGAGGCAACTGCGGACAGCAGCGACACTACGAGCAGGCATTGCATACAAGGCAACGTCAGTTTCTTGACGTATGTATTGGGCCGGCACAAGTGCAGCTGCGTTGCTTTCACTTCTGCTTGACGGAAACCTTGTAACACTGTAGACGAATCTTCCACTGCGGGCACTCATGGCTGGCGAGCCGGCGATTTCGCCCCAGCATCCTCATGCTCGTAGTTGCCTAAAACATGGTCATGAAAGACATACCTATATGCCATATGCGCTTGAGCATCTACCTTCTTGCACAGCTACCTACCCGTACCGGCTCTAGGTCACGTGTTCCACATGTACACGCAGCACGTCAGAAGTGTTGTTTGAAGCTCTATGCTCGTTGCTATTGCCCATCGCGGCCTAAACTGCAAACGTTCCATAGCTCAGTCTGTCCAGATCACCTGGTGTTTTTGACGAGTCGCATAGCATTTCATCACGTATGGTAGGATTCGGCAACGCACACGTATGACTGATCGTGAGGCCAACGCTGAGCTCACGTGGCCAGAAAGCTGCAGTGCTGTTCACCCCCAGCTTGATAGCACAGCTAGTTGCAGCATCTGCAACGACTTCTACGACACACCTCTGGTGTTGCCTTGCGGACAC
>JAABUO010003443.1_pt1 | contig 18856 bp, 29 predicted proteins | sample 5559291 | NCBI WGS metagenome assembly JAABUO01 (sample SAMN10711878, study PRJNA513372) | rock metagenome | isolation source: Antarctica rocks | place: Antarctica: Victoria Land, Finger Mt sud | reverse complement strand
AAATGTGTGCGGCTGATTGTGAGCGAGACGGCTGCATATGCTCTGCATGTGGCAGCATGGGTCATGGGGTGATGAAGCTCAGCTGGAGGCAAGCGCTTGTCTTTATATATCGGTGTTTATGCTCTGCTGATCGGGCGCTGCCCTCTGGCCAGGTGCAGCAAGCGCGCGTCGAGGCGCGCAACGAGGCGGAGGCGGCAGCCGAGCTGCGGCTGGCCGCGCTGGACCAGGCGCGCCGCGAGGAGCGGGAGGCTGTCGTGCGCATGGCCCTGGCGCTGGGCGCGGGGCGGGTGCGCGCACCCCCTGGCACGCCTCTCGGTGTACACTTTACGACACACAGTGTGACAGACATGCCACCAAGCCGCCACAGAGCACACCCGCATATTGCCCTGGCACAGGGGCCGCGCTTTGCAATTTGGCGACGCAGCTGGCCGCCGTGCCTTGTTCAGCCAGATTATGTGCACCTCCGCAGCACACAGTGCGCCTGTGTGCGGCGAATGCCGCAGGCTGCTGACAAGGGAACGGCTTGCCATAGACATCCTTGGTTCACGGGTCTGCCCTGTCACAGCTGAGGACATGCATCACGCCAGGGCATGGACACTGCATGTTGCTGGCTTGGGATGCAGAATCTGCATGTGCCTGCGCCAGGGCACGGATGCTGCGACCAAGGAGCGGGACGCGCGGCTGCGTACTGACTCAGAAGCTTAGGCGCGCGGCGCCGCGTCCGCGCGTACTGAGGCCGACTGAGCCGCGCGCGAGAGGGAAGCCCTGCTGGTATTGGGGGCGGCGCAGCCGGGTGCGCAGCGGGGGGGCCTGAACAGCGCCTGCTGCGCCGACGCGCTCCGCTGGACGCCATTGGGCGGCGCCCGTGCGGATGCCCGCCGAGCGCGGGCGCAGCGTCAGCGGCGCGGCAGCCGCGCCTGGCACAGGGGTGCCGGCATGCGGCCAGTGCAGCGCGCGCGCGCGGGAGACATGCCCTGCATAAACCCTGTCCGGCGGTCCTGGGCGCACAGCGACCCCCGCGCCGCCGCCGCTCTATGCCCGTGCGGGCGCGATGTGGCCAAGGATAACGGCTTGGGGCAAACCTGGCGCAGCGCGCACAGGCGGCAAGGCCGAGCGGTCAACGGTGGGGGTGAAGCCAGCCTTGGCAGCTGTCTGATGCATGTAAAGCCGGCTGGGTGGCGGCGGCCGCAATCGCGCGCGCGTCTGAGCAAGCTGTGTGTCGGCAAGGCAAGTCGGCAAGGCAGGGGCGGACGCGGCTGCCTTGCAGCTTGCTGCGATGAGCGCTAGCGGTCTGCCCCTGCGCTGCTGGCGGGGCGCGCCCGCAACCTGGTCAAGGTGCAAGCGCAGCGGGCGCCAGCGGCGCTCGCGCAGGCATGCTCGACCGTCAGCCGGGCGCCATCATGCGCCACCATGGCTGGAGCAGCGTGCGCGCATCTATGAGCGGGCGCGGCCGCGGGCATCTGCATGGTGGGCAGCTCATGGCTCAGCCAAGCAAGTGTGGGGGTAGGGTTTGGGTTAAGTTTGCATAGCTCGGCCATGCAGTCACCTGTGGGTCATTAGCTAACTTTTTGTGTCAGTGGATAAGTTTCAGCGGGTCAGCCAGCTATTACCAGCCAGAGCGCTCCAGCCCTGTATATAAGCGCCTGGCCACGTGGTCAGGTGCGTAAGAGGTACAAGCGGCAGCTGCAAACTGCATTTAATTTGTCCTCAAAGAAGTGCCAGGCTGTCACACAGTGCAATGCCTTATAAATGCTTGTCATGTACATGTATTGTTTGTCGGTGCGACCCTGTGTCTGCAAATAGCTGGCTCATGCAAAACCTTGCAACTGCACCCTGCCATGCAGCTGGAACAAGTCTGGGCTCTGGGCCATCTGCAACTCTTCAGGCGCACAGCCCTCACATGGGAGCGTCGGGCAGATGTTGATGCTGAAACACGATGATGCACAAATACGCAACCGATTAGCTTGGCTGTCAACACACCGCACAGCCCCAGCATCTTCTGCTTCCAAAATGTGTTCTGTTACACCTAGGACACATTTTCGAGACCTGTCCAGGTCCTGGACAGGTGAAACGAGCAAAACTGCAATATTGCGCTCCGCCGACACTTCGCGCCTGGCGAGCAGCGCCTGTGCTATGTGCTGAGGAATAGTGCTCCTGCGCAAGACATTCCGCTGGCATCACAGGAGCGCCAGCGCCCTCAGCTTCACATCCTCCCTTGGAACACCAACCTGCACCCGGTGCGCCTGTCCGCAGCCCTGAGCTGCTCATCGCAGCCTTGCGTTGCCCAGCTCACGCTGAAACCACTGGCTCCACTCTCAAGAGTGGCGGGGCATCGGGAGTGCAGGTGGCCCAGTCCGCGCTGTACTCACCGCTAACACCACACCGGCCTCTGCTGTGCGCCTGGCGCCCTCCAAGGCAGTATAGCACGCCGCGCGCTTCAGCTCACCTGTGCGCTGGGGCGCGTATGGCATGGCGCTGCACAGCCACGCTGACGTGCCCGTGCTGGAGGAGTGGCACATAGCACGCAAACGACCCCACGCGTGCGGTGTGGAGGGCTGCGCCGTGCAGCTCATCACAAAGAGACACCTGCAGGCCCGCCTGTGCGCCATGCACATCAAGTGCCCCGCAGTGCTGCGCGGCGGCGTGCGGCAGCGCTGGTGTAAGCGCTGCCACTGCTTCCACGCGCTCGGAGCATTTTCTGGCAGCCGAAGGTGTGCGCCTGCCTCGCGCTTGCAGCGCGCCTGTCTGGCGCTTCCGCAGGGTCGACCCGCCTCTATCACAACTTTAAACTGCGCTTGTAGCAAGGTGTTACACTGCGCTGGCTTCAGTGACCTGTTGTCAGAGGCATGACTCCATATGGCAAAATTTTCAAGGTCCTCATTGAGGCGCACCCAGTTGCGGCAGGAGCTGCGCAGCCAGCCTCAGCTCGCACCGTGAGGCGAAGCGCAGGCATCGAGCGCGCCGCGCCAGTGCGGCCGCGAGTCCCAAGGCGCCACGTGAGCGTCAGGCGCGCGCGGCCCGGGCAGCCGTGGCCATGCGCATTGGCGATGCGCACCCAGCGGCCGCGCCCGCAGCTGCAGCGCACTCCCGGTGTACCTGCTCAGGCCTCCCTGAACGTGTCTCAGGTCCGGCGCGGGCGCGCCGCCGGCGACGCGCACGCCGCGCTGGCCTTCTCCGATCAAGAAGCAGCGCCCGCGTTGCCGCTCGCTGAGCGCGTGCGCCACGTCGGCGACGCAGCGGCGCCTCGCTCGCACTGCAACACGGCCGTGACGGACGCATCTGGGTCAGACACCTCCGGCTCCGAAGACAGCGCGCCCGAGCCTGACGGCACTGCTGGCGCCGGCCTGCATGCAGGTGGCCAATCAGGCCTGCTGCCTGCAGTGCTGCCATGTCGTAAGAAGTGCTGCTGGCCCCTAGGGCGTATGCACTGGAGGGCGCGGGCGGCAACCTTGAGCTGGGTCACAGCTTAACCAGCATGCCAGGGCGCTGCTGTGCGCATTCATGACCTCCGCCTAAGCCAATGCTGTGCGTGATCCCACCTGCGCGCTGGCGCGCAGGCGGCACGGCGTCGCCTGAGGTTGCTGACCTGCCTGTGCTGCATGATGGAGTGCGCTCAGTATTTGGCCCTCACGTGTGCGGCGTGGAGGGCTGCACTGCGCAGCTCGTCAAATACTGCCACCTGGAGGCCTGCCTGTGCGCTGCGCACTACCAGTGCCGCGCAGTGCTGCGCGGCGGCGTGCCGCAGCGCTGGTGTGGCAACTGCCACATGTATCACGCGCTCGAGGCGTTCAGCGGCAGCCTGAAGTGCGCGCCCGCCTCGCGCTGGGAGCACTCTGGTCACCCCAAGAATGACGCATCTACTAGTTGAAACAAGTCGTGCGCTCTGTCAGCAAGGTGCTATGGAGTGCTCAATCAGTGCCGCTTTCAAGAGGCATGAGTTTCCCCGCATGCACATGCCAAGTGGGATTGGAGCACTGAAGTGAGAGGGTTGTCCTTTCTCATTACTGACGTGAAAACAATGGACGGTTGGATGCCCCTGCAATCGCAACGAAGGATATGGCAACGGTCCTGCGTGGAAGGCCATTGTGACATGACAGGGAACCCTCCCTGCCCTGTTCTGAGCGCTTTGCACCGGACGCCGCGGCAGGTCTTGCATGGCCAGCCTCAAGAAAGCGGCAGCGCGCAAGAGCTACAGGCGCAAGCAGCGGGCGCCGGTGCGGTCGCCCGCTGAGCGCGCGCGCAACATCAGCAGTGCAGCAGCGAGCCGCTCGCGCAGCCGCGCGGCGGCCGATGATGCGGTTGACACGTCCGGCTCAGCTCCTGGTTCGCCATATGCCCCGAGAACAACGGACGGCGCTCCGGTGCCTGGCGGCGCTGCTGGCTCCGACCCGCATGCAGGTGGGGCAAGCAACTTCGCTCCGTGCGGTGTGCTGGCCCTTGGATGGTGAAGGAGGCGAATCTGGGCTGTAGTCTCTGCTGCCTGAGCGCGCTGGGCCTGTGCTGCGCGCTTTGAACTACACTGAGGGGCATGCAGCCAGCAGCACGCTTTGTCTCACTGACACGCTGGCACGCAGGTGGCCTGGCGGCGCGCAGCCGCGACGCGCTGCCCGTGCTCCAGGAGTGGTACGATGGAGCAGTGAGCGGCCAGCGCCCGTGCAACCGCCCTCGCATGTGCGGCGTGGCGGGCTGCGCGGAGCCGCTCGTTAAAGCTCACCACCTGAGCGCCCGCCTGTGCCCTGCGCACATGACGTGCCCCGCGGTGCTGCGAGGCGGCATGCCGCAGCGCTGGTGCTCACGATGCTGCCAGTTCCACGCGCTCGAGGCATTCAGCGGCAGCCGCAGGTACGCCCCTGCCTACCTCGCGCTGGGAGCGCTGTGCTCACCCACAGTTTGACTCTCCTCTGCAAACGTCTGGTCGTGCGCTCCACGTAGCAAGGTGCTCCAGTGAGCCTGAGCAGAGCGCCCTGCTGCATGTCAGAGGCACAGTGCGCATGCGCATTCATGCGGGGTTCCTGAGCGATGTGTGCTGGACACCGCGGCAGGTCCTGCATGCCCAGCCTCCAGGCAGCGGCAGCGTATATGCGCAAGCACCGGGCGCGCCTGGCCGGTGCAGCCGCGCCGGGGCCCACCAGGCACAGCAGCGCTGCGCAGCACCCAGCAGCCGCGCCCGCAGCTGGAACTGCGCGCGCGGCAGCGCGGGCGACTGCACCCCCCGGGGGCAACCAGGACGTCGCTCGGGTGCTCCAGCGCGAGCGCGCCGAAGGTGACGTGGCCGCCGCGCCGGCGCGCTCAGCTGAACAGCCTGAGTCAGCGTCCATGTGGCTGCTGGCCGGCCGCGGGCGCGACGGCGGCAACCCGGCGGCGGGTTGCTTGCGTTGCGGCACAGCTGCCAGCAATGATGTGGACATGTCCGATGGCTCGCACGCCCCCGGCACGTTCGACAGCGCTTCCGAGCCTGGCGGCGGTGCTGGCATCGCCCCGCATGCAGGTGGGGCACGCCGCCTGTCCCTGGCAGTGCACTTGAGTCTCGAAGCGCTGCCAAGCCCCAACTCATTTTGTGTTCTCATTGCTGCAAGAGAGTGTAAGATTGACTCTAAGCAGGCTGTTTGGGCGGGCCTCAGGTAGCGCTGGCGGCAGTGCTGCCGACCCTGCGCGTGGCGCCCCTGCCACGGAAGCTCTGGCCGCCAAGGCGCGCCGCAAGCCCGACAAGCGGCGGGCGGCCGCAGGCAATGCGGCAGGGAGCAACGACTATGACAATGGAGCGCCCTCCGAGGGCAGGCCCGGCAAGCGGCACAGGGCCGCAGCGGCTGGAACACCCCGCGGTGACGATGCTGGCGTCGCGCGTGCGGCGCTGGGTGCGGTTGAGGTGGAAGCACGCCTTGCTGGTGCGGCGGCCTACGAGGACGACGACGGAGGAGACGCGCGCGCAGCATTGCGCCATCTGGGCGTGCGCAGCGCGGACCCGCGCTTTGCGGCGGCGCTGGCGCATGAGCGCGCGGACTTTGCCAAGCAGGCGCGCAGCTTCTGGCTTTGCGCGGTGGTCAGCTGCAGTGCAGCAGTCAGCTCTGTCACGATTACTGTGCGAGGCTCTCGCATGGTCAGCCGCAAGACTGACAGACAGGCCCCCTGTACACTGCCATGCATGAGGGCAGCATGGGGCATGTCGTGGTGAGCTTGGCTGACACGGCAAGCGTGGCCCACAGCGTGCCGCGCCTTGCTGATCGGGCAGTCCTGCCTAGGTGCACCGGGCGCGCGCCGAGGCGCGCGCTGAGGCAGAGGCGGCAGCCGAGCAGCGCTTGGCCGCGGCGCTGGCGCATGAGCGCGCGGAGCTCATTAAGCAGGTGAGGACCTGACGGCTGCACATGCTCTGCCTTTGGTAGCATGGGCAACGGGGTTGTGGAACTGAGCTGGAGGCAAGCTTGCCTCTATATAATGTGGTATGCTTGCCTGACCGAGCGCTACCCTCCGTCCAGGTGCACCAAGCGCGCGCCGATGCGCGCGCCGAGGCGGAGGCGGCAGCTGAGCAGCAGCTGGCCGCGCTGGACCAGGCCCGCCGCGAGGAGATGGAGGCGGCCGTGCGCGCAGCCCTGGCGCTGGGCGCCCGGCCGGTGGGCGCTCGCCCGCCCGCATCCCTATCTGGCATGCCTCTTTATATATTTTCATAACACACAGTGCGACAGACATATCACCAAGCCGCTGAAAATCGCGCCCGCCGGGGGTCCTGGCATGGTTTCGCGGCGCGGCGGTGCATGCCGCAGGCTGCTGACAAGGGCACAGCCCGCCGTATATATGATTGTTTCATGGATATACTCTGTGACAGCGGAGTACTCTGCATCATATCAGGGCGTGGACCCTGCATGTTCTGCTCCGCCGGTGTACAGCACTCCTGCCTGTGCCTGCGCCAGGGCCTGGAGACTGCCACAACGGCCCGGGACGCGCTGCACGTTGAGCCGGATCCCCAGAGGCGCGCCGCTGCGGCTGCGCGCACTGAGGCTGATAAGCCCGCGCGCGTGAGGGAAGCCATGCTGGTACCTGGTGCGGCGCAGCCGGGTGCGCAGCGGGAGCCCTGGGCAGTGCCCGCCGCGCCGGCGCGCTCCGCTGCACGCCAAGGGACGGCACTGGTGTGGGGGCTCGCCGATTGCGGGCGCAGCGTCAGCGGCGCGGCGGCCGCGCCCATTGCCAACGCTGGGCGCACAGGGGTGCCGGCATGCGGCCAGCGCGGCGCGCGCGCGCGGGAGGCAGGCCCTGTATACACCTTTTCCGGCGGTCCCGGGCGTACAGCGACCCCTGCGCCGCCGCCGCGCTATGCACGTGCGGGCGCAATATGGCCGAGGGCGGAGGCTCGGGGCAGACCTGGCGCAGCGCGCACAGGCAGCAAGGCCGAGCGGCCGTCGGCGGGGGCAGCCCCAGCGGCGGCAGGAGGTATCTAGATGCATGTGGGGCTGGCTGGCTGGCGGCGGCCGCGACCCCGTGCGAGGCGAAGGCAAGCGCTGTGTTGGCAAGGGAGGGACGGACGCGGCCGCCTTGAAGCTTGCTGCAGCTTGCGCGCGCGCCGCGGCGTGCCGCTGTCGCGCCAATCCTCCTCATGTTGAGCGCTGGCGGCTTGCCCCTGCTGCCGGCGGGGCGCGCCGGCGACCTGTCAGGGGCAAGCGCGGCGGGTGACGGCCCTCACGCAGGCGCGCTTGACGGATCGCGTGCGCTGCAGCAGCTCTCCTCGCACTTGCATGCCGGAGCGGCTGCGGGTAGCTGCATGGTGGGCCAGCTCGCGTTTGCCAGTTGCATGGCTCAGCCATGCACTCACCGGTGTGGCAGGGCTGGATTTGCATGGCTCAGTCATGTCATCACCTGTGGGACTTGCGTAAGTGGGTTTGATGCATCAGTCACATATCAGCCAGCTCTTGCCAGCCGGAGGGTCTCAGGCTAAATTGTTAAGCCCCTGTGGGCAAGCGCCTGGCCACCTGCTCAATGCATGCGAGCACACAACCGCCAACTGCGTCTTTCCCGTCCTTATACAATGCCATGCTGCCACCACATGCATTTCTTCACAGAATGCTTGCCAGGGACTTTGCTTTATTCGTCAGTGCGACCCTGAGTTTGTCAAAAGCTGGCTCATGCAGAGACCTTCTTGCCAGCTGCACGGGAGCAAGTCTGGGCTCTGGGCCAACTCGGGCTGCTCAGGCGCTCAGCCCTCACATGGTGGCTGCCAAGCAGATAACGAAGCTGAGACAAACAAACTCACAGCCGTAGTAGATGAGCTGTTATTATCAACCGCACAGCCCTGTTGGGGAGAAACATCAACAGCCCAGCAAAATTTAAATATTGTACCCTAGCTTATACTTGCAAGCACTCGCCAGACCTGGTCCTGGACCAAGTAGCGAGCAAATGCGCATCAAGTACAATCCGCCGGACAGTTGCGCCGGGCGAGCACGACCTGTGCTACTCTGCTGAGGAACAGTGCTCCTGCGCCAGACAGCTGCGCGGTGATCACAAATGTGCCCTCAGCACTTGCGCGTCCTCCTCTGGAACAAGGACCTGCACCTGGTGCGCCTGTCCGCAGCCCTGGGCTGCTTATCGCAGCCTTGCACGGCCCGCCTCCTGCAAAGACCACTGGCTCTTCATGTTCAAGAGTGGCAGGGCGTTGAGGTCGCAGGGAGCCCGTCCTGCGCTGCACTCGTTGCAATCTTTCACGCCGACACCTTTGCCGCGCGCTTGACGACTTCCAAGGCAGTGTACCACGCGGCGCGCTTCGGCTCACCTGTGCGCTGGCATATGGCGCCGCACAGCCACGCCGACCTGCCCGTGCTTGAGGAGTGGCACTTGAGCGACCCACGCAAGCGACCCAAGGCGTGCGGCGTGGAGGGCTGCGCATTGCAGCCCGTCACAAAGAGACACATGCTGGCCCGCCTGTGCGATGCACACATCAAGTGCCTCGCGGTGCTGCGCGGCGGCATGCCGCAGCGCTGGTGTGGGAACTGCTACTGCTTCCACGCGCTCGGAGCATTTTATGGCAGCCAAATGTGCGCGCCTGCCTTGCACTGGTTGCGCACAGCGCTACCCAAACCTGATGCACCTGTTCGTCGACAGGTTCGTGCGCTATGTATAGCCAGGTTGATAGGCCGAGCAGTGTCGCATTCAAGAGGCATGACTCCGCAAGCATGCACATGTCCAAGGGGGTTGGAACACTGAATTTAGAGGAAAGCTTCTGACTATAGAAGTCATAACAATGAATGGGAAAGCAGGGGCAGGACATGTGCGATAGATGGCTGCATCTCTTGGCCGCTGGGAACGGCGTTAATGTCATTGTCATTTTGCAGTGATTTTGAATTGATTCAAAAGCCTGCCTGTCCTGTTCTGAGCGCTTTGCGCCGGACCCGCGGCAGGTCCTGCATGGCCAGCCTCAAGACAAAGCGCGAGGACCACATGCTCAAGCAGCGGGCGCGCCTGGCCAGTGCAGCCGCGCCGGGGCCCACCGGGCACAACAGCGCTGCGCACCCAGCAGCCGCACCCTCCGCTGAAGCTGCGCCTGCGGCAGCGCAGACACACGCACAAAGCCAGGTCACCCAGGACAGCACTCCTGTGTTCCAGACCTCGCGCGCCAGCGGCGACGCGGCGGTCACGCCGGCACGCTCTGCTAGGCAGCATGCAACACCGCTCGTGCAGTCGCGCGCCAAGCGCGCCTGCGTCACGAGTGCAGCAGCGAGGCGCCCGCGCAGCCGCGCAGCGGCCGATGATGTAGATGACACGTCTGGCTCAACTTCTGCCTCGTCATACGCCCCCAGCACTGCGGACGGCGCTCCCGAGCCTGGCAGCGATGCCGGCGACGGCCCGCGTGCAGGTGGGGCAAGCCATGTCGCCAACGCGCGGGGCTGCTGGCTCTCAGGGCATGGAGGGCGGGAACTTTGGGCTGTAGCCTCTGCTGCCTGGGCGCGCCAAGCCCTGCTGCGCGCCTTGACGAACACCGATGGGCATGCAGGAGGCGCGCTCTGTCCCACTTGCGTGCTGGCACGCAGGTGGCATGGCATCGCGCAGCCCCGATGTGCTGCCCGTGCTCGAGGAGTGGCACGACGGACTAGAGAGCGGCGTACGCCCATATGCCCGCCCGCGCGCATGCGGCGTGGTGGGCTGCGCGGAGCCGCTCGTGATAGCCAACCACCTGAAGTACCGCCTGTGCCCTGTCCACATCAAGTGCCCAGCGGTGCTGCGCCACGGCGTGCCGCAGCGCTGGTGCTCGTACTGCCGCAAGTTTCATGCGCTCGAGGCGTTCAGCGGCAGCCGCCAGTATGCGCCTGCCCACCTTGCGCTGGGAGCGCTGTGCTCACCCATAAACTGATGCTCCTCTGCAATGCACACTCATGCACTCCACAGAGCGAGGTGCTGCATTGAGATTGAGCAGAGCGCCCTTCTGCGTGCAAGAGGCAAACTGTGCATGTGCGTGAAGTTCCTGAGACAATGTGCATGCGACCTGCTGCAGGTCCTGCCAGGCCAGCCTCCCGGTAGCGGCAGCGCGTCAGCGTAAGCAATACCGGGCGCGCCTGGCCGGCGGCGCCGCGGCACGGCCCACCGAGAGCAGAAGCCCCCGTGCGCACCCAGCAGCCGCGCCCGCAGCTGGAGCTGCGCGCACGGCAGCGCGGACGGCTGTACCCGCCCAGGCCACCCAGGACATCACTCGGGTGGTGCAGCGCGAGCTCGCCGAAGATGACGCGGCCGCTGCGCCGGCGCGCTCTGCTGAACAGCACGAGTCAGCGCCATTGTGGCTGCTGGCTGAGCGCGCGCGCGATGGCGGCGACCTGGCAGCGGGCCGCTTGCCTCACGGCACGGCAGCCGGCAATGACATGGACATGTCGGATGGCTCGCACTCCCCCGGCACTTCTGACAGCGCTTCCGAGCCTGGCGGCGCTGCTGGCGATGGCCCACATGCAGGTGGGGCATGCTGCCTGTCCCTGGCTGTGCTCTCGAATTCAGAGCGCTGCCAAGCCCCAACGTGTTGTGTCATATTAATGTTTGGAATGCGAGTGTAAGCTTTGATTCCAAGCAAGCTTGGATTTTGCGGGCCTCAGGTAGCGCTGGCGGCAGCGCTGCCGGCCCTGAGCATGTCGCCCCTGCCACGGCCGTTCCGGCCGCAGAGGCGCGGTGCGAGGCCGACAAGCGGCGGGCGGCCGCGCGCGATGCGGCAGGGAGCAACGACTGTGACAGAGGAGCGCTGTCCGAGGGCAGGCCCAGCAAGCGGCACAGGGCCGCTGCGGCCGGGGAACCCCGCAGTGACGAGGCAGTCGTCGCGCGTGCGGCCCTGGGCGCGGCTGAGGCGGACGCGCGCTTTGCTGGTGCGGCAGTCGACGCAGACGACAACGAAAGAGACACGCGCGCGGCCTTGCGCCGCCTGGGCGTGCGCAACGCGGACCCGCGCTTTGCGGCGGCGCTGGCGCATGAGCGCGCGGACTTTGCCAAGCAGGCGCGCAGCGTAGGACCTTCTGCGGTGACTGGCTGCAGTGCATCGAGCCTGCTCATGCATGGTCGGTTGCGAGACTGAAGAGAGTTAAGCTACTGTTTGCTGGCCACGCATATGTGCAGCATGGGGCAAGTCATGGTGAGCTTGGCTGACACGGCAAGCGTGCCCCACAGCGTGCCGCGCCTTGCTGATCGGGCATTTCTGCCTAGGTGGACAAAGCGTGCGCCGAGGCGCGCGCTGAGGCGGAGGCAGCAGCCGAGCAGCGCGTTGCTGCGGCGCTGGCACTCCAGCGCGCGGAGCTTGACAAGCAGGCGCGCAGCCTGAGCATCGTGCACGTGCGGCACTTGGCCGTTCACAGAGTCGACACTCAGTGGTCTGTGAGCTCCGTGGCTGAAAATGTGTTTGCGCACCCTTTGGCATCTGCTGGTGAATGTGAGCCGCCATGAGTGCAAGTGCCGTCCTGCTCATGGCGTGCATGCTCTGCTTACCAAGGCAATGCGCCTAGGTGCACCAAGCACGCACCGTGGCGCGCTGTGAGGCGGAGGCAGCAGCCGAGCAGCACTTTGCGGCGGCGCTGGCGCTCGAACGTGCGGAGTTTGTCAAGCAGGCGCGCGGCCTGCTGCGCACATGCGGCACTAAAATGGTTACAGCATTAGTCTGCTTCCGCCGAGTTGATATGCGACATACTAATTACACACGTGCACATGCGATTCATGTGGCAGCATAGGGCATGGGTGGTAAATATGAGCGGCGATGAGTGCAAGCGCCATCCTCCTCATTATGATGTGCATGCACTGCTGACTAAAAAGTCTGCCCAGGTGTTGCTCGCACGCACCGAGGCGCTCGATGAGGTGGAGGCAGCAGCCGAGCAGCGCTTTGCGGCGGCGCTGGCGCGTGAGCGCGGGGAGCTCGACAAGCAGGCGCGCAGCCTGCGGTGCATGTGCAGCAGCTGGCTGCAACGCCCCAGCCTGGTTCTGCAGAGCATGTATGCGAAAGACCGTGAGCGAGATGGCTGTACATGCTCTGCATGGGGCAGCATGGAGCATTGGGTGGTGGTGCCGCTCAGCTGGAGGTAACCTTGTATTTTCACATGCTACTCTTTGCTGACCAAGCAAACACTTTGCTCAGGTGCACCAAGCGCGCGCCGAGGCGCGCGGTGAGGCAGAAGCGGCGGCCGAGCAGCGCATTGCCGCGGCGCTGGCGCATGAGCGCGCGGAGCTGGACGAGCAGGTGCTGCTCATGCTGGCTGTGCGGAATTGCAGAAGTGCACCCACTGCCCGGGCTCTGTTTGCAGAGTGTGTATGCGTCAGATAGTGGTTGAGCCGGCTGCACACGCCATGCCAGCGTGGCGGCATGGGGCACGCGTAAGAGGGGCTCAGCCGGAGAGAGGGTAAGCCGGTCCAATGAGATGTGCCACGCCTTACTGACCGAGCGCATTTGCGTAGGTGCACCAAGCATGCATAGAGGCGCGCGCTGAGGCGGAGGCGGCAGCCGAGCAGCGCTTCGCCGCCGCGCTGGCGCATGAGCGCACGAAGCTCGCCAAGCAGGCGAGCAGCCTGTCGTGCATGCAGCAGTTGGCTGCAACGCTCACGCCTGATCCCGGCACAGATTCTGTGCGGCACCGTGGAACGGCCATACATGCCATGCAGCATAGGCAATGTGGTGGCGCAGCTCAGCTGGGGTGAAGACAAGCTTGTCTCACCACAGAAGCGTCATGCTTTGCTGACCGAGCGCTACCCTCTGCCCAGGTGCAGCAAGCGCGGGTCGAGGCGCGCGCCGAGGCGGAGGCGGCAGCCGAGCAGCGGCTGGCCGCGCTGGACCAGGCGCGCCGCGAGGAGAGGGAGGCCACCGTGCGCGCGGCCCTGGCGCTGGGCGTACGGCGGGTGCGGGCACACCCTGGCCGCAGCGCAGGGGCCGCAGGCGCAGGGGCACACGCTTCACAGTGGGCGGCGCAGCAAGCCACCGTGCCCTGTTGTGGCCGTTCATGTGCACCCTCGCATCACGCGTTGCGCCAAGGGACAGAGCAAAGAACAGAGCGCCCGCCGGGGGTCCTGACATCGTTTCCTGGCGCGGCGGTGCTGTGCCGCACGCCACTGACAGGGGAATAGCCCGCCGTGGACATGCTGTATCTACCCTTCCACAGGTGAGACATTATGCCAGGGCGCACTCACCACAAGTTTCTGCTTGGCCGGAATGCAGTATTGCTGCCTGTGCCTGCGGCAGGGCGCGGATGCCGCAACGGCGGAGGGGAACGGGCGGCTGCGCGCTGCGCCGGAGGCTCAGGCGAGCGCGACCGCAGCCGCGCGCACTGAGGCTGACAGCGCCGCGCGCGAGAACAGCGCCATGCTGATTCAGGGGACGGCGCAGCCGGGTGCGCAGCGGGGGGCATGGGCAGCGGCCGCCGCGCCGGCGCGCTCCGCTGGACGCCACTGGGCGGCGCCCGTGTGGGTGCCCGCCGAGCGCGGGCGGCAGCGTCAGCGGCGCGGCGGCCGCGCCCATCGCGGGTCCTGGGCGCACAGGGGTGCTGGCATGCCGCCAGCGCGGCGCGCGCGCGCGGCAGACAGGCCCTGCGTATACCCTGTCCGGCGGTCCTGGACGCACGGCAACCCCCGCGCCGCCGCCGCTCTATGCGCGTGCGGGCGCGATGTGGCCAAGGGCGGAGGCTCGGGGCAGACCTGGCGCAGCGCGCACAGGCGGCAAGGCCGAGCGGCCGACGGCGGGCGCAGCCTCGTCGGCCGCAGCAGCTGTCTAAACGCGCGGGAGGCTGGCTGGGTGGCACCGGCCGCGGCTGCGCGCGCCGCGACACGCTTGCTGTATGTCAGGAAGGCAGGGGCGGATGTATCTGCCTCGCAGCTTGCTGCGGCTTGCGAGCGCGCGGCGAGCCAAGCTATCCCACTTTCAGCGCTGGCGGCCTGCCCTGCGCTGCTGTCGGGGCGCGCTGGCGATCTGGTCAGGTGCACGCACGGCGATCCGGGCGCCGGCGGCACTCACGCAGGCGCGCTCGGGGGGAGCACGAGCGCGGCGGCCCGGGCGCCACCATGCGGGGCTGCAAAGCTTGCGCACACTTGCGAGCCGGAGTGGCCGCGGGCAGCTGCGTGGTGGGGGGCTCTGGCCTGCTCAGTCATGGAATCACTGAATTTCACCGGAATCACTGAATTTCACCACGCCGGCCTTCGCCGTCCGCCTGACAACCTCCAAGGCAGTAGAGCACGCGGCGCGCTTTAGCTCACCTGTGCGCTGGCGCTCGTCTGGCACATTGCCGCACAGCCACGCTGATGTGCCCGTGCTTGAGGGGTGGCACGGGTTGACCCCACGCGTGCGGCGTGGTGGGCTGCACAGCGCACTTTGTCAAAATCTGACACCTGCAGGCCCACCTGTGCACCGCGCACAACAAGTGCTTGGCAGTGCTGCGCCGCGGCGTGCGGCAGCGCTGGTGTAAGCGCTGCCACTGCTTCTAAACGCTTGGAGCCTTTTCTGGCAGCCGAAGGTGTGCGCCTGCCTCATGCTTGCAGCGCGCTCGGCGCTGGCGCAGCAGTGACCCACCAATTCACCACCTGAGAAAGTCTGGCCTTAGCACTCTGTTGCCAGAGGCATGGACTTCATATGATGCATCATGCGAGGTCATCGTTGAGGTGCACCCTGCCGCAGCAGGAGCTGTGCAGCCAGCCTCAGCACGCAACGCGAGGCGGTCCGCCAGCGTTGAGCGCGCCGCGCCAGTGCGGCTGCGAGTCTCAAGCCGCAAAGTGAGCTTCGGTTGCGCAGCGAGGGGCACTGCGCTTCCGGTGGCCGCGACCGCTGCTACAGCGCACTGGAGGGTACCTGCTCAGGTCTTCCTGGACATGTCTCAGGTCCAATGCGGGGGCGCCGCCGGCGACGCGGACGCCGCGCTGGCCGTCTCTGGCCACGAGGCGGCGCCTGCGTCTTTGCCCGCTGAGCGCGCATGCGACGCCGCAGCAGCACGCTCGCACTGCCGCATGGCGATTGGTGATGTGGCCAATACGTCCGGCTCAGACGACTGTGGCACCACAGACGGCGCCTCTGAGTCTGACGGCACTCCTGGCTACGGCCCGCATGCAGGTAGTGCAATCAATCTCGCTGCTCTTCGGTTCTACAGGCCCTCAGGGCCTGCAGAGCGGCACATTTGAGCCAAGTTTATCAATGACTGAGCGTGCCAGGCCTGTGCTGTGCGCTTTGACAAACTCTGAGGGTTGTGCAGCCAGCAGCACTTTGTTTCACTTACATGCTGGCACGCAGGTGGCATGGCGGCGCGCAGTCGCGATGCGCTGCCCGTGCTCGAGGAGTGGTTTGACAGAGCAGTGAGCGGCCAGCGCCTACGTGACCGCCCTCGTATGTGCGGCGTGGCGGGCTGCGCCGAGCCGCTCATCAAAGCATACCACCTGGACTCTCGCCTGTGCCCTGCGCACATGAAGTGCTCCGCGGTGCTGCGCCGCGGCGTGCCGCAGCGCTGGTGTCCATATTGCCGCAAGTTTCATGTGCTCGAGGCCTTCAGCGGCGGCCGCAGGCACGCGCCCACCGCGCACTGGGAGTTCTGTGCATGCCCACAAAACGATATTAATCTGCAAAGTTATGCTAGTGCGTTTCGCGCAGCAACGTGTTAGTTCCAGTGAGCTTCAGCAAGGTGCTCCAGTGAGCTTGAGCAGAGCGCCCTGCTGCATGCAAGATGCACAACTACGCATGCGCATTCATGCGGAGTTCCTGACCGATGTCCACCCTTTTATGGCAGGTCGTGCAAGGCCAGCCTCGAGGCAGCACGCCAGCGAAAGGCGCGCAAGCGGCGGGCACGCCTGGCCGGTGCAGCAACGCCGGGGCCCACTGGGCACAGCATCGCTGCGCACCCAGCAGCCACACCCGCTGCTGGAGCTGCGCCTGCAGCAGGACGGGCGACTGCACCCGCCCAGGCCATTCAGGATGTCACTTTGGTGGTGCAGCGCGGGCGCGACGAAGGTGATGCGACCGCCGCGCCGGCGCGCTCTGCTGACCAGCATGAGCCAGCGTCCATGTGGCTGCTGGCTAACGGCGCGCGCGACGGTGGCGACCCGGCGGCGGATCGGCTGCTGCACTGCACGGCAGGCGAGGATGATGTGGGCATGTCAGATGGCTCGCACGCCCTCGGCACTCTCGAAAGCGCTTCTGAGCCTGGCGGCGCTGCTGGCAATGACCCGCGTGCAGGTGGGGCATGCTGCCGTCCCAGGCTGTGCTCTTGGAGTCTCAGAGTGCTGCCAAGCCCCAACGCATTGTGTATTATTAGTGTTGCAGTGCAAATGTGAACCTGAGAGTGTGAGCCTGAATTGTAAACAAGCTGTTGTGCGGGCCTCAGGCAGCGCTGGCGGCAGTGCTGCCGACCCTAAGCATGCCGCCCCTGCCACGGCAGCTCCGGCCGCAGAGGCGCGCCGCCAGGCCGACAAGCGGCAGGCGGCCGCGGACGAAGCGGCGGGGAGCAGCACCTGTGACAGCGGATTGCCCTCCGAGGGCAGGTCCAGCAAGCGGCACAGGGCCGCGGTGGCCGGCGCACCCAGCGGTGACGAGGCTGGCGTCGCGCGTGCGGCGCCGGGCGTGGCAGAGGCGGAGGCACGCTGTGCTGGTGAGGCAATCGATGAGGACGACGCCGAAGGAGACGTCCGCGCGGCATCGCGCCGTCTGGGCATGCGAACTGCGGACCAGCGCTATGCGGCGGCGCTGGCGCATGAGCGCGTTGATTCCGTCGAGCAGGCGCGCAGCTCACGACTTTGTGCGGCTTTGCTGCAGTGCAGGAGCCTGCTCTCGCATGGTCAATTGCAGGACCAACAAGTACTTAGCCTGCTGATCCTTGTCACGCATGTGGGCACCATCGGGCATGTTGTGTTGAGCTTGGCTGACACGGCAAGCGTGCCCCACAGCGTGCCGCGGCTGCTGATGGGGCAGTCCTGCCTAGGTGCATCGAGCCCGCCCTGAGCCCGCGCCCCCCGAAGCGCGCGCCGAGGCGCACGCTGAGGCGCGCGCTGAGGCGAAGGCAGCAGCCGAGCAACGATTGGCCGCGGTGCTGGCGCTCCAGCGCGCGGAGCTTCACAAGCAGGCGCGCTGCTAGCTGTGCATGTGCGGCGACAGGGATGTCTGCTGCAGTGCCCTAGCCTGCTTTTGCGCACTGTGTGATCACAACCAGACTTCGAATGGAGCCACTGTACATGTCATGCGCCTGGCAGCATGGGCAAGTATGATAAGAATGAGCTGCAGTGCAGGGAAGCGCCTGTCCTACTCATGATGCCTTGCTGAACAAGCACATGTACCTAGGTGCACCAAGCACTCACTGAGGCGCGCGCTGAGGCGGAGGCAGCAGCTGAGCAGCGCATCGCCGCAGCGCTGGCGCTGAAGCGTGTGGAGCTTGACAAGCAGGCGCGCAGCTGGCTGTGCATGTGCGAGAACAGGGATGTTTGCTGCACTGCCATAGCCTGCTTTGAATTATTGCACTGTGTGTGCACCAGACTGCGAGTGGAACCGCGTCACACGATATTCGCGTGGCAGCGTAGGCAATGGTGATGGAGATGAGCTGCACTGTATCAAAGCACATGTCCTGCTCATGACGCCTTGCTTACTTAGCAATTCTGCCCAGGTGCACCAAGCACGCACTGTGGCGCGCGCCGAGGCGGAGGCAGCGGCCGAGCAGCGCGTTGCCGCGGCGCTGGCGCATGAGCATGCGGAGCTCGCCAAGCAGGCGCGCAGCCTGCTGTGCACGCGCAGCAGTAGGCTGCACTGCCCGAGCCTGGTCCTGCGGAGAGTGTGTGCGGCGTCGTGGAACGGCGTACTGCAATGCATGTTGCAGCACAGGGCACGGGGTGGTGGAGCTCAGCTGGGGTGATGGCAAGATGAATGTCATCATGACGTGCATGCTCTGCTGGCAAAACCACTACCCTCTGCCCAGGTGCACCAAGCACGCGCGGAGGCGCGCGCCGAGGCCGAGGCGGCAGCCGAGCAGCGGCTGGCCGCGCTGGACCGGGCGCGCCGCGAGGAGAGGGAGGCCGCCGTGCGCGCGGCCCTGGCGCTGGGCGCCGCGCGGGTGCGCGCGCCTGGCTCATGCCACAGGGGCTTGTGCTACACAGTAGGCGGCGCAGCAGGCGGCTGTGCCATACTTAGCGAGCTCGTGTGCACCCTGCGGCCAGCAGTGCGCCAGTGTGCCGAGCAGCTGCAGAGCGCACCCTCCAGGGGTCCTGGCATGATCTCCTGGCGCGGCGGTGCATGCTGTACGGCTGCCGGCAAGGGCATCGCCCGCATGGCATGATTGATCCACGGGTCTGCCCTGTCACAGCCGGGGACAATGCATCACGCCAGGGCGCGGATAAGCGCATGATCTGCCTGGCTGGAGTGCAGCATTGATCCTGTGTCTGCGCCAGGACCCGGAGACTGCGAAGACTGTGG
>JAABUO010003442.1_pt1 | contig 18857 bp, 33 predicted proteins | sample 5559291 | NCBI WGS metagenome assembly JAABUO01 (sample SAMN10711878, study PRJNA513372) | rock metagenome | isolation source: Antarctica rocks | place: Antarctica: Victoria Land, Finger Mt sud | reverse complement strand
CCGCGCGCAAAGGTGTAGCAGTGCACCAGCGGCCGCGGCGCGTCGGCGGGCGCAGACGCCAGCACGCCCCAGAACGCGTCCAGGAACTCCACGCCGCTCGCGGGCAGGTTCATGACGACGTGGTCTGCGCGCACGCGCCCCGGCGGCGCCCCGGCGCCCTCCGCCGCGCCCCGCGCGGCGCCCTGGGCGCCGCCCGCCGGCGCTGCACAAGTCTCGTGGTCACCCCCCGCGCCGCCCGGCGCTGCCCCGCCGGCCTCGCGCGCGCCCTCGCCGCCCTCGCATGCGCATGGGGACGCGTCGTCGCGGGCCGCCGCCGACGCGGCCGGTCCCGCGGGGCCAAGCAGCAGGCGCACGAACGAGCGGCCGTCCATGCAGAACGGCGTGACGCGGCTGGCCACCTGGCGGCCATGGCAACGTCACGCGCACGCTGTGGGGAGGCGTGCCATGCGCCCGCTGTGCAGACAAACTGGCTGGCCGCTTGGCAGCACGCAGCGGCGTGCACATGACACATGCGCAAGCGTGACTTGCGTCACGAGAACCCACCCAGAGGGTACCATTCCCCGCCATGATTAGTCTAATGGAGCTGCTGCTTGGGCATTGATGATGGGCGCTGGCGCCCTGGAATAGTTGCACACTCAAGACTTTCATGTAGCTGTGCATCTGCGGGCCAAACTCTGTTTGCTCTGCAGCAGAGGCCACCCTGAGCCTCGAGAACGCGCTGGCTCGGCAGCCCCGCACCTTGTTCAGCGCGATGTTGTGGATCAGCCAGCGGTGGCTCGCGGGGTTGAGGTCGTTGGCGTACACCTGTCGCACAGCCCGCCCTCTCATCAGACCAGCGCGGGTCCTTGCTCACGCCGCGCCCTCACCGTGAGCCTCATCCGCAGTCCGCTCATGTGGCACCTTCGCAGTCCCCTCGTGTGGCACCTTGCAATCAGACAAACAGGAGGGAGCGTCTGTCGCCACAGGCAGGGTGGGGAACCCGGGCGCGCGCGCACGGAGCAGCCCTTCTGCGCGGCCGGCACGGCGAACGGGCCGATGCCGGCCATGACGTCAACCACGACCTGGCCCGGGCGGAACTCGTCGACCAGGCGCTTGTGCTCGGCCTCCAGGCGCGAGTTCCAGTACACCTGCGCGCGCGCCCGCGGGGCGGGGCCGGCTCGGGCGCCGGTCACAGCGGCTTTGTGTCCGCCGCGCGTCTCTGAGCATGCAGTCCTATCCTTACGCAGTCTGCTTGAGGTTGATCCCATGGGCTACGCATGCATCCAGAATCCCTCAGCCCGAGAACCGTTCCGTTCAGGTCGCACACACGCCAGGGTTCAGTCGCGTTGTACCCTCGCAACCACTTGGCCCACACGATGACTTATGGCACAGTCTTGACATGTGTACAGCGCACAGAGGCGCATGCCAGCTGACATATGCCAAGTAGTTTGTTGCATCATTCTGACGCAGCTATCTCCCTTCATGCAGATAGCCTACTGCAGCAAGCTGCGTGCGCCTGGTTTTGAACGTGAGGGCCACGCCTATCCTGTCTGTACCAGCCTGCGCCTGCAGCTTCGCGCACCTCTGCAAAGTTGAGGCGGAATCGCGCGCCGTGCTGCGACACCTCCGCCTCCAGCGAGGGCGGCCCAGCAAGCACCTCCATCGCAAACACGCGGTACTCGTTCTCGATCGTGCCGACCTGCGGCGCTGCTGGCGCCGTTACAGCACCTGCGGCGCATTTCCGATGCGATGATCATGCGCATGACTCCCATGCTCAGCAACAGGTGTGTGCCGCTGAGCGCCGCTGGCAGCGCTGCCACGCCCGAGATGTGCTCAAAGAGGGGCCCTACCCGATCAGCAAGTGGCCTCGCAACGACCGCCCGCGATGACACTGGCTGGTCAAAGGAGCAACTCATTGTTGATACTGGTCGAAAGACAGACGGTATGGCTGGTAGCAGATGGGGCGGGCACGCGCCTTGTTGACGACCGTGCGTATGTTAGGGTTCTTGTCCAGCAGCACCTGCCCGACGAGGTGCTTGTACGGCAGCAGCTCGTCGCGCAGGTTCAGGTGCGCGATGTGGCCGACCGTCTCAAAGGAGCTCGGCACCTCCGCGCCCGGCGGCAGCAGCCTCTGCCGCGCCGGGCCAGCCATCAGGGGAGTGCCACTGCGCGGCGCCTCTTCATATGCCCTCCTTGTCGGACTTTTTGGGGCCGCTTTTCACGCTCACTCTACTTCAAGGAGTGCAGAGTGCGCCTCTGCACAGATGCGACCCTGCTCCGTCTGCACCGACCGCAGTTGCACCGTGACAAGGTCGAACGGTGGCACCGTCCAGCAGCTGCCCCCGACCGCGGGTGATGACGCGTGTGAATGATAAGCCCGCGTTTGCGCACGTGTTTGTCAACTGAGGTGCTCACTGTGCCAACGGGGCTGCCGAGGTAGCCGAGGCCATGGCAATCACGTGCTATGCGTCCCGGCAGGACCTCTGCTGTGAGGATCCCAGCTGACACCCAGCCCCACATCTTCGACACTACCAGGTATGTCAGCGGTCGGGGCGCCGCACCCGCAGAACCTGCTCCACAGTGTGGTGCGAGTAGTCCAGCACAAGCTCGTAGGGCACCACCGGCACGCCCGCCGCCTCCACCGCCGCCCGCTGCTTCTCGCCCAGCCCCTGCAGGCCTGCCCCCGCGCGGCGCCCGTCTGTCGGGCTCCCCCTTTCTGTGCAGCACTTTGGGTACTGAGCTCTCTGCGACGAGGCCAGTATGAGCAGTGTCAACAGACCGCGCAGCCCAGCCATATTGCTACTCTTTTGAAAGGCCGCCAGGCCTCGTCAGTATAATGAACAGGTGACGGTGGCCTCCTGCCTTGGCGAGTCACCTGCGGCTGGTTGGTGAGGCTGGGTGATGCTTGCACAGTCTTGGTGCATGCTCGCGGCACAATGGGTGGCAGCACCACCTGCCGCCTCAGGCAGGGCGCTGCTCTTTCACGTGCCAGAGCTCGCCCACCTTCTGTGCCGAGGTCCTCGCGCAGCAGCAGCAGCCGCGTGTCAGGGCTGCCCTCGTCGTGCACCATGCAGCGCAGCTTGGGCTTGTCCAGAGTGTACCTGCCGAGCCGTGACGGCCTGCCTCGTCACTCGGTCTGACAAGACTGCACAAGGACGAGCGCGTGCTTCGGTGCATCAGAGCGACATCCCCAAGCTGCCATAGCAGGCAGCTGAGCAGTGCCTAAAAGCCTGTGCGCCGCTTGCGCCAAGCCTCACCCAGTCATGAGCCTCAAGTAGCGCTGGCAGTCGCGCGTGGGCACGCGGAGCGCTTGGATTTGCACCACCTGCGTAAACGCTGCCCGGTCCAGCGCACACACGCCGCCGTCAGGGTGCTGCGCCTCTGCTGCCATGCTGCGGGGCGTCGGCAGCCTGCTGAGCGAAGCCCAGCACTGCGGAGGCTCGGCGCTGCTGCGCAGCCGCCACTGTGCACCTGCGCCTAAGCACCAGCGCACCATCCGCATGCCCGCTGCATGTCGTCCAGTCCTGCCAGGCGGTCCACCTGCTTGCTCCTTGGAGCCAGCAGCAGACCCTACCTTCAAAGCTTGCTTGCTCTCTGCGGTTTCGTTCTGCGCAAGAAATGAAAGAGCGTGAAAGAGCGACTCTGTAGTGAAGCACCGCAAGCACAAGCTCAGCAAAGCCGCAGTGCAGGGCGATGCCCGGCCACCACGCGTTTCAGTTCTCGGACAGCGGGAAAGCATACACCTTGGTGTCCAGCGTCGAGGACCCCGGCACACAGCCCCGCTTTGCGCTCGCGCTCACCGACGGCTCGTTTAGCTGGACCGCCGACAGTGCGCCCCTAGTATACGCTTCCAATGCAGGCATGCTTGCAGCGCTTTGCAGCTGAAGGCGTGCCAAGCAGCGGCGCAGGCGCGAGCGGCAGGCCTGACGAGCCGGCGTCGACTTGGGAGGCCAAGGTGGCGGACGGCCTTCTTGGTGCGGAAGGTTACGCTTTCAAGCTTATCAGTGGCCGGGCCCCAAAGGCGCGCCCCGCCCTGCAGTCACGCTCACATATGGCCGCTGCACCAGCACCCCTCCTTGCCATCGCAAGCTCTTTCGGCGTGTCCCCACACCCCAAATTGCTCTTTTCTCTGACAATCTGCTGCGAACGCTGCACAGCTGCCTGCCGGCCTGCGCGCTTGCCTGACGCCCCACTGTCCGCCCGCAGCTGTTCCTGGACTGGCACGGCCAGCGGTACCCTGTGCTGCTGCAGCCCTGCTGCCAGCCCGCCAGCGCCGCCGAGCGGTTTGCGTTCGGGCAGGCGCTTGCCCTCGTGCGCGTCGTCGCCGGCCAGCAGGTGCGGCGGGCTGCGCCGCCGCCGGCAGCGCTGCAGTTGGCCCAGCACAGGCGCCGGCCTGTCCGAACAGTGCCTGGGCAGACCCGCGCCTGGCAAGGGCTGCACGACGTGGGCTGTGCTGGCTGCGGCAGAGCACGCTGCGGGATGTGAAGGGGCGGGCCACAGAGGCGGAGGGCGGCCTGGCCGACGCGCGCGCTCTGCTTGCCAGGTACACCGACGTGCAGAGGCCGCGGGACAGGGCGCTCATCGACAAGGTGCGCCTTAGACACGCTCTGCAGCACCTCTGCTATGTGCTTCCTTGCGGTCCCACCACCCGCGCAGCAGCGGCGCCGGCAGCCCAGAGCCGCCTGGGATGCGCCGATCACTGTTGCTTGGCCTGCACTCTGTGGTGGGTCGCGTGTGTTCGGTCACCAGAGCGCGCTGAAGGCTTTAGCCTCCAAGGACTGCTGCGCGCGCGGAGGCCGCCCTAGACGAGCAGCCAGTTGTGCTGTGCTGCTGGCGCGCAGCTGACGGGTCTCCTGCGCAAGAAGAAGGCCCAACTGATGACGATGGAGGCTCAGCTTAAGGCCGCGCGCGAGGCACCGATCGAGGCGAAGGACAGCGATGTGCGCCCTACCCGGCCCCGGCCCCGGCAGTCTGCGCCGCCTTTGCAGATGTCTGCATGAATACTATTCACCAATGAGATTGCCGCGGCCCCAGGAGGATGTCAACACCGACGACGGGGAGCCCAGCGGCGCCGAGGACGTGCCGAGCACAGACACAAAGCCGGACGGCAGCGGCGCGGGCGGCAGCGTTGTGCAGAAGTGCCGCGAGGGGGCCTCGCAGGGTGCGCACACGTCCGGCTGCGTTCATAACGGTGGAGGCATACTCCCACCGCTGCTGAGACCCGGTTTTGCAACTCCAATCGGGAGACAGCCATGCGTGCAGGGGATGACGACATGGTCCTGTCCATGCCGGAGCATAGCGGCAGCGGCGCCGCCGCCGGCCAGAGCGTGGCCGGAGCCAACGGGGACAGCGCAGCGTCCCTGGATGTCCGGGCGCGCGACGGCGCGGGCGCACATGCCGCGGAGCGCGGGGCGCCAGCGGCCGCGGCCCACCGCCCCAAGGACGCGCCAGGCTGCATGAACAGAGGCGCGGCGCCACCGGGCCCTGCATGTGGAAGGCGCGGGCTGACGCAGCGAGGGTGTAGGAACACAGGTGGCCTTGCATGGCTTGGAGTGGTAAGTCAGTGAGTGATTATGCAGACCTCGTGCCTGTGTGCTGCGTAGGAGCTCAGCGCAGGGGGTGCCGGGGCGCGGCAGAGGCATTCATGAGCCTGTCCACGCAGCAGCTGCCCGAGCATGCGGCCGACGCGGACATGCCAGATGCGGCACCGCCCGAGGCCAGTCGAGGCCCTGCAGCCGCGGGTCCCGGCAGCAGCGCGGCTGCAGGGGCCAGCGCGGCTGCAGGGGCCGAGGAGCCGCTGCCGCCGGCGGAGGAAGCGGAGGCGGCCACAGCAGCGCGCCCCAGCCGCCCCATGGTGATGGCCAGGCGGCGCAGGCGCCCGGCCGGATGACGGCCGGGACTGGCAGGGCGGGGGGCTACATGGCCCAGCAGCCCGGTTGCGGAGGCACGGCATGCGCCGTGCGACCGCCATGCAATACTAAACTTGTATCAAAACGCAGTATTGATGTTTGATCGGAATGCAGGAGTGGATTCCTGGCAACATGTGTAGCACATCCTGGTTACTTGCATGTAGTCCTGTATGCTTGCATCTCGCATCGCTCTTGTTATGTCAGTGAATTTGCCTGAGACTTTGGTGCTGCTGATGATGCAAGGTTGAGCGCGGAACGGGCTTGTGACCTAGGATGAGCACAGTGCGATCTGTCACAAGAAGCGCACTGCACGGCTGCCACAGCCAGGCTGCTCGCATGTGACGCATGCGGCAGCACATGCGTCCTGCTACCTATCCACCCCCTTTCCCCCTCGGAAGTCCTTGCCGACGACGAACACTGAATATACCTCATACGCTTCTCCAGCTGCTTCCAGCCTGCCCTCATGCGTTGGCCGCGCGCGACTTCGAGGCGCCACGCACAAGTGAAAGCCCAAGCACAGAGAGGTTGCAACGCCCCTGACAAACAGCCTCAGTTGGCCACGAGGTATGCATTCAGTTCTGAGGCAGGACGTCCTCACTCATATGCAGTCGCATCGCACAGCACTCAAACCTGTAGGCACAGCGGTCCCTCACCCATGACGGCGCCCTATCAAAACAGAACAAACAGTACCAAAGCAGGGCACAGAGGGGCAGCCAGGGGCACAACACGCGTCCCGAAAGAATGGTCACACCGGCGGCCGCGCCCCGTTCCCTGCAGGCTCATATGCCTGGACACCCCACCTGCACCCACGAACACGCGCACCGAACAGACTTGCAAGCTGCACACCCCAGCTTCTGCCGTCATCACGGCCAGGGGCCATCAGCGATGCACGCCGCAGCTTGCATTGACAAGCACCAGGCTGCACAGGGCGCACCAGGGGCATACAGCGACCCAGCTGGCAGCAATACAGCGTGCACTTTCATGACTCGCTCTCTACCTGGAGACCAGAGCCTGCATGGCCTCATGCACTCACAGAGGGATGCAATCCGCACCAGCGATGCACGCTCGCACCGAGGGAACCCAAGCACTGGGCAGTGCAGGGGCATGTCCGGGCGCAGCAGCGGTTTAGCTATGTGGCAGGCGCAGCGGCCTAGTGGACGGCAGCGGCATGGGCTTCACGTCCCAGATCTCGTCCGCGTACTGCTTGATGGTGCGGTCGGAGGAGAAGAAGCCGCTGCCGGCGGTGTACAGGATGCTGCGCCGCGTCCACTCGTCCTGGTCCAGGTACAGCTTGTCCACCTCCGCCTGCATTGCGCAACAAGGAGCAGCCGTCACCCTGGCTGCAGGGGCGCGCGAAGTGCGTCGGTGCGCCAGCCATGCGCTCAGGATGGGGGCATGCGCCACTCACAGCGGTGCACAGCATGTTGCGCGGCGTGCAGATGCACGTAAAGCCAGCCATACACAACAGTCTGCTAACCTTCCAATAAGGTAGTTGTGCATCTAGAAGGGCAGTTTGTTAGAGCCATATAGTGCCTCCAACAATTCATGCCGTGTTGCACAGCCAGAACCAGTTAGTGCTGCCGCTGAAATGTGGATAGGACATATGGTGCGGGCGAGCCTGTGCACGCAAGTAGTCAGTGAAGTCCGGGGCGACCAGGAACCAGTCGTTGCCCTTGCTCATGTCGCTGATGCTGTCCGCCAGGTCCTGCTTGGCACAGCTCAACTTTAGCAGCAGTGGCTGCTGTCTGCGTCTAGGCCTGGCTGAGTCATCCGGAAATGCTGGCGCAATACACTGGTCTTCCAGAAGGGGAACAAGTCCATGCACAGACGCTTCCCTGAGTAGCATCGTCTGCAGATGCTTGAGCAGGTGCAGTAGCAGGGCTGCACCTGGAAGTACTCCTTGTCGCCAAACACGCCGTCCTTGATCATATTGATGGCTGTCATGAAGCGCGGGTCATAGCCCTTCCACTCCGCGCGCTTGCCGTCGCGCCAGCCCTGCGCGGTTTCCACGCACCACTCACTCTTCTGGAGGTCTGCTTTGCAAGCAGCATGATGTGTCAGCAACACAAATAATTGCCACCTTCAATAAAAATGCCTCTTCAGAATTGCTGTTGCATCCAGGAGTCACTGTGTACACAATTGTATTTTAACATGCCAGCTCCTAACACCGTGTCAGGCAATACATTACATGGCACACCTGACTTTCACATGAGCTCGGCACTTGAGGCATAGAATCGAGACGTGCCGCGCCTGCACATCCTCGGCCGGCATGCCGAACACAAACATGTTCTCCTTGCCGACCTCGTCCGCGATCTCAATGTTCGCGCCGTCCATGGTGCCAATGATGAGGCAGCCGTTCATGGCGAACTTCATGTTGCTTGTGCCCGACGCCTCCGTGCCGGCCGTGCTGATGTGCTGGCTCAGCTCCGAGCCCGGGATGATCACCTCGGCCCAGTCCACGTTGTAGTCCGGCAGGAACACCACCTGCGCACGCTCAGCATGGTCTGGAAATGGCCGCTGATCAGCATGTTGAAGGGTGTTGGCACGCAGCACAGACGCCCCTTGCGGCAAGGCGCGCCTCTCCGTACTTATCATGCAGACCTCAACGGACAGTCCCAGGTCACCAAGACACAAGCAGGTAGATACACCCTGTTTAGTCGCAACCCGCAACCATTGTTGCTCACAGCACACCTTCAACAGATCAGAGACGTCAGGGTCGTTGTTAACAGTCTCCCCAATGGCGGTCGTCAAACGCACAATCTTCTTCGCCATGTAGTACGCGCTCGCAGCCTGCGGCGTATTAACCAAGCTCTTAGCGGCACCAGGGGCTGCACATGGCCGCAGCCCGAGCATAAGCGTGCGCATGCGGGCCTGAGGCACGGTCTGCTGCGCAATGCCGCATGTGGCCCAGCTGCCCGGTGCAGCAAGGCGCTTCAGCCAGGCCCCTTAGCTGCCAACAGCCAGGGCGCATAGCACAGCAGCGCCTGCAGCCCGCCGCACGGCATGAGGGACAGCTGCAGGACGTGATCAGGTCGCGGCGGCGCGGGGCGCGCCTTGCCGCCGATCATCACGACGCGCGGCACAAACTTCTGGCGCTCGACCGGCGTGGCCTCCTTGATCTGGTGGTAGCGCCACGCCACGGAGAGCAGGTTGAGGTACTGGCGCTTGTACTCGTGGATGCGCTTGATCTGGATGTCGTACAGCGGCGCAGTCGGCAGCGTCACGCCCGTGCGCTCCTGCAACGGGGCGGGCGCTCGAGTCAGGCTAATGGCTATGTGCGGCGCGCTGCACTGCGCGTACTTGTGTGTTATGAGCTGCTTGCATCGCTGTTCCACCGATGCTGCTCTCGCACAAAGCTGAACGCACAGTGCAACCACGTAGTGTTCTGTCAGACACTACGGATGCATGTGACGACACAGCAGCTCTTCCAACGCTCACCGCGGCTTGGACTGGTGCTGCTTGCATTAGCGCTGTCAGTGCGGCCAGCCGCACCAGTCAAGGCTGCCCTTGACCGCCGGCTGAAGGCACACCACAGAGATAGGGTCAGGGTTGGGCCGTAACGCCGCACCTTGATCTTGGCCGCCAGCCGCTCCTTGTTCTCGTGCTTGATCGCGCGCCACTTGGCCTGGAAGCCCCTGTCGTCCGCGAACTTGCGCAGGCCGGCCAGGCGCGTGGCGTCGTTGATCCACTCATCGCCGCCGAGCGCCTCGGTGATCAGCGCGGCCAGCGCCGGGTTGCACCAGGCCAGCCAGCGGCGCGGCGTCACGCCGTTGGTCTTGTTCTGGAACTTCTCCGGCATCACGTCGTAGAAGTCCTGCGCTGCGACGCCGTGGCGCGTCAGCCCGGTTTTTTGTGCTACGCTCACCGCTGCTGTCCCCTCTGCGATGAGGGCGGCCAGCGCGCCGACTGCATCGCATGTGGTCGGTGCGTCAGACCGCGGCAGCGCGTCAGGCCGTCGGAACGGTGTAATACCCACTTCGGCACCACACCATTTCGTAGGGAAGAGGGAGCACCAGCGCAGGCCGCGGCTGCGCTGACAGCTCGTGCGCTGCAGCGGCTGTGCCCGCGCCGCCAGGCGGGGGCCCCGGCGCGACGGGGGGGCGCGCGCGCCTTGAAGATGGTGTCCTTGATGATCTCGGAGTGGATGGCCGCCACGCCGTTGACCGCCTTGCTGCCCACCACCGCCAGGTACGCCATGTTGACCAGCCTGCGCCGCGCCGGACGCGCCTTGAGGCAGGACAGGAGCGGACGCGCCTGGCACATTAGTGTCTGACAGCGACATCCGCGACACGCTGTGCCTCGTTCTGGAGCACGGCGCGCACACTTTGTCTCAACCTGCTTGAGAAGTGTCGCACAAGCTGCCAGGTGACTCGGGCCGGAACCAAGCAGGCAGGGCGCGCCGCTTGATGTCACCGCCTGGGGCGGGCCACGCACTTGACGCCCTTCTCCCAGGGGTTCTCGGTGATGATGCCGTACTTGGCGAGCGCGGCCTCCACCGGGTCCTCCTCCTCCTCCTCCTCCGCCGTGTCCGGCTCGCCGGGCTCGCCCGCCTTGAACGACAGCGCGTCCGCCACGCTCGCCACCCGGGGCTTGGGTTCCTTCCTGGGCTTGGGCGGCGCCGACTTGGCCTCCCTCTCCACCTGCGCCAGCACCTTCTCCTGCGCGCCACGCCACGCCACTGCGGTCAGGACGCATGACCGAGTGGTCTGCTGCTCAGCAGGCCTGGATACAGCATCGGGTCTATGCAAACACTGCAGGAGATCTCCCTCTCGCTTATGCTACCTGCACTGCTCACGCGCCTCTCAAGGGCCCCAGCCCCGCGCCGCCAGCCACTTTGTCTGTGAACTCTCCAAACCCTGGTTCGCAGAGCTGGAGCCCTTGCAACGAGAGTCACCTTTGTCCAGCAGTTACTGCGGCAGCTGCCTCACAAGCCACTGGCCCAGCCCAGCAGGGCTCAGAAGATGAACGGTCCTCAATAGCATCAGCGCTCTCCAGGCACGCCAGGCGCCCCATGGGCGGTCCATCCCGTTCCTCCCCCCCACCCCCCACCAATACCCTGTCTGCGTGCGCGCCTTGAGCGAGTCCTTCCAGATGGTGTCAATCTTGTCGATGATCTCCAGGTGCCGCGGCAGCAGCTTGCCGATCACCGCCACCGGCCACTTCTCCAGCGCCTCCGGCATCACCGTGTGGTTGGTGAACGCCAGGCACTGCGCACGCGCCCTAAGCGCATCAGGCCCTGACGCTGCATGCTGGCACAGCAGCTCGCTGATGGAGAGCTGCGAACTGCAGCCGTGGTCGCTGCCTTGTCAGCGAGTGGCTGGGCACCTCCAGGCGCAGGCCCCTTCTGCACGGCATGCCTGACCGGCTAGCGCATGGGCGCGCCCCGCCAGCCAGAGAGACAGCCCGCTGCCTCACTGAAAGGCCTCCTGAAATCGCCGCTGGAGCGCTGCGCAAAGCAAGCCCGGCTTTGCGGCGCATAGCCCCGTTGTAAAAGCGGCAGCGGGGGCCGGCCGGCGCGCGCGCGCGCGCCTTCTGCGTGATGCCCCACGCCGCATCCCAGCCCAGGCCCTCGCCGTCGATGAGCAGGCGCATGAGCTCGGCCACCGCGATGGTCGGGTGCGTGTCATTCATCTGGAAGCACGCGCGCTCCGGCAGCAGCGGCCAGTTCGCGCCGTGGCGTTCGCGGAAGCGCGCCAGCACGTCCTGCCGCGCCGCGACAGAGCCCCGGCTCTCAGTGGGAGCGTGCGCAGCATGGTCTCAGCGCGCATGCATTGCTCACAGCGGAGCCTGAACAGCCTCGACGCGCACGCGCCGACTCATGCTGGGAGTCTGCGGACAGCCTCATCGCGCACTCGCGCGTGTGGGGGCGGGCCGAAGCTCGGCTGTTCTCTTGTGAGTCGTGCTAGGATGATCACCGTGCGCACATGAGTGCGAGGAGGGACCCTCAGAACTATAAGCCATGTTGGTGCGGCATTGCCGCTCATCCACAATTGTTGCCAGAATCGCCGCAGCCACCCGCCGCGTCTGACGCAGGCATGCAGCGCGAGGCGCCGGCGCAGCGCGCGGCGCGCCTGCAGCGAGGCCGACACGAAGAAGTACTGCTGCTTGAGCCGCAGCTCCTTGCCGTACTCGGTCGCGTCGTTGGGGTACAGCACCGCGCTGATGTCCTCCGCCTTGCGCCGCTCCTCCACCGCCTGCGAGCGCGCGCGCGTGGACCCTGCAGCTATGCCCTGCAGGATAACTCTAGCCCTGCAGCCCTGCGCGAACGTTGGTGAGCATGCATGCGCATTGTGAGTGGCGCACGCGCTGCCAGCAGGCCGCTGCAGCAAGCGCCCAAAAATTGCAAGCCTGGCGCCCGGGCGCAGGCGAACAGCGTGGCGTGCGCGCCGCGCGCGCCGGGCGGAGGCGGGGGGCGCCGCGCCTGCACGTAGTCGCCCTTGTTGAAGGCGGACAGGTCAAACTCGTGCAGCGGCAGCGCCTCCCACAGGCGCAGGTTGCCGACCGTGGCCGTCTGGAAGCCCGGGATGGGGTTGTCGTACGCCTTGGCGACCACCTGCCGCGCCCTAGACCCGTGAACCCTGCCCCGCATGTGGTAACCATATGCCTGGGCCAGCACCTGCCGCGCCCTACCCCTGTCAATTCTACCCTGCATGTGGTTGTCGTACGCCGTGCGACCACCTGCCGCGCCCTACCCCCTTGACCCTACCCCGTGCGTGCGTGGGCTTGCGCCCTGCAGAACCCAGGGCCTTGCGTGCAGCCGGTCGCTGCAAGGCAGGCAGCGGCCCGGCGCCTGCACAAGAACACCTGCGCTTAGGCGCTGAACAACGTACAGGAGCCCCGCACGCTCACTCTACGGGCCCAAGGTTCGGGCCTGGAGCCAAGCACAAGCACAGCACAAGCCCAAGCACACCGGGCGTGCTATGGCAGCCTGCACGGCAGCCCCCTGCCCTGGCTCCTTATGGCAGATGCACAGACTCGCAGGCGGGCGCCGACGGCCGGCGCGCCTCCTCAGCCGGCGACCACTGGAACTGGTCCATGGTGCCGTAGAAGCCGACGCGGTAGGTGATATTCGGGCGCGCGATCTCCCACGGGTTGCCGTTGGTCAGCCAGATGTCCGGCAGCTCGTCCTGGTACCCGTCCTTCAGCGCCTGCCGGCGCCGCCCGCGCGCTCGGGCTCAGCTGGCCCTAGAGTCAACCCTGTTCTACTGGTCCCTCGGCGCCTGCCGACGCCGGCGCCTGCAGCGGACGCCGCAGCTCCACCCGGGAAGGCGCGGCGCGCCGCTAGGGCCCACCCTGCTGGCTGCCACGGGAGTCCGCAGCCCATGGTGCCGCCTGTGCAGGCGTGCAGCCTCACATTTGCTGCAGAGGAGGCACCGCCACCCCCGCCTCGCCACCCCTGGCCAGAGTGGAGCCCCCGCGGGCGCCCGCGGGCGCGCCTGCTTGAACATGCCGTACTTGTACCGGATGCCGTAGCCCCAGCCCGGCAGGTCCAGCGTGGCGATGGAGTCCAGGAAGCAGGCGGCCAGGCGGCCCAGGCCGCCGTTGCCCAGCGCCGCGTTCTGCTCCGCGTCCACCAGCGCCTCCAGGCGCACGCCCAGCTGCCGCAGCGCGGCGCCGTACGGCCCGCCCAGGCCCAGGTTCTGCACCGTGTTGAGCAGCGAGCGGCCCATGAGGAACTCGGCGCTAAGGTAGTACACGAACTTGGGGTCCTCCTTCCTGCCGCGCGCCGCGGGGCCGCCGGTCAGGGTAGGGCTGGGGTTGATTTAGGATAGGTGGCGCGGCCGCCAGTCAGGCCGGCGCGCCGGCCCGGGCGCGCGGCCCTGCACCCCGCCTCGAGATTCCGGGCCATGCTGCTGAGTGGGGCAGCTGGCTTTGTTGGGTCGATGCACCAGGAGCTCGCTCTCCACGGGCAGGGCCGCTGGCCCGACCCAGAGCGGCCATACAGACCTGGGTGCTCACGGCCAGGCCTTCCATACCAAGACAGCTTTCTATGTATGGTGAACTTCAAGCCAACCTGGCGTGCAGCCAGGCCTTGGTACGTCAAGCACAGCAAGCACGGCTCCAGCCGCGGGCCGCGCTCCCGGCTCCTGGGCGTAATGTCCCGCCCCCGACACGCCGGTTCTGTCAGTGCACAGGACGCCGCTGAGCCTGCACTGCCTCAGGCCCCCGCAGCAGCTACATACAGCGGCACATCGGCAGAGACTTGCTTAGGGCAGTGACGCGCGGCCGGCCCCCCGCAGCCGCAGCACCAACCAGCCCCGTGATCGGCGTGTGCTTCCGGTGATCAGGAGCTCTTGCAAGCCTGCCAGTCTGGCGCAGCTAGATCTCGCAGGCTGCTTGGTGCGGTGGCCGTTGATCGCACCGCCAGTACTCCTGGGTGTGGTTGAAGGCCGCCACCAGCTTCTGCCGCACGGACTGCGCCACGCCGCGGTACAGGTCCTTGGCGCTGAGCTCCTCGATGTGCGTCGAGCTGCCGGTGAGCAGCAGGTTCTGCAGGATGTTCTCCTTGAGGCCAGGCTCCTCCTGGGTCGCTGTGGCCCCGTTGCTGCCCGGCGCGGTCTTCACGGGCGGCTCCGCGACCGCTCGTGTCACTGGCGCACATCGGGCCCGGCTGCAGCCTCTCCGTGCGCCCTGCAGGCACCTCCTGTAGGCGAAGCTGCTTGGCACATTGGTGCCGTGTCCAAGCGCGGCAGCGGGGGCCATCTTGCTGGTGTGCACCTCGCAGAATGTGCAACCTCGAGTGCACCATTGTCTAGCAATGGTGCACATTAGCCCTACCCTAGCAGGGCGTTGCTGTAAGCAAGCATGCTGTAACTTCCGCAAGAGCAGGCAGCCGCTCACAAGCTAGAAGTAAGCAACACCACACGCTGAGATTTACACATGGTTCGGCACTATCGGGATACACTGTATCCGATGCAGTAACACATTTGTATAGAGTAGGTAGCAACAACCAACCTGTCCTTCACCCATCCATACAACGTTTGTGGCTAGCCAGCCCAAACTCCTGGTCCCACGTGCTCAGCCCAGCTATGATCTTGTACAGGCCGTGCAAGTCCAGCCTGCACTTGAGCACCACTGGCGAGACTGACGCCGGCAGGCTCACAAAGCTGGCAAGTTGCCGCTTTGTGGTTGCAGGCGCGGCCAGGTTGCCGCCCAGCACTGAAGAGCAGGCTGTACTTGCACGGCCTGTATAAGGTCACAGCTGGGCTTAGCACGTGGGACCAGGAGATTGAGCGCCTTCATGCTGTAGGGTGGCTGCTATAGCCCCTGGCCCGCGGCGCCCATGTCTGGCCTTTGGAGCGGTGTGCGCGGGGCCGTCAGCCCGCCGAGTCAATGCCCAATGCGTGGTCAGTCTGGAAGGCGCACTACGGAGTGGTGCACCCGGGCGTGCTGTCCCAGATGCAGCAGTGCCCGAGCTCGGGGGGCACGCTGGCTGCCACAAGGACACAATCCGGGTTTCCACTCCTTAGCAATTATCAGCTTGCACATATACTGTTTTCCATGCAAACACACTGCGCTGTCCTATCTGGCACCTGCCTTTGTTGCAGGACTTGCTTACAAGTGTGCAATTCTCACTCTTGGCCTCCAACATGCGCTCTGCACGGCAAGCGCCCAGCGCCTTGCCCGCTCAGATGCAGCATCTTCTGGGCACTGCCTCTGCTTGTGTGGTGCAACAACAGCATGGCCGCACTCCGCCTCAGGCTTGTCATATGCTTACGGCATAAGCATACGACAACAAGCAGTCAGAGCAAATGCTCTGCATGCGGCATGGCACCCTCAACACCGCACACACAGTCTCGACATCTGTCAGTCCTACCCCTGCATGCGCCACAACCCAACCCTGTCCTGCTTCCTTAACCGTCAGGTGACTGTATCACAAAACATCGCAAAGTTGCCCTGCGGTCACATGGTGCACTGCAAAACCCTGTCATAATACAGCAGCTAGGAGCGTGCCGGAAGCGAAGCCACACACTTGCTCAGGCAAAAAGCTCCATGTACACAAGCGAGCATCTCCCTGCACAGCGCTGCCCCTCCAGCCCCACTGTCAAGGCGCCTCGACCGGGCAAATGCCGCGGCCTACACGGCGAGTTGCAGGAAGTGCACGGCGCCGTTCTCGCTGACGGCGGCCACGCCGTCAGGTGCGGCGCCGCCCGTGAACGCGCAGCCCGTCAGCCCGGCATCCGCCATGAAGATGCCCTCCGCAGTGCCTGGCCCGTAAAACAAGCGCGTCAGCAAACGCACGGGGCGCACAGCTGTGGCAGATGCGGTTGGACACAGCAAGGGAGCATGGCCACGGCTCGTCAAAGACACACGGTAGCTGTGCCGGGATACACTCCCAGAGGCCCCACGCGCTATGTTCATCACGCATGCGCTCACACACACTGCCCGCACTGCAGCGCGCGCGGCGCCCCGGGCGGGGGCGCGCCCGTGCGCGCGTCCCACACGCGCAGGCTGCAGTCGGCGGAGCACGTCGCCAGCAGCGCGCCGTCCGGCGAGAATACCGCCTGCGCGGCCGCCGCCGTGTGGCCCGCCAGCACGTGCGCCGGCCGGCCCGCCGCCACGTCCCACAGCTGCACGCTGCCGCCCTCGGCGGCGACCGCCGCCAGCGCGCCGTCCGCCGTCAGCGCGCCCGACACCGCCTGCGCGCGGGGCAGGGTTGGCCCAGGCTCCTGCAGTGTGAGCGAGCCTCTCTAGCCTGCTCGTTCTGCCTGCCACGCGGCCACCGGCACCCTGCCGCCTGGCATGGCAGCCCGCGCGCAGGTGCTGACAAATGACTTGCCCACACGGCCCCCCACACCTCCTCGACACCTAGATCATTCACTGACCCATCATGGTGCAAGCGCGCCTGCTCGCCGTCCAGCGGAACCAGGACCCCGCGGCAGCGCCCGGACGCCAGATCCCACGCGCGCGCAGAGCGGTCGTACGCGATCGTCAGCGCCGTTGCGCCGTCTGCCGACAGCGCGGCCGCGCTCACGCTGCACGCACAACCGTTTTGATAATCGCGGGGGCGGCACGCCCGAGGGGTCAGAATACTGCGTGCCTGCTCGAAAATAGAGCCAGTGCAAGGACATCAGCTTTTCATGGCTTGTTGAGACCACGCGACCGACAGCGTTCACTTCATTGACGCGCCCGCCACGCCAGAGCCAGTGCTGAGAGCAGCAGCTTCGGATGCAGCCGGCCGTGCCGCACGTGTCCGAGTGGCCGATGAGGACGTGCAGGCAGGCGCCGGTGGCGGCGTCCCACACGCGCGCGGTGCAGTCCTTGCTGAGCGTCAGCACGCGCGCGCCGTCGGCGGTGATCAGCGCGTCGTTGACGCCGCCGGTGTGGCCGGTCGCCGCGTCACGCCGCCGCGGCGCTGCGCGCCGGCGCGGTCCCCGCTCAGCGCAGGCAGTGGCTGTTAGAATTGCATTACTAATACCTGTATCCAAATGTATCGTGGCAGAACGCACTTCTATGCACATAGTCCTCACTCTGACAAGCACCCTGTTTTGCGAAGCCATTAAAAGAGTTTCGCCCCTCGACTTTTTGACCTCACCATCTTCCCCTGACCAAACAAGTGACCACAGCTCCACACAACAGAGCTGCGAGTTCAATGCAGGCAGAGACTATAAAATGACAGTATTCAAGCTGCGCCCAGGCTCACCTGCAGCACAGCCCGCGGGCTGCCGGTCGCCAGGTCCCACACTGTGACGCTGCTGTCAAAGAGCACCGCGACGGCCGTGCAGCCATCGGCGCCCACCGCGAACGACTTCACGCGCACGCCCTGCGCGCAACGAGGCGCAAGTCTCACAATGCTGACCGCAGCCTCACGCAGAACTTGCTCTGCTGCACTATCAGGACCCAGGCGCGTCCTCAACCGTTTAGTGACGCAGCAAGGCGCTTGCCCGCCGTCGTCAGATGCTGCATCCTTTCCGCCCCAGGGCATCCTCGCTTCACATACGGCAGTGATTTCCACAAAAGCAGGCAGTCCGCTCTGCAGACCCCCCGAGCGCACTCGAAGGCACTGCCCAGGGCGGGGACGGGCGCGCGGACCTGCTGGCCCGGCAGCGCGGCCAGGCGCGCGCCGCCCGGCAGCGCCCACACGCCGACCGCGCGGTCTGCGCTCGCGGTCACCACGCGCCCGCCGGCCACCGCGGCCGCCCAGCGCACGGCCGCGTCGTGGCCCTCCAGCGCGGCCACGCACGCGCCGCTGGCGACGTCCCACACGAGCGCGCCGTCGTCCGCGAATGAGACGGCGGACATGCCGTCGGCGGACGCGACGACGCCGTGCGCGCAGCCGCCGTGCGCGCGCGGCTGGCGCAAGCTGCCGGCCTTCAGGTCCCACACGCGCGCGGTCGAGTCCTCGCTGCCGCTCACCGCGAACCTGCCGCAGGAGCACTGCCGCTTCCAGGCCGTTGCAGCAGTGCGGCCAGGCTGGTGACCGTGCGCTCGGCGCCAACTTCCAAGAACAGGCAGGCGCTGCTCGCTTCCTCTGAGGGGCTGGCTGGGAGGTTGTACGAAGACCCCGCGCAGCCACCATGGCCACCATCACAGGTGTCGAATGTGAGCTGGCCGGTCTCCCTCGCACAGGGCCAGCAAGGAGCCGGACGCGTCGCCTCCGGAGGCCTGTCCTGCGGCTTCAAAGCCCCGCGCGGGGCGCGGCGGATTCGCGGGCTGCGCGCCTGCCGCGCCGCGTGAGCACCACCGAGCGCACTTCGCCCGCGTGGCCCTCCAGCACGTTGGCGGCCACGCCGTGCGCCAGGTTCCACACGACCGCCAGCTTGTCGCCGCTGGCGGTCACCGCTGCGCCGCCGCCCGCCGCCAGCGCCGCGTCGGCCACCCAGCCGCCATGGCCCGCCTGCGGCGCGCGCCGGCCCTGAGCCTGGGCGTCCTAGCCCGAGCAGCGCGTGCCGCTCGCAGGACCACCACGCAGGCAGGCAGCATGTGAGGCTCCCTACTTATCCAAACAGACACTTACAACAATCTCAT
>JAABUO010003441.1_pt1 | contig 18860 bp, 22 predicted proteins | sample 5559291 | NCBI WGS metagenome assembly JAABUO01 (sample SAMN10711878, study PRJNA513372) | rock metagenome | isolation source: Antarctica rocks | place: Antarctica: Victoria Land, Finger Mt sud | reverse complement strand
ATACTGATACTGGCAGCACTTCCAGACCTGTTCGGTCAGCTACGCAGCCCGGTCGTCGGCACCAAAAGCTGCACGAAACTGAGTTACGCTCTGATATTTTAAATGAGCGTCCCTCAGGTATGTGTGATGTTCCTGCGTGTATTGTTGAGAGTAATCTCGTGAGACGCGCTGCCCTCGTCAGAGATATGGCACGTACTTACAAGACGTCAAAATAACAAGTCACCTGTCCAGTCGTGTTTCGTGCAATGCTTTTCACCGAGATCAATTCGGATGATCTGAAGCTAATCAGTCATGCAAGCGTTATGCATTGGCCAAAGCGCGCTGTTTGCTGTGCTGTGATGCGTGCATGCTGTACAAATTGATACAACATCTCTCTGGGGCAGTTGTGTCTACATCATGCAAGCGTGAACGCGAGTGCAAACTTGCCTACGACTAAGCACGATCAGAAGCACATGGTGCATGGATGCCGACGGGGCGTTTCGTGACTGACTTGGAGAGCGGCCCGCCATCTGACACAGGCCCCTGGTCCGGTGCTGCGGTCGGCTGCGCCGACTTCTCCTGGTCTGCGCTCAGGTGCACGTTAGCTGCTGCAGAGGAGGCAGCACGTCAGCTTCACCTTTGTGTTGCTTGGGTCAGTGAGGAAAGCCAGAGAGATTTGGAAGCTTGGAACGCCGCCAAAAAGGACGATGACTTGTTTGGACCTCTGCGGCCAGCTTCCAAGCAGCAACACTTGCATGACAGCGACAACTCTGCTCCACCTTATGCAGCAGCACCAGCTGTTCAAGGAGACTTCAGCAGAGTTCAGCAGGCTTTGACGCCTGATGCGCAGCAACGGCTAGATGTGCATAAGACAGCTGCAGCTGTGCGGCGCATCAGCTTGACTGACGAAGCTGACGACAGATTCATTGTTGGTTCACCTGTCTGGGAGGACTTCAAGTGTTCCCCTACCCAACCTCAGCTGGGTGCTGTCGCAGACCCTGACCAGAGAGTTGTGTCAGTTGCTGATGCCATCAGTTCTAGTCACGCTGGGCACAAGGTTCACAAGGGTGAAGTGCAAGCTGCATCTCGTCTGAAGTTGTCGGGTATGCTGCATTTTTAAGCCTTAAAATGTTCCTGTTCCACCATGATATCAATGCTGCAATACACATGCACACAATCACATTTGTCACGTTTGTGCTCAGGGTGCAGTCTGGAAAATGCAAAGCCAGCCTTGCTGAATACAGCTGTGAACATGCTAGACCTCTCTGCAGGACTCCCACATGCAGATGGCAAGGCAAGGCAGAGCTTGCTCAGCCCTCATCATCATGCACTTGCGAGTCTCAGAGGAAGGCCCACCAACATCGACATTGACGACCTGAAATTGGGTGCAGTCCTTGGGAAAGGCTCCTTTGCAGTGGTATGCCATCGCGCTCAGGCAGCAACCTGCCCCTGTCAAACTATATGGTGCCTCATACTTACATTCATGCGCGAAAAATTATAATGCGGCAACCTCTTGAAATACCTGTACCTACTCTGTGTTGAAGCACACATGTGACACACTATGCATGATGTACAGGTCCAAGCTGTAAGTTGTGAGGTCTGTGTCAAAGGCCTTGCAGCTTGTAAGGCAGAACTGTCAGTTGCTTTCACATGCAGCATCACATGTCAGCCATGTCAAAACAAGCAAGACCAGCCTTGAGGCCATACCCTCTGTTTGACAGACTGATCGCAAAATTGCCTTATGGGAACATGCCTCTGGCTCGCTAATGCTGAGTATCCTCAATGCGCACCTGTCTTTCTGTGCACAGCAAGCCCCTGTCTGTCTGTGCATAGTGAGCATGCATCTTCCTGCATGCAGGTCTATGAGGGCACATGGTTGGGCCAGGTAGTGGCTATCAAAGTGCTGGATGGGGCAGCTGCTGCTAGCCAGAAGGCCATGAAAGAGGTGAGGCAGTGCGTCCCTGTTCACGCACATCCCGGTACGCGTGGTGCACTTTAGGTTTGCATGTTCACAGGCCATGATACTTTGGGAATGCTCACATGATCGGACACACGCACAGTTGTATGTATAAAGGAGCAGTGCTAATTGACACTGCTAGAGTTTTCTCTCAAAGCTTTGAAGTCTGCAAGCTCCATTGATATTCAAGCTGACACTACGCTGCTACTACACCTGCTTGCTGGTGACCACATGCATACCATACCAAGCAGCACCCGCAGTCTTGCATCATTCTGCTGCCCTCAATGCCATGCTCAAAGGTTGCGGTGGCAAAAGCATCTCAAGCGTTCTGCACTCGTGCTGTGCTTCTTCCCAGGCTAACATGCCAAGCAAGAGCTTTATCAGTTGCATCTGGAATGGCTGCAGCTACAGGACACTACCTGGCACTTGTGACACCCGCAACATATGCTGTGTGTGTGCTGTGCAGTACACAAGGGAGATGGATATGATGTCCCATTTGCCAGACCACCCCAACATTTTGAAGCTGCTTGGCGCCTGCACTGCCCTTGATAAACTCATCTTGGTCATGCAGCACTGCAGCAGGTACCTTGCATCAGTCTTGCAAGTGGTTTGTTGACTACAGCGTCAGTCAGTGACCCTTGCACATAGCACTGCTGTTACAGCGGTCTTTGTCAATTGCAGTCAGGGAATGGACTGCCAGCTGCTATAAGCGTGTTACACTGAGATTGTAGAATTGCTGCAGTGCGAAGATGCAGCGCAGTCTTTGATAGCAAAAGTGCCCCTATCGACAATGCCTGCTGATGAGGCATAAACCACCCACATTGAGCTAGTGGCTCAGGCAACACCCTAACAAAGCAGACACAACGCACAAGCAAGACTGTATGCCACTGTATGCAGTCTTTGCATCATGTATCTGCTCTGACGGCTAGGTCAGGCCAAGCCTGCAGGGCTTACTGTCAACGCCTAATATCAGATATCATCGCATATGTCTTATTACGTACCGCAACTGGCATCAGTTCGTTTGCATGTAATGTCTAAACCATGCTCTAATTTTACAGGGGATCATTGTACCAGCTCTTACATAGCCCCAGTGCCTACCTGAATTGGCACCAGCTGGTGGGCATGTGCCTGGCAACGGCCCAAGGGATGCTGCACCTGCACTCCCATCAGGCCTTGCACAGAGACCTCAAGTCAGGTGTGTGCCGTCATCTGCACATATGCAATCATGCATATATGCTGCTATGTTTTAGTATATTCAAGGTTGCAACTTGCACATGGAATCTCGCAGGAGCTCTGCAGACACTACATATGCGCAATGAGGTCACCAACTACATTAGCGCTCTTCTGGCAGGCAGCCTCTTGCTGAAATGCTGTGAGATCAAACTAGCAGCAAATCAGGGCCTCTCACTGCAAGGATAGTTGCCTGCAGACACTCAAGTTGTCCTCCAAACAGTGCAATGTTGGGTGTGCAGGCAACATCCTGCTTGATGGCAGCGGCACAGTGAAAGTGGCAGATTTTGGGCTGTCCAGGCTGCAAGCTGCAAGTTGTGGTGAGCCCTTGACAGCAGAGCTGGGCACTTGGCAGTGGATGGCCCCTGAGGTGGTGGCCCCCTGGGACAAGAGGGGGGCGGTGTACACCGAGAAGGCTGATGTGTACAGCTTTGGCATTGTCATGTGGGAATGTGCGGCCCGTGAGGTGAGCAAGCTTAGTGATGCTGTGATGGCACTTGTGAACATGCCAGCAGAATGGCAGCTTCTGATCAGTGCTGCAAGTTTTTGGTCAGCTGCCTGAGGGGCTGCATGTTGCCTGTTGCCTAGAAGCTGGGATGCAGTCACAGCTTCTTGCATTGCAGTGCCTTGAGGGAAAGATAAGGTACACTTGTAGTTTGGGCTGGTCTGTACTGAGCGCACCTGCAAGTGTATGAAATGCTACATGTTCCATGTTACTGTATTTCGTGTGACTCTGCAGGTACCATTCAAGCAGTATGATGGTCATCAAGCAGCAGTCATGGCAACGTACAAAGGCATGCGACCTGATATGCCCAAGGATACCCCTGAACAGCTGAGCCAGCTGATCAAGGAGTGCTGGTCCCCAGCATATAGCCAACGGCCCAGCTTTGCTGAGATCGTTCCTCGCTTGCAACGCTTACACGACAGCCTGGGAGTGTCACAAGCAATGCCGCATGCTGGCCATTGCAACAATGCTGGCTTGTGATACATATGTACTATATAGTTTTGATTACTGAACATGTATCATCCGGTCTCAACAGCCAGGCAGGACCTGTGAAGATCTTGAACTGATCCATGTTCTTGGGCATTCTATTTGCTGATGCGTTGTCTGAGGTATGCGCAATGATTCACGCAAATGGAGAATGCATGTCGTATCATTGCTGGCCCATACTTGCCGAGGGTTTTCACGACATGTCTATTGTACCTTGACAGCTATTGTCTGGAAGCTCATTTCATGTTTCACAATCGATTGATGCAGAGGGTGCTAGGTTTGTGAGAAAGTCAGAGAGACGGACTGAATCAGCAGTCTCACTGTGTGAGACCCATGTTTCTGTTGATACATTGTATCAATACAAGAACGCAATGCCTTCAAGGTTCATTCATTGCTGCAAAACAAAAAGGCCACAAATGGGATCATCAAGCAGCCATGCCTTCAATGTCAGAGTCAGTGTCTTCTATGATGTCATTTAGTACACCCAAAGCTTCCTCATTCCTTGTTTGATCTATGCTACTGTGGTAAACTACAGAACTAGGCAAAACGTGACCTTTTCCATGTGATGAAACCATAGCCTTTGCCAGGGAAGTGCCATTCGTCACAGCAGGCACTGCTGACTTGTTCAGCAGCTGCAGCTGTTGTAGAGCTCTCTGGTCCTGTGCTGCAGGGTCTGACATGGCACCAGCCTCGTCCACCAAATCAACTTCTAATCTACCCTGTGACAGTCCCTCTGACAAGTCATCTAACGTCAGCTTTGTTGCATCATGCTGCCCTGCATGTCTACAGCCTAAATGCTCGCGCTTGTCATCATGGCTCTGCAGATCTTGAGCTTTGCCGGCCTTGACATGTAAGCTGGGCCTGCCTGTAGAAGTAGCAAAGCTTTCCTCATGCTGCGCTGCAGATTCCTGAGATGCACCCCTCTGCATGACCATGCTGCTGTTGGGTGGCTTGCCTCTGGTAGGCAGCACTGCATCTGAAGGCTCTGATCCACCAGAGGAGAGAGCTCCTGCTGGATATTCAGCCAACTGCTCCTCATTGCCTATGCGAGTCTGCCCATCACTTGTGTGCCTATTTGCCGGCGACCCATTTGCAGCTGGATGTCTGACGTTCTGCCCATTGCTCAGCAGCCCCCCTAAATTGCCATCCTGATGCGCATCTGACAGCTGATCCGGTGTTTCTGTAGCTGTGATAGAGTTGGTCGCAACAGACGCAGGAGCTGGTGCATCTGCAAGCTGAGCTTTCTGCTGCTTGGCCTTGCGCACTGCATCTCGCTCCTTGGTGGCTTGGATGAGAGCAGCAAAGCTGTCATACTCAACTGCACAGATGCAACAGAAGCTCTGAGCATGGTGGCAGAATATGAGCAGCACTACAGGGCTTGACAACTTGTCCATGAACAACTTGAAGATGCATAGGCAAACAAGCAGATGCAGCATTTTTCTGGTCACGCTCACTATCAACATGTGTTGCAGGACAAAGGAGGCAGAAAATCTCTACCAATAGCAACATATGCCATCTGTGCACAGTGCATGACAGCTCAGCATAGGGTTACCATCAGGGAGATCAGGATCATCTGATGCTGCATCAGCACCACTGCCTGACCCCCTCAGCCCACCCCTGCCCACAGACAGCCAGGTTGGTAGGGTATCAAAGCTCAGTCTTCCACACTGGACAATGTTTGTGCATAACCAAGCACAATGAATTCCGCTTGTGGCAATGGTTGCCATGTCTGACAGAGCTAGGCCATTGGATTGCATGCGGTGCTTGTAAGAGCTGATGCAGAAGAACAGAGGCACCAGCAGCAGTAGAGCAGAGGCTGAACCGAGACCAGTCCCAAGTGACACAGCAAAAGGACAATCACAGCTGAAGACGCACTTGGCTGCAGCTCCAAAGAAGCCTTTGACAGGCGGCATTGCCTTCTCTTTGGCCATAGCCCGGCGCACCAGCTCAGCCTCACTGGCAGCCTCTGCTTTGTCTGCAGCAAGCTGCACCTCCAGCCTCAGCCTGTTGTACCTCTCCTCCAAATCCTACATGACGGACCACTTTCAGTCAGACTGACTGCCAACAGGCATAGCAGAGCATCTACTTGTGTTGTGCAGACAGGGCAAGCTGTTGTCCCACCTGTTTCACTGAGGCTTTGACAGGCAAATGCAGAATGCTTTATCTCACTGTAAGAGACTTCATGACTGCAACTACATGAAGCAGTAAAGCCAAATTAAACACCTGAGACAGGGGGTGTGACAAAGGGTTCGTTCAATTGCTTGCATATCAGACACTATGCTGGTACTGGTCGCTTGGTACCAACTTCTGGTGCAAATGGTAGCTGCATTCACTCCTGGAGCAGACATTGCTGCAGAAAAGTTGATTTTGTACCAATACGCTGTAACATACTGCCTTGGGAATGCAGAACAGACCCACCTTGCGCTTGCCATGGATTGGCAAGTTATGATCTTTCAGCTTGTCCCGCAGCTTCTTGTCATTGAACAGATGGAAAGCTATCTTTGCAGGAACCTTGACCTGAGGGATACCTTTTTGGGGCTTCTTAAACAGCCTTTGGGGCTGCTGCTGCTGCTGTTGCTGTTGCGGTGCAGGCAGTTCTTGATTGATAAGTGGAGGATTGTCTATGCATCTGTTCACATGAGCCTCCAAGACACGACCAGCTTTGAAGTTTCTATTGCAGATAGGACAGGCAGCAACATCTGCTGTGACAGGTGCAGAAGAAACTCTGGCTGTTGCAGAAGGTGCACTGGAACTGCTCGCAACGCCATCATTGCCAGCTGTGCGCTGACGTTTGCGAGGAGACTCCTTCACCTTGCTGTCCTCTGAAACATCTATGGTGGTTACAGCAGCTGCTTCTGCAATTGGAGCTGTGTCATGCAAGGTCTTGCCACTGCGAAGCTGCCGCTTGTTGCTGCCACTGTCCAGGGAAGGTGGTCCAGCACTGTTGAGGCCTTGCTTGTCCTGTGATGCCTTCACCAAGCGGCTGTGACCTGGTTTGTGGCTACGAATCGCAGCAATGTAAGCTGGCCTGGCTTGCAGCAGCTTGTCAACCAAGTCTCTGAGAGCTGTGTTTGGCCTCAAGTCCCGCTCATCACATACAGCTCGACATTGCGGACATCTGGCTTGGCCTTGCTGATGGCTGATATAGCTGCGTATGCAGTTTGAACAGACTGCATGTAAACAAGGTCTGTTATCACATACTCAAGAAGTACTTGTAACTTGTGGCGGTGAGGTAGCTTACATGAGTGTCCGCAGGGCAACACCAGAGGTGTGTCGTAGAAGTCGTTGCAGATGCTACAACTAGCTGTGCTATCAAGCTGGGCGTGAACAGCACTGCAGCTTTCTGGCCACGTGAGCTCAGCGTTGGCCTCGCGATCAGTCATAAGTGTGCGTTGAAGAGTCCTACCATACGTGATCAAATGCTATGCGACTCGTCAAAAACACCAGGTAATCTGGACAGACCGAGCTATAGAGCGTTTGCAGTATAGGCCGCGATGGGCAACAGCAACGAGCATAGAGCTTCAAACAACACTTCTGACGTGCTGCGTGTACATGTGAAACACGTGACCTACAGCCAGGTACGGGTAGGTAGCTGTGCAAGAAGGTAGATGCTCATGCGCATATGGCATAGGTATGTCTTTCATGACCATATTTCAGGCAACTACGAGCATGATGATGCTGGGGCGTAATCGCCGGCTCGCCAGCCATAAGTGCCCGCAGTGGAAGATTCGTTTACATTGTTACAATGCTTCCGTCGAGCAGAAGTGAAAGCAACGCAGCTGCAAATCTTCTGGCCCAATATATACGTCAAAATGACGTTGAATTGTATGCAATGCCTGCTCGTAGTGTCGCTGCTGTTCGCAGTTGCCTCTTGCATAGCCAACAATCCCGTTCAACGTTCAAGCGCTGGTCCCGTGACCGATTTGGTGTCCAACACATTTGAAGAAAGGTAGACTGCTCCATCGCATCGGATCAAACAGGCATAGGCAGTGCCGCCGACTTTGCCTACGCGCAAGTCACCGAGAGTCAACACACCGACCATCTCTCACGTCTGCAGGAGAGGCGCAGGTCACCTGTTGGTGACACTGCTTGACGGCAAGCTACTTTCTCTGGATCCCGAGCTTGGCACGGTGAACTGGAGCCTCGACTTGGGCTCTCCTTTGCTGTCAAGCTCTGGTATATGGTATGAGAACAGCCAAGACAGTGAAGAGCCCGTGTCTCACTCAATATTGCCAGGAGCTGATGGCAGTCTGTACATATTCTCAGACGCACTGGGTGCCAGCCAAGCTCTTGAGGTGGGAGCATTTGCACATCAGGTTTCAATCTGCAGGTCGATTGCTATGTGAACTACCAGGAGATCAAGTGATCAGGACACTGCTTCAAGTTTGGGACTCCACGCGCTCGCGACGCCAGTTGCCCCCTCGATGATCATCACTTTCAAAACAGCATTGTGATGTCTGTAGAGACTCCCAGCGACTGTACTGCAGCTGGTTGAGGCAAGCCCTTCTGCAACTCAAGATGGTGCCCTGCTGCTGGGAAGCCACAAGTCAAGCGTCTATGTAGTGGAGGCCACAACTGGCACACTAATAAGTGTCTTCTCGCCTGATGGGGATGGAATGGTGGGCTCTAGCAAAACAGGTGCGTTTTGCTGGTTCATTTTGCTTTTGAACGTTCAGCTAGCCAGCAAACACTGTGAAGTACAACGGGATCGAGCAAGAAAGATCTATCACTACGGCCAAAAAAGCATACAAGCAGCATGTGTTAACTCCCCCAGTACTTCAACTTGCGTATTGCGTGAAGCATACAGCACTCGATTGCATTGCAGACTCAGCTGAGAACTTCTTCGAGATGCAGACATATTCAGAGATTTCTGTTCAGTGCAGATGAAGTCGTGCCTGCACAGCTAGACCTGACTAATGCGGTTCTGTTGGGCCGCAAGGACTTCACTGTACAGTCCATTGACGCTATGCTTGGCCAGGAAAAGTGGAATGTCACTTTTGCCCAACTCAGCGTGCTGGCTCCAGCGCACCCAGCAGCCAATGCTGATCCTAGTCAGCTGCTGCCTCAAGTAGACCTGGCCGGTGTAGGTGTGTCCCTCCATCCGTCCTTGTCTTGACACCACTCTATTTCTGTCATGCAGACAGACAGATACTTCTGTTCCTATATCATACTGAACAGCTGAGTGCTGAGCACTCATGCAATTGACGCAAGTGCTGACACACTCCATCAGACAATGCAAGACCAGGTCTGACAATGCTCATGCACTGTCCACTCAGCTGGGCATGGAAGCACCACTGCATTTATGCTTGTGTCACATTTGCCTGCTTCATGCCAGTGAACTCACACAACATCAGGACATGTTGCAACGTTGCTTGCACCTTAGGAACCATGGCAAATGCTGTAGGGCTGATGGGCATCACTGCGGGCCCCCTGAACACCTTGCATCGTCACGACCCCCAGTCAGGTGTTGGGCTCTGGACATTGCAGCTGGACTCCCCTGCAGTAGCCGTGCACCTGGCAGATGGCACCAGTCTCAAGCTGCATGGGGCAGCTGCCACATCAGACAACGCCTCAACAGTTGTTGTGGGCACTCTGCATGGCAGCATGTATGCCCTGCCTGTCGCTGCTGACTGGCTGCAGTCATCATTGCCGGCTGTGCCAGTCACTGAGCTCATTGAGTATCAGCTTCCAGAAGAAGCTGCTGCAGCGGCTGCTAGTAGTGAGTCATCAAGTGAGCTTCATGAAAGCAGAGGCGCACACTCCCAGTCTGCTGGAGCTAATCAAAGCGCTGGATCCAGTGCCTTGCTGGATAGTCAACATCAGCTGTACAGAAAACCCAGTGCACCTGATGCGTCGGCAAGGACATCAGACCACACCAAGTTGCCTTCAGACTTTCATGCCAGAAACTTGGATCAACCCAGTGGTGCAGATAGGCAGTCTGCAGGCAAGGAAAGGCAAGCACGAAAGGCAGGTTCAGACAGCACAGCCTTGATGCAGTTGCCAGTCAGATCAGCTGAAGGGCCAGAGGCACACTGGCAGTGCCCTGTCAGCCTGCACAGTGTGGTGACTGGCACATCAGCCCAGTCCTTTCTGCCCAACCTGACTGACCCCAGCATGGATCAAGGGGGGGCTGCAGAAGCAGCTGGGGCCTCCACCTGGGCAGGTACAGCCCTTCTTTCCTCAGTTCCTTAGCGCCTTTGTAATCATCAAGCAAGCTCGCGCTGGCTTTGTAAGGCCATTCCACAGCAGCAGCAGCAGCAGCAGCAGCAGCAGCAGCCACAGCAGATGCTATGTTCCAAAGTCCATCTCAGAAACAGCAGAGCTGGGTGCTTGTCAGCACATTCAATGACACTCATAGTGCTGTCACATGCTGCATGAAATGCTGGCTGATGTTCTCCTTCTGGATTTGGCTCTGGTTGCCGTCTCTGGTTCTGTGACCTGCAGCTCATCCTGGTCTTCTACTTGCTCATCCATCTCTCACTATCACATTGGCCATCATTCCTGCGTGTCCCATTCAAACGCTAGACCCTGACTTACACCTGCTATCACATTGGGCATTAAACCTTCATATACCATCCAATCTCCAGAACCTTGGTTAGAGCACCATGCTCCTGCTGATGGCAGCAAGTTGTACCGCATGCAGGTCTAACAGCTTCCAACCACATGTGGGCAGCAGCTGCCATTGTGCTGGTTGTGCTCATAGCAATGGTTGTTCCTTTGTATCGCTGGAGGAGGTCCTTGCCCACACAAGCAGCAGGTATCAACATGGCTGTGCACTCCACATTGACAATGATGCCATGCACTGTGTTCTACTCCTGCCTTGTGGTCTGAGCTGTTGAGCCTCAACGTTTTGCTTGGACTGATATGGGGCACAAATACTGGGCAGCCGGTATAATACTTGGCTTCTCATTAAATTGACGCCAACAGGTGTAGTCCTTTGTTTTCTTTTCTTTCTGGAGCAGAAATTGTATGAGGCCCATGTCATTCCAACATGCCATGGTGGTATACACATATTCTTCACATGCATTATGACACGGTACAGCTTGCAGTAGTGGTTTGCTGTCAAGTGGCAGGGGACCAGCTAAGTATCTGCAATAGTCAATTGATGTGTGCACAATCTGCAGGTATCTGCCTTGACACCCCCATACAAACAGTTGCAACGAGACAGCTCCCATGTCGCAGCATGCATGCTAAACATTGTTTGGGCTTCCCTGTTTGTTGCAGATGTTCCAGATGCAGAAGTCCCACTGCAAGCTGGCTCAGCAGTGGTCAGAACTGCACAGGTGGGCTCAGATACTGACGCCTTAGCAGAAGTCACTGCACCCAAGCAGGCGCTGGCAGCTGGCAGCACTGCCAAGCCTCAGGTACTGTATTTGCAATCAACACCATGTTTCAGGAGTAGTGATTGTCAGCAACAAAGTTGCTTTTTTGTAACCTACATAGCACTTTAGTGGCTCTAGGCTCCCGTTATGATCGCTGAAAAGCGTAAACTTTTCTTTTATTTTCACAGCACATTCTGTGTTGCGCGCTGCTACACTTGCCTTTCCAGTCATAAGAGATGGAGCTTGTCTCAAGCGAGGCCCTTTGACCTTATAAGCGCAGAGAGAAGTCCCAATCACCCATGCATTTACTGTTACTGTTGTATGATGCATTCCTCCTTGCAGTCCTCTGCTGCTGGGACAAGCCCTGATGATTCTGCCAAGCATTGTGTTTGCCACACAAAGGTGTTGGACTTGCTTCAGATGAATGCTTAGTCTGCAGTCTCTAGCATCACTTTTTGCAATCTCTAGCAACACCTTTTTCTGCCTCTAGCAACACATTTTGCCGTGGTCAGAAGGCTAGTCAAAGACTCTCAGCTATAACATACATACCATAATCCGCTGTAGAGGTAGACATTGTCAGCATTGATGCAGCCAGTATGTTGAGCAGGTACTGGTTGTCTGCAGGCAGCTGCAGCTGGTAAGAAGGCACGCCGTAAAGCTCACAGCAGTAAGTATGGCCCTCCCCGCCATGTGTCTGGCTCACACAAGAGCGATGTGCAGAGGCATTCTGATGAGCATAGAGCAGATGCACTGAAAGATGTTGCTGTCTTCAACGCAAAGGTGCGCTCTTCTTGCTGTATACAATGTGACTCTTCCTATCAGCTTAGCATTTGATAAACTGGGGCATAAATACACAGGCGGCAGCACTTTCCAAACTGGGTTCCAGTGCTGTTTTGTTGCCTTGAAGGATTGGCCATGTAATCCAAAATTAAACATTTGTGGCTGTGATTAATGCATGCGCATGCTTTAGGGGAACGCTGGATGATGGGAGAACACTTGCCCATTCGTAATCCAGTTCCTTTTTCATGCATATGCTGTGTTCGTCAGATATACAGGTGTTGCTTGATTTTGCCTGCATATGCATGTTACAGGGCTGAGGATCATCCATGTAAAATGCCTGAGTAACATGCATGTAGAATGCCTGAGCAATATGCAGGTGGTAGCATTGGGTGACATGAATGTAGCAAAGTAAGCAACATGCATGTAGGATCAACATGTGTGTAACAGGTCTCCGTGACAGACTTGTTCACTGTGTCTGCAGGGCAATGATGCTACTGACGCTTCTGGTGATGCTTCACTGCAAGCAGCAGCTGATGGTTCACCACAGAGCGGCCGCAGCAGCAAGGCTCGCATAACGCACGCTGATGGGACCACTGCCATTGGACACATGAAGGTCAGTGCTCGTACTCTCTTTTTGCTGGCTGAAGTTTTCTGGTGAGCAGAGATCAACCCTTTTTTTGCTTCTGATGAAGACAAGTCCCATGCTTTGGGCTTCCCTTATCTGGCTGTATGTATCATCCAACCTTAAGCTATAGCATCATGTGCCCTCTCTGTTGTAAAGATGCTGTTTTGATGTAACATCAAAAGCCCTTAAGAACTGCTCGTCGAATCTCTGATGATCTGTGCGGCAATCATCAATACCACCAGAGTTGCGCCCAGGAGTGAGAAGCGTAAGCCTACCATATGCCATCTGCTCATTAGGCTCCATATACTTAGAAACTACTGTCAGGTCAGATAAGTGATGCCACGAGAGTCTACATAAAAGCAAAACAGTTGTTATGATGCTGATACTGTCTGTTGTGCCTTGACAGGTTGGTCCTCAGATACTGGGATATGGCAGTCAGGGCACAATGGTGTTTGAGGGCAGTCTGCATGGCCGGTCTGTGGCAGTGAAGCGCATGCTGCGCCACCTGTATCACCTGGCCAAGAAGGAAATTGATGCCCTTATCCTTTCTGATGAGGTGGGCAGATCTTGCTGCTGTAGTGCAAACCTTCAAGCTGCCTTGCAGTGGTGGACAACTCTGTGCAATCTGCCCTTCCTAAGTCTGACAACACTGATGCATCTGCACAGGCTTCATGCTGCACACAGCATACATGAAAGCTTCACATCGGATGCTTCTTCAGCTCTGTGCATGCAACCATTGGTCAGTGGTTCATATAGCTTTCTGACACCAGAATACCCTTGTGAGTGCACACAGCACGCCTGTCTGAAGATAGCTGTTCATGTCATTTTGCACACACTGGCATACAGTGGAACATGTGTATGTGCTGCAGCATTCAAGTGCAAGTCTCATTCCTTCTAATCGCAAAAGCTGAATCACGTGGCATGATCTGGAGCAGCATGCAAATGCAAGTCCCACTCTTGTCTGCAAACACTGACTCATGTGGCATGATCTGGAGCAGCATGCAGATGCAAATCATACCCCTGTTTGCAAACGCTGACTCACATGGCATGATCTGGTGCAGCATGCAGTTGCAAGTCCAATTCCTGTCTGCAAACACTGACTCATGTGGCGTGATCTGGAGCAGCATGCAAATGCAAGTCCTGTTTGCAAACGCTGACTCACGTGGCATGAAGTGATGCAGCATGCAAACACTGACCTGTGTGGCATGATCTGGAGCAGCATGCACATGCAAGTTCCATTCCCGTCTGCACACGCTGACCTGTGTGGCATGATGTGGTGCAGCATGCATGTGTGGTGAGATGCTTTGCAGTCGCTGACGTGTGTGACATTGTGTGGTGCAGCATGCATGTGTGGTGAGATGCTTTGCCATGGAGGAGGATGGCGAGTTTGTGTATCTAGCCCTGGAGCGCTGCAAGCAAAGCTTGGCTGACATGGTCGCTGTGACCCCAAGCCAGCAGCATATGTTTATGGATGAAGACGGGTACCCCACCCCCTGGTGCATGCAGGTCTGTGTCTCCGTTCCCTCCGACCATTATGTGTACCTTTTCCTGTAAAATCAGTGCTATGTGCCTCTTTGCTGTGAATTCTGAAGTTTGGGATATGTGTGGATTCTCTTCTCAAACTGTATATCTATGCATCTCCACTGCATTAAGCAGCTGACTGTTGTGGAACTAAGCTTCTGCTGATATGTTGCAACTGCTGTGTTGGTGCTGTCTTCAATGCCGTGCCATCATGCTTTTTGCTGTTCTGATCGTGCTGAAGAGCAGAGCAAGTCTGCACTCTGCATATCCTGTGATGCCAGTGGGGAATAATATTGCTCACACAGATGAGCGTCAGGCTTTCAGGCAAGCCGACTTTTGCATTTTGCTGGTCTGTTTCGGCACTGTTTACAAATCTAATGCTGCATGCAATAGATAGCTGTTGACAGCCCATCATGCTGGGAGCGACAATGGCATCATAGCATGTAATGATCATGCATTAGGAGGCAGCTGACTTGCATCGCACGCACCTGATGTCTGTTTGCTAAGCCCGTGGTCTCATCATTGTCACTATCATTATCAGATTGGCACATTTGCGCATGGCCTTGCATGCCCTTAACCCACTTTAGCAGAGGCTAGATTGTTGCATGACCTTAGCCCACTTTAGCAGAGACTAGATTGTTGCAAAGTCATGGCTTGGTGCTGCAAGGCACACAAGACTAAAGCAAGCGCGAAGACAAGCTGTTAGCATTATGCGTTTGTGTGTACCTGAAGGTTGCTGAGGACATAGGGCAAGGGCTGCTAGCTCTGCACGAGAGGGGCATTGTGCACCGCGACCTGAAGCCCCACAATGTGCTGCTGACAGGCCAGCAGCGAGGCAAGGTGTCCGATATGGGCCACTGCAAGCGCCTGCTAGACCAGCAAGCCTCTTTCGAAAGCCCTGGGGCAGGTATGAAAAAGCTATATGTTTTGTAAATTAATGTTTCCATGATATTTTTTGTCGATTATTTATTCAAGTTCAGGATCACGTTTTAGGATCACATTTTACTGGTAGATATTCCAATACAGCAAAGGATGTGTAGCTATGACAGGCTGTCTATGTCTTCGGAGAGTGATGTCCACTCTGCTGTCATGATGTGTGCTGTCGTGCTGCGTCTGCATTTGGTTTCCACCTCTGTACAATGATGTTCCATACCAACATCAGTTGTGTTCCATGTCAACTCCAATTATGGTGTCAATTGTCCTCATGCAGCAAAACGTGTGCATGTCTGTTGCTGTCTGCCAAGCGTGTGTGTCCCACAGACATATTGTATGCAAGCAAACCTAAAGTGAGGCCAACAAGAAGGCTGGTCTGCAGCGCAGTCTTGCAGTAGTTATACCCTTTTGAGTGCCTGGAGCCAAATTGTATCATTCATCCAATAAGCTTGCACAATGATAGTACTGTGTCAAACAGACAAGCAACGCTTTACTGGTGTCCAGTAATCCTGCACAAAGATGACACTGCATCAAGCAGAAGAAGTGATGCTTTAGTGGTCTATAACCAGCATGATGAGCCACATGTGGTATGGACAGGTGGCAGCAGTGGTTGGCAGGCACCAGAGCAGCTAATAGCACGCAGCGGGGGGGAGGCTCGTCAAGGGTACAGCACAGATGTCTTCAGCTATGGCATGCTGCTGTTCTACTGCCTAACTGCTGGCAAGCACCCCTTTGGACATCACTACGAGCGTGACTTCAACATCCTGCAGGTCACTTCTCACACTGCATGCTCTGCACTGCCACTGGGCAGCCAGCACTCTTTTTGTGTTAAGTGGTTGCTGTGATTGCTATACAGTACAGACTAGTTTATCCCTCCTGACAGGGGGGCATGCTTCAGGTCCTCTGTCCTCACAGGGTCATGCACCCCCTGAGAGGAAACACTGCCTTTGAAGAAAAGTTCTGCTTCACAAGTTCACATCTTGCATATCATGAGCTCTGTTGTATGCGCTGCCTGCCTATGCATGAAAGTGTTCATTGGTGCAGCATGAGCATTCAGAGATGGACATGATTTTTGAGAAAGCATGATATGTTTTGCTCGAGAACCCAGAGGGGTTGTTCATTGCAATGCTGCAGGGTCGCTCCCTGGGCAGCCCGGTATAATACTTGGCTTCTCATTAAAGTGACGCCGAAAGGTGTAATTTTTTCTTTTTCTTTTCTTTCTGCAGGGTCGCTGTACCCTGAAGGCCATAGAGCATTTGCCTGAAGCCCAGGAAATGGTTCAGAGCATGTTGGCTGCACAGCCAGCAAAACGGCCCACCATGCAGGGCATCATGGAGCAGCCCTTCTGGTGGAGCCCTGCCCGACGCCTTGCCTTCCTGATTCATCTGTCAGACAGAGTCGAAACTGAGGACCGCGAGGTTGGCAAATTGCTCAAACTATCATCTCTTCAACTTGTTTTCTTCCAACTCGCTCTCACTGTCCTGCTGTTCATTGTTTTGCTCCAGCCAATGCTCTTTCTCAACCACAGCCAAGATGCGTTCAACAATCCTGATGCATGCATGCCGTCTTGCATCTGATAGTCAATGGCTTTTGGCCAAGGTTCCTGGAATCATGTATCAGCTGTATATCAGCAATATCTCACTAGATGCAAGCACATCCTGCAACAGCTGACAGCATGACATAACAGCCTGTTTGTGTGACTTGTAAATGCTGATTTTGAGACAACACAGTCAGAATGCACGAGTAACCTGCCTGGTCATCATTGCATGAGCCATAATATTTGCCTTGTTCAGGTTGACCAGACTTTGCTGCACCAGCTTGAAGCTGTTTGTGAGGACGCAATAGGAGGGGCAAGTTGGGGCAGTGCCCTGGAGCCTGAGGTGATTGCCAACTTAGGCAAGTACAGGAAGTATAACAGCAGCAGCTTGAGAGACCTGCTGCGTGTCATCCGCAACAAACACAATCACTTCAGGGAGATGCCGCCTGACCTGCAGCAGAGGCTGGGACCCCTGCCTGAGGGCTTTCTCAGGTGTTGCCCCTGTGACTGTCTGTTTGTCTGTCTGTTTATCTGTCTGTCTGTCTATCTGTCTGTCTGTCTGCCTGCATGTCTGGCTGCCTGTCGTCTGTTTGTCTGCCTGCCTGCCCGCCTGCCTGCCTGCCCGCCCGCCCGTCCGTCCGTCTGTCTGTCTGTCTTTCTGTCTGTCTGTCTGTCTGTCTGTCTGTCTGTCTGTCTGTCTGTCTGTCAGCCCTGCAATGCAGCAGTTGCATGACAAATCTCTCATTACTGTGTTGCTGCCTGGTTTTGGCACTATGCCACCCAATGGCTGACAAAGAATCTGTGCATATGCGTGTGGCACATGACGCCCGTGCATCATGTCACAAGACACCTGCTGCATTGTACACATCTTGCGCCACAGTGAGATCTTGCTGGGTTGACATCTTAGATTGGTGCTGGCAGGTACTTTACATCCAGGTTTCCTCGGTTGCTGATGACCACATACAAGTTTGCGCAGCATCACTGCAGCAGTGATCCACCTTTGAGGGACTACTTTAGTCAGCAGACCCTGCAAGCACAGGCCCTACCACTGCAGGACCCTCCCAAAACAGCAGGGCATGCTCTAAACGCCCCAGGGCATGTCCAGGACGGCCCTGCCCGCAGTTCCCAGCCTGCATCCCAGGGATCGCAAGCCAGGACTGTCTCTGTCTCAGGGCTGCCAAGCCTGGGAGAAGGATCAGAGTCCAATGCGAGCATCCCAAAACCTCATAGCAGCAATGACGCAGTCCCTAGGAAAGCATTTGGGGATGTTGCAATGCCACCATCATCTCCAGAGCAGTGCTCCATGAACGCTGTGGGAGTTGCAAAACCAGCGGGAAGCAAGGGGCCAGTCAGAGGCACCTTCACTGGGGATGCAGTTGTGACATCATGCACAGTCAGAGATGGAGTGACTACAAGGGGGGCTATGGAGACTGTCAGCAAGCTTGGGGCTTCTGCATTGGCAAGCGCCTCGCCTGGCCCTCCAGAAATGTTTGCAACAAGGCTTGTGCCCGGCACAGACCAGCGCAAGTGGTGGCCCAGGCAATCCTTCTTTCACAACGAAGCAAGCCCAAGTGCAGCAGAGATCTGTATGGCTAGTTCTGATGACATTGCCAAGGCAGCCGCAGCTGCATCTGCTGAAGATGCTGAAAGCTGCGAAGCAGTTTCTGGTTCTGTCAGTCAGCGGCCCGCTGCAGCTTCTGCTGCTTGGGCAGTACGTCAGCAAAGCCTCTCGAATCAGGGAGATAGCTTGCCAAAACAGGTTGACCAGGAACAATCATCGCAGTCAGGGCTAGGAGAGGGCCTGTCGAGTCTTGATGAAGCCTGGCCATCACTGCAGGATGCTGCTGGTGTCAGACAACATCAGCAGCTGCCAAAGCAGCTACTTGGACTGGCGCAGGGTGTCATGTCAGTGCAGGAGGGCGCAGAACGGAAGCTGCCACAGCAGCTGTCACTTCATGGAGGTCCACAGCTGCCAATGCAGCAAT
>JAABUO010003439.1_pt1 | contig 18861 bp, 23 predicted proteins | sample 5559291 | NCBI WGS metagenome assembly JAABUO01 (sample SAMN10711878, study PRJNA513372) | rock metagenome | isolation source: Antarctica rocks | place: Antarctica: Victoria Land, Finger Mt sud | reverse complement strand
ATGTAGGTGATGCGCTGCTCACCAAGCTGCATGCTGCAGGATACCTAGCAACCCATCTGCTGTGGGTTGGCTTCCATTGGCTGAAGCAGTGCTGTGCGGGGCAGATGCATCTTGCAGAGCTTGTTGCCAGCGATGCAAGGTAAGCTGCGCACAGGGCGCCTTGCTGTCACCTGCAATATCAGTCATGGAATATACAGCCAATCAGTGCAGTGTTGCTTCCGTAACATACAAGTTAACTTTGGAACCTGCCTCATACTGACTGTGCGTACATGCAGCGCAAACATGTTGTGCTGGATAAGTCAAAGTATTGCTGCTGCACATGTATGTTGATCAGCAGTGGACCAACAGGTGCTCAAGAGTGTCATCAGAGACTTGGCTCTCATGAGTGTGTCTCATGCATTTGATGAGTACCTGATACACTCTGTCTTGGCAGCTGATGTAGCACAACCTGGTCGAATGCAGCTTGCTCGCTAGCCATGCAGTTGTGCATTGCTGTTGCAGCGTGCTTGACTTGGTTTGTAGCGGGCAGCAGCTGACTGACGAGGAAGTGCTTTGTCTCCGCTGCAGCAGTTTCCCAGCGCTGTCTGTTCCACATGTTATCCTTGTAAAGCAGCTTGATCAAAGCATCCATGTCTGTGTTGCGGGCCTGGAATGATCTGATCTGGTCCCACTTGTGCAGCAGCTCAGCCTTGGCATTGCTGCAATCCTCACTCTCACGCTGAAGCCCTGCCTGCATCAGTCATGGCCTTTTTATACCTTTGCTCACGCATGTGTTGCTTGATTGCTGGGTCTGGCCTGGCTGCATTGTGACTGCAACAATGTGAATAGCGCCCAGAAATTGGCTCTGTTGTGCCAACAGCTCGTTCATGCAGTGTTTGGCGCCTCTTTGGCACTACCTTTGCTGGCCCCAGGCTGAAGGTGGCATGCACTTACTGCAAGTACTACTTTAAGGGTCTATGCTCTTACCAGCTGGGCTTCAACAACAGCAATCACTGCCTTTGCTCCAGCCACCTCACGTCTTGCAGCGATGAGGTGCTCATACAGGGTTGTCTGCCTATGAAAACAGTATACTTTATACCAAGTTGCTTGCAAACAGGTTTTACAATCTGGATCCTCACGTGCCTAACATGTCAAGGCATGCTCACCTCTGTACATCAGCACTGAGAGCCTGAATCTGCTGCTGAGCAGCATGTCCAGCCTGTAAAGCCACCTCAGTAAGCAAGAATTGCTTGACATGGGACTCTTGCTTTGCTCTCAAAATCCCTTGTATGCCTGCTACAAGATTACTTGTCTTTGCTTCAGAAGTGGCAAAGAAGGACAGTGTGGCCACTGGTCAGCTTGCAGGAGGGTGTTTGTATGATGGCAAGCAGTGGTGCCAACAGCAATGCGTAATTGAGGGCATGTGACAAGCAATGTCTGAAACATACGGCTTGATACTGCACGTACAGATGTTTTCACCCATGTACTGAATGAATGGCAGCGCCATACGTGCGGGCAGATTGCAACATAGAAATTGGCAGGGATGCCTATAACGACCTAAGTGTATCAAGGCAGACAACTTGCCTGTGGTGCTGCTCATCTGTACTTCCTTGGCTTCAACCTGAAGGTGTAGTGCACCTGTGATGGCATGAACCTCTTCTGCTGCATGCATTGAGCCATCTGCAGCGGACACACACCAGCAGTCACCACAGACTTGTATGATTGCAGCCTACGTTGCCAGCCTTCCTGACAGATACACTGTGTGTGATCAAGCTGTAGGGCTATCTTTTACTCCAAGGATGACCCCTAGGCAGCTGTCAGTCCCACCTGCTACAGCCTGCAGCACGAGTTGTGCCGGCTGTTGGCTCAAGTGTGACACAGTCGCTGCAGTGTCTGCATCATGCTGCACTGCCGGCAAACTTGTTATCTTGCCAGCCTGCTTGGACAAGCTGCTCTTTATCTGCCTGGACAAGGAGGCTGAAGCTGTGGGAAGAGCAAGCGTATCTGCGGATGCCAGCATGTCTTCTCTGTACACGCAGCAGAATGTGCATCTCATGGTGTACAAACTGGCATCAATGCAGGCAGCTTGGTTGTACAATGAGTTTCAGCAAGTACAGTCAGGGGGCTGACCGCCCTCTGCAGACTTATCTGTGTTGAGTATGCGTGACGCAGGAAAGCACCTTGAGAGGTATTAGCAGCAGTCATAGCTGTGGACATGCGGTCAGCATGTGCTACTCTCAACTCAATTCGCCTGTGGAACTCTGCCAGCAGTTGCAGAAGCGTTTCAGATCTCTTGGCATATGACTCAAGCACCAGCACCTACAAATTGTTTTGAGCATAGGACTGTACAGAGTGTCCAAGAGGTGAGCCAGTGATCCAACTTGACAGCAGCAAAACACGCGACAGTCCATGCACCTGTATATGCTGTGCATCTGTGTGAGTAGCTTGCGAGACCAGTGTGCCTTCAGTCAGCAAGGTCTCTGTTGCTTGCTGCTGCAAGACTGCCTGCCAAACAAGCAAAATGTTGGAGTACCCATGGCAGCCAGGCACTACTCAAGGTGCAGTACATTTGCCACCTGTGCTTTGAGCAGCAGCTCTTTGGTTTCTTGCACGTGGCACATGAGTCTTGTCAGCGTTGTTTGTTGCTGGCGAAGCTTGAGATCACTCTGATCACTTGAAGGCCCACTGCTGAGACGCTCAACGGCTTGCTTGACTTGCAGGTGACTACGATCAGAAGGCAACTTCTGTTGCAGATGTTGCCACAAAGGTCGCAGCTGAGCAGTATGTAATGCTCGGCTCGCTGCTTCAGCAACGTCACCATCTTGGAAGCCACACCGCAGTAACCAGCTGGCCATAGGCTCGGTGGGGCTTTGGGTACCTTCAGTGGACCCATCGTAATGTCCTGGGTCTGCCTCGAGGTTCATTGCGACGGTGTCGAAGGTCAAAACAGGCCGGTTCAGAGTCAAGCCTGGCAGTACCGATATCGGTCAACCCTTGCAAGGGCTCAATTGAGATTGTGCTCTCGCTTCAGTTCAGGTGCTGGTCTGCGTTTTGTGCACCTAATCAAATGCCAATGTTGCCCGTCAAAGTGTACGGCAAAGCCGAAGACTACTCCGAAAGGTTCTACCTGTATCAGCTAGAGGGACACTCTGCTGGTAGAGGCTATACCTTGTGAGTGATCTTCTTGGATTGTGACTCCATCCCCTGAGACAGTTTAAATACTGACTGCAGCCAGCCTGCAGGCACATACACATCACAGACTGTCATGCGCAAGGCTGGACCGGATCCTGTAGTGTGCAGGACTTGAAAGGTCTCGTGGTATGAGACGTGCTTGCAGCACTCTATGTGGTTCAAAGTGAAGTGGCTGCCTTTGACACTCTGCAGCAGCATCCTGATGGCAGCAGCATCCTGATGTGACACCCACATGCTGCATCTTGTCAAAAGCTGCAGCATGTCTTGGCTGGTCTTTGTTGCTTGTCGGTATGCCTTCACCCCTCTGCTCCTGACTGTATGCCACTACTGTGAAGGATGATATATCTCCAGAAGATATGCAAATGCTGCAATGGGTTGTCTCAGCAGTGCGCGACAACAACTTCAGGTTTTGCAGTGAAGCAGGTGTGTGTTTGGCTGTCTAGGATGTCCAAAGCGTGTCTGTTACCGTACAAGCATGCATAAGTCTTCCAGCCTGGCTGACTATGCAGATGATCCCCATCTTGAGACAGAGGTGACAGCTGGGTCGTTCACAATCAAGCTGAGGTAGGAGACTGTGCTCATGTTTGTATGCTGACTCGCCCCAATCCTTTCAAGCCGTACAGCCTTGTCATCTACCCTCTTTGTTTGACCAGATCAGGTTGCCAGCAGAAGACGCATTGGAGCTCGTGACAGGCTCACAGCTATCAAAGCAGAATGCAGGTCATACTGCTGAGCTAATGCCTGTCGCACCTGTCTCCAGATGCTGCTTGCTCATGCGCTGTCACCTGAACAAACAGACAAGCAGCCTTGTAATGCAAGCAATGCTCCTGCAGTCGCCGGTCCAGTGCACAGTTGACAGCAGAGTATGTCTGCATTGCAGAGCTAGCATTTGGTCTGCTGGATCAGCACAAACAAGATGAAGCAGACATCTCAACAGCATGGGCACAAGAGCGTGATGCCACACAGCAGGCAAGGCCCCATGCCCTGCTTATGTGCAGAAAGGGTGACTGCTGGCGAGTACTGGATGCATCATGCTCAGAACATATGGCAACAATAGACATGTAGTTCTGCGATTCTTGATTGTTTTTGGCACTGGTATTATGTATGTGGATGTATGAGCAAGGGGCCTGAACTTGTTGGAAATCTGTTTAGGTGCCTGCCAGCAAGGCGGATTACTGCGTATGGTACAAGTAGGCCAACCAAATTTGGCCGCAACATCTGGTCTGCACATGGCATGTCATTCCCAATCACAGCTCATTAGTAGATGGGCTTATGTGATGGCTGCTGGCCGCAGGTGGAGGAGTTGAAGCTGCAGCTGCAACAGCTCGAGTCCAAGCTGAGTACGGTGCAATCAGCTCTGAGGCAAGTCAGTATCAGGTCTCCCGCCAAGAGTCAGCAGTTCACAGCCTCCCTCTCTTCCCTTGATGCCTTCTCACCATCACAGACACTGCAACCGTCGCAAAACACACATCCGACAAAGAAGCAGCGTGCTGAGTCATCACAAGCCCCGCCCAACCAGGACAGTGCTGTCTCGCAAGATCTTGGAGCTGCTGAGTGTGGTGGCAGCATGCCCAATTCTCCTGTCACACAGTTGCACACTGGCAGTGACCAAAACGCTGCTTCATCGTCAGGTGAGAAAATTGTTTGTGTGCTGTACTAGCATACATTCTGCTCATGCTGGTCCTTTCTTAGTCATCTCACACTCCCATCTTGACATCTGAGACTATAATACTACCGCAGTAAAGTTGCTGTAGTCATGACAGGTTTTGTTCTTTGGGACAACCTGGCTGCCTGATGTCTGGCTATGTTCCAAGTTTCCTCTGAAGATTGGAAGTGAACAGTATGGTGCCTATGCTTCTTCTTGGCAAGTTTCATATGTTGGTATGACTTCCTCCAGGGTGTCGCCGACTATGCATGCACCATACTGTAGCATTGTCTTTGCCATCTTATTAGCTGTTCCATATCTGCATATCAATGCCATTGCCCAATTGGCTGGCAGCACAAGCAAGTTCACAAAGCTACTGACGCTTCGGCCTGCATGTCTCAGGTCCGAGCCAGGCTGCTGCTCAGGAAGGCGATGCTACACATGGACCTGAGCAAGAAAAGCCAAAAATGGGGCAAGCCAAGGTAGTCTCAAGAGCTGGTCGTGGGCGAGGTCGAGGCAGAGGCCGTCAAGCAACCAAAATTGGAGATTGAGAGTCTGTGGCCCGGTCAAAGAAACGCTGATGTTGGTGGCAATGCTGTTAGTGCAACTCTGTATGCATGCCAGCTGAAATCCAGTCCAAAAGTAAACAGGCTTGCAGCTCATGTCACCCAGCTTGGTCCAGCAGACATTGTGACGGACCATGTTGCTGTCTCGTGTGATGCCAACCCTTCGGGTTAAAATCACACAAATTGGGTCAATGAGCTGACAAGAAGCTGTGAGGCATTTCTTGCATTACAGTCAAAGGCACAGATAGCATACCATGAGCAAAATGTATAGCAAGCTAGACAGCTCTTTCGCTCTTCAGGTCAGCGGTGACAAGAACGCAGCACAGAACACAGAGACTCAACAGGACAAACTGCTACAACATAACATAGTCCTCTGAAGCCACATCTGATTCTGTTGAGTGGCCAGCTAGATAACGTTTCAGCACAGCAGGGTTGATGCCACCAGCAGGCCGGTCTTCCAGAGCCATCAAGATGTCAGCACAGGTGATCTCATTCACGGCTGCAGTGGGAGCTGAAGTGTCTAACTGCACCTTTGGGGCAGCTGCAGCCTCCTTGCCTGGCAGCCGGGTGATTACTGTTATACGTTTGTCAGGGTCAGAACCACTAGCCTGACTATGTGACAGTAAACCATGAAACTCTGCCAGGCCATGTGCTTGCAGTCTGTGAAAGCTGTCATCCAGGTCTAGAACCAACTCCCCAGCAGGATCCCCCTGCAGAAGCACAGACTTCTGGCAGCCACATCTGATCATTAAACATGGCAGTGAGCAGCATGCAAGCACCAGCCACACACAATCAGACTAGGCCCTGTTGATTGGGGTTGAATGGATAGGAAAGACTCTGCCACACGATGGGTGCCACAAGGAAGTCATGCCAATGGAAAGTTTGCCTGTTTATTCAAAAAAACCCAGCATCTGCTTGCATGCCAGCAGGTAGGCCTCTGAATACGTTGAGACTTTTGCAAAGACTCACCTGCCGCTTGAATTGTAGATAATGCAGTTCCAGCTCCTCAATTGCAGTTGGATTGGCTCTTTTGAGTGCCTGTCTGCACTTGCGTCCTGTGCCTGCCCACTTTTTGAGAGCAATAAATGCTGCTTCCTCAGGAGCCACCTCAGCTGGAGCAGATGAGCTGAGCTCATCACGCTGCGCCTCTGGTTGCTCAGCACGTGCATGCTTGATCCTGTCCTCCCACTTCTGCAGCAACATGTCACTGTGTCTGCTCAGCAAACAGCCAAGAGCATGGGCTGCAACAAGCAAGCTATACTTAATTCCGGATTAGCACCTGTATAAAACGTGACTGCTTGTCATGGTCTATGTTTCGAAACATGTCTAGGATGGTAGCATTTTCTGGCTGCAACACTTCCTGTAACGGGCTAACATGGCTGCTTTCACCAAAGGGTGCTGGCTTGAAAAGCCCTTCCATGTCTGAAGCTGTGAGAGGACCAGCCATGTCTCGGAGCAATTTGTCGTTCAAAAATCTCCGTCGGCGCTCCCTGCCAACTTTATACAAAAAGTCAAGCTCGCTTTGCTCAGCTTCTGACGTTGGATGACTTCTCACAAGCTTAATAGATCGCTCCCAACGATCAGCCTTGGCGGTGCGGTTCTTCCTGCTTTTTTGGTGTGGCTCATGAGCCTCACTCTCGGTTAGCAGTTGGTTCAGTGAAGTGCCATCGGGCATGATGTATGGGCGGTGCCCTGCCATAGTCACAGGTCACAACCTGTCTGCTGGACGGCGATCAGTGAAACCTCAATATTACCACACTCGATACACCCTCGGTCCAGCAATAATGGCAAGACGGGTGGCTGCGACACATGAATGTTGGAAGTAGTGTTTTTCCACACACACAGGAATGGTGTCGCTCGTGACGTCGAGCATGACTAATATAGCTACCTTTGCTAGCTAGTTTCATGCAAAGGGATAGCAATACACATAGGCATGCTAATGCATCCTGACCTCCGTGACTCGTCGGGCTATCAGCATTACAAGCAAGCGTGACCTAATGTCTAACAAAAGTGGGTATGTCATGCTAATAAGCCTTGCCCTTGTGCCCTCTGGCTCAAGCTTGACAAGAGTACATAACATGACATCGTTGTATCAGTCATCTCAGCAGCTGATCAGACAGCTCGGCTATGCTGCATGATTGATGTGTAAATGACGGCATCACCAAAATGGAGTGTAGGCATGATGCAACATCCTGCATTGCCTTTTGTGCATGTCAATGCTGACATAGCAGAAGTTGTTCTTGCCCTTATGTGGAAAGAGCTGACCTGCAGGCAAACAATCAGTTGCTGACAAGCATTGGCCTCTGTGCCAGCCTGCAGTGCTTCTGATCCTCAACGTTGCATGAGCAACTGCAACAGCATGGCTTGTCATGCTTTCATCATATGCCTGCCTGCGCATGCATGCATGTATGCTACAGCTCATTTCTGTTTCAAGGACACATGTGCAGTGTGCATGAGCGCCTATGGCATGCCTGCAACGCTGACCATACCAGGTGAGATGGCTGTCACCCTGTATACAGCTGATGACACCTCAACTTGATTGGTGGCTGTATTCCTGTGCACACTGCACAGGCAGGCTGTGAGTAAGTCAGCCTGTGCCAAGGGCAGACTGTGGCGTTCAATATCAGACAAACACTGGCTGCGCACAAATAGTTCAGCCAGATTCATCTGCCAAAACTAAAAATGCTGTGTGTCCTGACTGTCAGTGCATGCAGAAGTCGCACCTGACCAGGTCCTTGTAGATCAGCTTGGCTATTCTGAGGTAGGCATCAATGCTGTCCTGCAAATGTGGTAGGCATTCACTCAGGTCTGCTGCAAATATCTACATTGACGGCGATACAGCACAGGCTCAGGAAAGTACTTGCTTGGCTTCTGGCCCTGCTGTGCTTGTTGTGACGACAGCCAAGACACCACTTGTCAAAGTGTGTCATTACAATTCATTTATGTGATCGTGCATGACAGGCTCTGCTCAGCATGTCACAAAGGTAACAAGATCAGCAACTAATGGTACATTATCTATTTTGCTGTCAGTGCAACACAGAAACACAGATCCCTGAACTCCAAGACTGAAGTCTGTAATTGCCTGATTGCAGTACACCAAAGGAGTCATTCAGTGCAAACTCACCTCAAACTGATTCATAGCACCACCCAAGCAAAGGTGCTCAAAGATGCAAAAGAGCAACTCTGCACTTTCTCTTGGGTTGTAAAGCTCTGCGTTGTCAGACTCAGTGTTCAAAAGCATATCCCTGAGCTTATCTGAGACCTGCAATGTCATGGGCAGAGCTTCCTCCAAATCACACCAGCCTTGAACAGCAAAACAAGAGTGACACATGCCTTTGCAGTCAATATTCTATACTGCAGTCAGCGTATTGCAAGGTAATTTGGCAGTACATTGAGGAATAACTCAGACACTGCAGACCTGAAAGCCATCAATGTAGTCCTCCATGCATTTGATGATGACGCCATCTTTGCGCAGGATCCCACAGTCTGTGAGTCGGTCAAACAGGCTCATGTTGGTGACACTTGCTGGCACCGCCTCAAATGAAACGCTTGTCTGCCCACTCGGTGACTGCTCACACTTGATGTTTGCTGCTGCCTGCACAACTTGCCAAAAGCTGCAAAAAAAGCTTGAGTGACCTGTTTACTGACAAGTCTGCATCAAGGCCAAGTGAACTTGCACATAATGACATCAGTGACAGCATCAAGGTCAACTGTACTTGTGCTTGGCATGATTTTGCAAATGTGGGAGCAAAGTTATGACAACATATACAACCAGAGCACATGGCATCCAGCAAGTCCAGACCAATGCGCTTGTGCATGGCCTGAACATGCCAATTGCAACTGGTCAAGCATATGCTGACAAAACTGGCAGTATGCAAGTCAATTTGTGTCATCAGAGATGATGCACCTGCATATATTGCTGCACATCTGGGCTGCTAAACATATCCCCAAGAATGTCCATGGCTTGTAGCTTGTGAAAAGACTTGCGGTAGGAAAAGGCCCGGAGAGAGATGCTGTTAATCATGCCCCTGTGCATTGTATCATCAGTCACGGATGACAACTTACAATCAGGAGCAGACAAACAGTGAACATAACACAAGGCTGCAGCAGGCATGTGTTAATGAGTTGCATCATCAATTTGGGATTGACTGCAGGAAGCACACTAAATGTAAGCATGTGTAGGGTCGCTTGACCAGCAAGGTCTTTTTTTGGCACACCATTTTGACAGGCAGGACATGACATCTTGATCTTGTAACACCGTGGGTTTACCCTGCAGCAAATCAGCAGTCACTGTTGGCTTCTTGATACAGTTGTAGCCAAATTACATTGCATGGAGATTACTGCACAGCAGGACGTGGTGGGAGTGTCTCACACACAGCCGCTTGAGCAAAGCCTCTGTTCAAAGAAGCGCACCAGGTCTAAGGCAGAGAACCCTCCACAGGCAGCTTCAGCAATTTCGCCTGGCATGTCTGCTGGCTGCTATATGAAAGCCGTTGCAGTCCCGTACTGCAGGTCAGCAGGTGAACTCCTTAAGGATTATGCTGTTATGTGCAGCAGGAGTCTGTAACGTATTACGAACTTTCGTCTCACAGGCTTCTCGAAATGAGGCGCAACTCACTACGGACTTAGCTCACGTCTCAGTGGCTGCTAAGCAGACTGCTGACAACTTCCACGATCTATATTCATAGCTCCTTGATCAGGCTTGTCTCTGACACTGCCTTTAAAACAAACAGCTGGGAACTCTGGCTGCGTGGGCGTCAAAGAGACATCGAAAAATTTCTCACGTTGACACTGATGCGACGACTCGTTGATTGCAAACCGGTCATGCAAGCTGCAAAGCTGTTTGCTGTTTGGTTTCGGAGTAATTTGTGCCCAAAATCACCTCGCTGTACCTTCAAATCACCTGCACCTTCAAGTCACCTGCACCTTCAAGTCACCTGCAGGGACAAGATGCTAGATTGGCCACTGTTATCAACTCATTGGGCTTGGACTTGCGATCAGGATTGTGATGACAAAAAGCTTGAGCCCACAGAGGTTTGCTTAATTAGTCCAATACTGCAACTGCCTCCATACCCGAAGCCATGCATATGCGGAGCATGCCTTTCGATGAATCCTGTTTGGTCAGCCTACACAAAAGTAAAAAATAGACTAGGCTTTCAACAGCTGGTGCGCTTTTGGGATTCTATCATCGGGCTCTCATCCCTCAGGAATGCAGGAAAGCTTGCGCCGGTATACTTGGCGTGTGGCATAGCGCTCTTAACTAAGCTTCACGTTACCCAAACTCAGCTGCTCAAGTCAGACAGAACTGCAGGCAGAAGGTGCATGAAGACATTGCCGGAACATGCTTGCAGCACGTTTCCTGAGTTGCCAGCTTCTAACTTAACTTCTGGCCAGTAGTTTACACTGGCCACGCAGGTTCTACCAAGCAGATGTCACAAAGGTATCCTCATGCGCGGCATCAAGCGTCGGTTTAGGTCTCACATTATCCAATCTTTTGATTTAACACGCCCTTGCTCGTTTAGACGGCGCCGAGGTTGCTGGTCACGCCGACCGACCGGCGATCAAGGTGATCGTCGCTGAGCCAATACTTGCAAGACCGGGCAGACAGTACATGCATTGCACATGTCCCGTACGACTGTAAATAACATTGTATTGTCTGTCACCTGACTCAAGCAAATTGCTATTTGCACAAGGCTGACCCTGGTCGTCACCCCATCTTGCTATCCTTGAAGGGGTAGAGTGACGCTGAGAAACTTCTGAGCACCTGGGATGGCAGCATCAATGTGTATCAGCCCCACTTTTACAAATCAGAGCTTCGGTCAATTCAGCAGCATTGCAATCGGCTTCTTTCCCTTGGTACTGTCGGGCGGCTGCTTTGATCCACTGCACGGGGCGACTGGTGGCCACGGGTCGGATCTTGCTGCCGTGTGCTTGGTTTTTGCGCTGGGCAAAGCCCCTTTGCTGCTGACATTCTTCGCATTCATTTTGTTGTATGCTGGTTCATCTGCTACAGGTGGGCTTTCGTAGTCCTCAGCTACCTGAGAAGGTGCCTACCAAATTTGGCTGGTGCAAATCCCCTGGTCTGATCTCCTTCAGAAGCACTGTCACTTGCTTGTGCAGGCCTGTTATGGCACCTAATCCTTGTGATGTCTGCTGGCTGTACTTTACGGGCTGCAGTTGTCCTTAGCACCTGGCTACATGAAGCTGCACACCTTGTTGCTGCTGTCATGCTGGGTGACAGGACATGTCTAACGGCGGCCAATATTTCAGGTGACCATCGCTCTGGCAACACTCAGAGACTGCTCAGTCATGGCTGAGTGACTGTTGGAGACTTCACCTGTTGTAGACTGAGTTAGCCCCTCTTATATGTCACCACAGGAATCCTGCAACTTTGTGTAGGATCAACATTTCACTTCAGCATCTGCATTGATGCAGCACAGCCATCAGATGTTTGTGTTGGTCTGCTGATTGTGGCACAGATCTGGACCATGTCATTCTAGAACATGTCATGGTCTTTATATACTATGTGCATTGTAGGCAATACGTCAGGGCATGCCTGGCTGGCATGCCTGAATCCTGTCCAGACATTGCCCCACTCCCTCCAGCCACACATTGTGCTTAAACTTGGCAGCCAGACATACAGGTCAAAGCAACAGCTGCAGCTCAAGTACCCATGCCCACTTGTCCGTCCCCTACATTCCAATCAGGCTGACAGCATGCAAGACTCTATGATTTGTGCAGCCGGGTGGCTCTTCAGCTGTGCCTGTGCACTCTGCCTGCAGCAAATGCATCACCTCACCCTGGTAATCATGGCACTTCCACTTCATGAACAGAGCTGGCAAAGTACACTGTTGTCCCAGATTGTCAATGGCTTCTGGGTGACTGCTGTAGCAGCTGTAGCAAGTGATTTGTTCGGCTACTATTCTGTCAATTTGGCTGAATGTGATGACCAGAGTACCTTCAACTGTGGCAACTTTGGAATTATGTTGGCAGATGCTTGCAATCAATCAGTGGACATTGTGAAGGTAGGTCCTTTTCGTATGTACTGATACGTTTAGGACGGTGCGCACAGCTTCTTTCTCCAGCATGTCTGCATGTTGCACGCCTTGTGGTTTGCATTGGTAGTAATCTGCCAGCAAGCATCCATTGCAATGGCATGATGGCATCAATTTGGCGAGAGGATCCTGCACTATCATTTTGTATACATATATATCCATCTGCAGTAGGTGACACCTCTGACATCTAACAAGACACTGATGCTTTGCACCTGCATGGCCTTGCGTCTCTCATGGTCTATTGTGCTGGCAGGTGTTGTACAGCATGTCCACAGTGTGCATGGCAAGAGGAGCGCAGTCTGGAGGCGTAGTGGTTCAGGGCAGGACACTGTCTGCCTCCCAGAATGGCCACTCACCCTGGTATGTACGTGCCTTGTACAAAACACATATGTCAGATTGTCTGGAGCAACTCTGCATTGTGTCACCACGGCAAGCCTGGTCAAATGTGCATGTTGCCACTCTATGAATTTCAATTCTATGTATGTATGGAGTGTATGATCAGACAGCCTGCTGTCCACATGCTGTGAAGGTTGTGTGTGACGGTACATGTGTTATACTGCAATGTGGACCTCTGTGGCCCTGTCTTGCATTGTGCCTGTCATGCTGATGTGGTGCTGGTCCGCACCTGCATCAGGCCTGCCGTGCCTGACTGCTGTAATTCAGCCTCATTGCAGTCAGGCTTGCTAACTGAAAGCATGCATGCGCAGGCAGGAAACAGCTATAAGAGTGCGTGTAGCATCATCACGGCGAGGGAATGTGGCAGCCAACATCTCTGCTGCATTGCGAAGAAAACTGAGGTGGCAGTGCATGAAGCGGCTATGGACAGGTTGTCAGGTTGCACAGCCAGTGCCAGTGGTGTGCGCTGGTGAGCTTCCTATACTTCATGCCCATATCACACAGCAAAATCATGTTTGCCTCTTTGCCTATTGCCTGCCATAGCCTGATGGCAACATGAATGCCAAGGTACCAAGGCCGTGCATGGCAGGGCAGATAACACCCTCCAAACATCATAACATGCTGTTACCTACAGCTTGTGAACACAACTACAAGAAGCAGTCGTCACACACTGAACATTGTCGCTAGGCTTTGGTCATGTCCTGGATGCACCTGGATTCTGGCCCACTCTGTGATGTGCTGCCTGTATATCTGCCTTCAAAATAATGCAGGGCAAGCAGTGACATGTAGCTGGCCCTGCAGGTCACTGCCGGTTTGCAACATCCAGCATCCCCACGCCGGCCGAAAGCCACCCTCACCAGTGGACCCCATCTATAACATCCACAGTATGGCTCCCCTGCAGCACACAGCATTTGCCGGCTCTTCTTATCCCTGCCTCCAGACCTGGTGACAGCAGAAATCTAAGAGCATGCAAGGATTCTAGTGAAGAGGTAGGAGCCGGGACAGCGCCAGAAGCAAAAGAGAGGCAGAGGTGGCAGTTACAGCCTGTCAGCAGACCACATGGGGTGTTTGTGACTCACAATGGGGACTTTGAGTGCTATGAGCTCTTTGGCCGGAGGAAGACATGTGCAGAAGTGATGGCCTGGCTTTCAGCGGTGCTGCATGTGCCAGCTCCTGCAGACTGCGACAGTGTAGCCATTGCAGGTAGCATTCTGCATGCATGTGTGCATGCATGGGTATGTAAGTGCATGTGTAGGTGGGTGCATGGGTGTCTGCATGTATGCAGTCATTTTTGTCCTCTGCTCAGATGTCTACCATGTGGCCCTCCCATGTGGCTCTGACACATCCAGCATGTCGCCGCTTGTTGCATGTATTAAGCATCTGACCAGCACACAAAGTCCATGTGATCACAGCCGCTGCCTGTCCTTTTGTGTCTTCTGCCAAACAGGCCTTGATCACACAGGTAACGCCTGATGCTTATGTCTAAAGCCATTGGCAACAAGTTGTAATGCTGACTTGAGTGCAGCTGTGCAGGTCTGATAGACCTGATGCGTTCCCAAGGCTTGTGGCTACAGTCTTTGCGTTTGGCCTTTCAACAGTGCACTGGCGGTGCTGTGCAACCCAAGGGGGCTCACCAGGCCGGGGAGGACATAGAAAGAGGCCTGCCAGCCTGTCAACCACCCACTCCATCCCAACTCCAGGTCTGCTTGCAACATCTTGTGGGTAGCTCATGCAGAGGGTGGCACATGTGTACATGCTTTTTGTTTGCCAGCGGCTTTTTGCAGCAAGCATGCGCTTTGCAATTGGTGTCAGAATTGTATTTCAGAGTTGCATCACTTAGCAAGTCGCACGACCTGAGACAGTAACATACTGGTGACCAGAGTCACAGTGCTAGGCTGCAAACGAGGCACTGTCAGCTGCCTGCTCAATTGTTGGCAAGGCACATTTCATAGCAGTGCAGATCATACAGCGCTGCCACTCATGTGGTCCAGTAGTAAGCCATGGCTGACCAGAGTGTGCCTCATATGGTGACAGACACCATGTTGGGATCACAGGCATTGGCCACTATTGCTGAAAAGACCCTGACATCCTTTTTGAGGAGACCTAGAGCTGAGGGCTTTGAAGACAAGGACCAACACAGCAGCAGCAACAGCTTGCAAGGGCAAATGTGTGCTGCACTGGGGGGGTCGAGCGGCGTCCAGTCAGCAGCAGAGCACCTAACAGCTGCCTTCTGTGAGTATGCTCAGCAGGCAAGTGCCTGTCATTACGCTCATTGACGCCTTATGCCTTCATGGGGTGACAAGAAGATGCTTGTCCCTGCACAGGCATGCTTGTCCCGAGACCTGCGCCAGCAGCTGCCTTTGTGGCTGCTGGTCTCACGCAATGTAGAACACTGTGTGCAGTTGCCTGTGCAGTTGCCTGTGCAGTTGCATGTGCAGTTGCCTGTGCAGTTGCCTGTGCAGTTGCCTGTGCAGTTGCCTGTGCAGTTGCCTGTGCAGTTGCCTGATGCATAACAGTCTTCAGCAATGTCAATTATATCATTTCATCCTTCTTCAAGGTATGCGCAATCCACCTCTGGTGTTCAGGCGGGTCAGGATGAGGCCTGGCTTAAGTGGCTTGCTGCCCATGACAAATGGTCCAGCCTCTGCAACATTGCCATGCTTAACTTTGTGCAAAATGATGTTTTCTGGGCAGTGCGGCAGTTTCTAGACAATGCTCATGGCAGCTTTGGGTTGGCAGTCATGTCAGAGGTGGATACTGGCAGCCTTGTTCTGGCAGCCTACAAGCAGCCCATGACACTCACTTTTGCGCCTCACAGTGGGTGAGTACTGGTACTGTGCGATTCTACTGCATTCTGGTTGCAAAGGTGACGAAAGGTACTGCCTGTTTGTGAAGATCCTACTCATCACTCATGCACTGTTGCTTCTTGCTGCAGCTGCTGCTGAGTCACCACAAGTACTTTACTCTCCATGTGTTGCAGTAAACAGCACATAAGTTTGGCATCAAGACCTGAGCTAGAAAGCCATATACATTTTGTTACAGCTGTCGAGGCCTGACAGGGCCTTCTGTGCAGGGTTGTGCTGTATAGCTCTGAGGCTCAAGCCACCCTGCAGCCTGTAACAACTTTTGTAGCGTCAACACCAGTGCCACCCCAAGCCACTCCCAAGGCTCAGGTGTTTGGCGTAGGCAAGACTGGCAGCACTGACATTAGACCGCCAACCTACAGGATTGACATGGATGATAGCTCAGGCGAAGTATACTTGCTGAAGTACAAATCCAGAGCAGCTGTCATAGAGCAGCCCTCTGGCGCAGGCTTTGAACCCAGCATGGCTGTTCCGGGTTCTACTTGCGGCCAGGATGACTTGCTACCAGCAATTGCTGATGCTAATGCAACAACTGTCTGGCCCTTGTTTGTAGGTCAAACAAACATGAAGGCTGACCTTGACGATAGCGCTCGCTTCAGGACATCCAAAGCTGACACATATACTGCTGGCTGCTATGGCTGCCAAACCCCGTGCTCAGGCAACACCCCTGAGAGTCATTTGTCATTGCATATAGCCATGTACAATGTGGCGGAGAGGCGGCTGATTGACAGGCAGGACTTTGTGGAGAGCCGCAAGCTGGTCAGCATGCAAAACAACTCATACGTGCCAATGCAAAGCAAGCTCCCACCTCAGATTGCCAAGCGCTGGAAGCACCAGGTCAGGCTGAACGTCTGAGCATGCTGAAGGAGGGTTTGCAACTGCATCTCGTCATACTCCCATAGCTGCTTGACAGCAGCTCAAGGTAGCCTAGCAGGCCCTCCGCACAACCCCAGCATGTCAAGGACTATGTAGACAGATGTATACAAGTATGTATGTGTTGCGGCGCTGCAGGCAGAGCGGGATTTGGCTGAGATTCCTGCAGTGCTGGGTGCTCTTGCTGCCAGCTGGCAGGATCCCAAGTCCTTCAACTGTCAATCTGCCTGGTGAGCCCTGTTGTTTGCCTGTTGGACAGAAGCACTTCTGTCATGTGCATGAATTGCGCCGCGGGCCTATCTGTTGTGCTTGTCAATGGGTCCCTTGACGGTGTGGCGCTGCCTAATCTCTGAGCCAGGCTGAAATGATCAGTAGCCCAGAAACATGCATGCCTGCTGTATTGTGCACCCTGCTAACTGGAGGATGTCCTTTGCAGCGAGCTGGCAAAGATGCTGCAGGTAGCCATGTCAGCATCCAAGCACACACCAGCATGGAGTGCAAGTAGGTCCTCCAGCTCAACATTGCACAGCCATAGTCTTGAGTTCACTGCTTTGTGACAGTTCTGCTGTCAGTGTTCATTCCCCTAAACTCGTGCTGCCAACACTGCATGGCCAAAGACATGAGCGGCTGCAAACCCACGTGTCAAGTTTGAGTTTGCTTTGATTTGCAGGGTATGCACAGGCTCATGGTCAAGCTATGGACTTGGTGATAGTTGGCGTGGAGGCAAGCCTGTGGACAGCTGAACAATTTGCTCAAGACCTAAAGGTATCAAGGCAGACTTGGCCGTTGCTTGCACTGCAGCACTCCTCACTGCCCTCTGTTCAGCTTGCTTGCATGCATCAAAATGCTGTTGGCATGTTGCATCTGTGCCAGGAAGGGGCACAGGCAAAGAGTTACTGTGCCTGCATACTTCATCAACACATTTCTGCACCATGCCTTCCTCTGCTTATATGTTCCACCCTCTGACTATTCCACCTAAGTGCCCTTCATCACCCCAGCAACTTGGCATCCCATCCACAGGTGACCACAAAAGCTTCTTCTTTGTCTACTCATGTTGTTTTAGTTTTCATCAACCTGGTTATGTTGACTTGATGCAGGCAGTCCTGCCTGCCCTACAGATCACGGTGATCAGCTCCAATAAGCTCGTAGCCATGCTGGAACACTCAGCCAGTGCCGTGACCTCTGCAGACTTGTCAAGCGGAAGGTAGATCGCAACAGCCGTCATCTTTTTGCTGCCAAAAAGCAACAATGCAGGAGATTTTTGGAGCATTGTCAACTGTGACCTTTGGACTTGTATATAGGGCTTCATGACTATATGTGCTCAAGCTTGACAATTGTGCAGTCACTGCACCTCTTATTCCGTGTTCCAAAGCTTCTTTGCAGTCATCATGGTGGCTGCCTGGACATGGCGTCAACTCTGCAAGGCAGACTGTGAAACACATTTGCAAGCATGGAGTAGGTGCAAATTGACATTGCAATGGGGCAATTCATTCATGACTGTACATCAGGTGATTTGTTGCCTTATCAGCTTGGACCATTCTGTGTTGCGGCAAATCATGTAGGTTGGGTATCAGCTTGGACAAGCAGCGCACAAGTGTGGTGTGCATCTCCCATTCAGGGCAGACCTTCCCCACTATTCAGGCTGCTAGGGTGCTGTCCGCACACCTGCCAGGCCGAGTCTTTGTCATGACTGGCAGCATTGACACCAAGATGAGCCTAGCAGTGAAGCAGCAAACCTGGAAGGTGCGCTCTTGCCTGCACTTCTCACTCTCTGCCTCGCTTTCTTGCCATGCCACAGGCCCTGAAGAACCTGTGCGCCTGCTGTGACTGACTGACCTTTCCTTGGTGAGGATGCATAACTTCACATGCGTGAACTCAACTATGTGGTTGAAGCGCTGTGACTGCTTGTAGGGGGCACCATTCACTCGGCGCATCTTTATCACAAATGCTGGTTGGCGCCAGACGGAACCCGCCAGTCTGACAGCTGTGGCCACCCATCACTGCCTTTCTGAGCTGCTTATGTACATTGTCAGCAGTTTGCTGGGTGCACAGCAGCCTGATGACAGCATCACAGGTGATGCTCCGTATGCTTAAGATTTACAGGTCGATTAGTGTTGCCAACTGCACAAATGTGCACATACGTACGCGCTTTGACAGCTGTTACGCACATGAAAGTGGGATCTCAATTCACGCAGCAAGCCCGTTGTCTTTGACCTGAACAAGAAAGCAACCTTGAGTGTGAAAACAATCACAGCGTGACACTCAGAGCTGCTATGTGCATCTTGAATATG
>JAABUO010003436.1_pt1 | contig 18866 bp, 20 predicted proteins | sample 5559291 | NCBI WGS metagenome assembly JAABUO01 (sample SAMN10711878, study PRJNA513372) | rock metagenome | isolation source: Antarctica rocks | place: Antarctica: Victoria Land, Finger Mt sud | reverse complement strand
AGCGGTTCACCATGAACCCAAGGACGCAAACCCGATAGTTGCGGCAATCGCCCCTTGGGTTCGCAGCGAAGAACCCTCAGTTTCGCTGAACCCACGGGGTTCCTGGGGTAGCAGGTCCAGGCGCCGAGGAACCACCGGATATGACCGTGGGGTACTGGTCACCGATCGTGCGTGACAGTTTCGGTCGTGATCACCTCCACTTGATGGTGCCCGTGGCAGTAGCTGCGTGGAAGTGAGCCCGAGACCCGGCCGGACGACCGTGGCGTTCGGGCTTTGCGCTTGCGTGGGGTGGTTTAGACCTCGCGGACGGTCGTGACGACGGCGTTCCTGCCCGCGATCAGCAAGCAGGCCCTGAAGAAGATCAGCCGGGAAGTCCGCCGCTGGCGGCTGCACCGGCGGATCTATCACACCTTCGGCGAACTGGCCCGCACGATCAACCCGATCGTCGCGGGGTGGATGCAGTACTACGGGCGTTTCTACCCGTCGCTGCTGTATCCCCTCCTGGCGCGCCATCAACGCCTACCTGGTGCGCTGGATCCGCAACAAGTACCGCCGGTATGACTCCACCCGCCAAGCCCACCGGAAACTGGGGGAGATCACCCTCGGGTATCCCCGCATGTTCCGGCACTGGCGATGGGTCAGCACCGCCTGGTGAGCAGGGTGATAGGAGCCCGGTGACGGGAGACTGTCACGCCGGGATCTGTGGGAGCCGGAGGGTGAAACTCCCTCCGGCCACCCGACCCTGTTCCCCACACGCTTGTCCCACCTACCTGAGGCGGCCCCGCAAACACGCAGGCCGCTGACTCAACTGCAACGGGATTGGACAGGTCCCCCAGCTGCCGTAGCTTCCGCCGCCCACTTCGTCAGGTGGTCAGTTGGGATCACGGACCTCAGCGATGGGACTCATGCTGCGGTTCCGGCCGGCTCGGCGAGTGGGTCCACGGCAATGGCGTAGCGGGGCTGCATGGTGCCGTAGGTCAGCACGAAGGTGATGAACAAGTAGAACGGTGCCTGCTTCGCTGCTGCTGTTCGTTCCGCCCTTTTCTCATCCGAGCTCTTCTCCGGTAGCTGGTGTCTCGGACGCTGGGTCGAGGACATCCGCGCGCATGAACTCGAGCAACTCGGATGCAAAGTTCTTCCCGGGGCCCTCAACCAGCGATAGGTATGTCTCGGTGCGCTGCACGCCGCTGATCTGCCAGACCTTCTCCAGCAGCACGGTCCGCAGGTGGGCGTAGTCGCGCACTCGTAGGCGGGCCAACAAGTCGAGCTCACCGGTGACGACAGTGACGTTCTCGACTTCAGGCAACTGGCTGACCGTGGCCATGATGGGGCCGAGATCATGGCCCTGCACTGCCGTGATGGCGAGGTAGATAACGACGGGAAAGCCGGCGGCTTCCCAATCGAGGACGACGCTATAGCCCCGGATCACCCCAGTGCGCTCCATGCGGTCGATTCGCTCGCCGATTGCTGGGGCGGACATGCCGAGTTCGCGGGCCAGGCTCCGCCGGGAGGAGCGAGCGTCAGTCGCGAGCAGTCGCAGAAGGGATAGGTCCACCACGTCGAGGGGGACTGGCGCTGCGGGAGGCGAAGTAAGGTCGGCGATCATTGCTAATGGCGCGTTCGGCTCTCTCATTGTGACACCTCTGATCGCGCCTAAGTTGTCATTCGGTAGGTACAGAGCGATCTGCTCTTGTCGCATGCTCGACATCTGCCGTCGAATCATCTACGGTTGCATTGACGGTGTCAAGGCTTACGCGCTGTCGCGAATGCCCCAGGAGGAGGTGTCGGGTGCAGATAAGAGCGGCGACGCACGGTTCGGGCAGCGCATCCTCACAGGCTCGGCGAATCTACGACGGGCGCGTAAGCGACGTGAGCAGCGAGATCCCGGCGATGAGCGCCACCGATGTCATTGCGCCGTCTGACGGTCTCCCCACGCCGGTGACCGTCCTAGTCGCACAGCGAGGTCGCTGGTCGACTACTGAGCGGCGACGCGCCGGGCCCTGCCCGTACTACACCCCGTCGTGGGGACTGGCCGGCATCCACGATGCGGCTGCCGACCGCCCTGTGCAGCGCGACGACCCGTTATCGATGGGCAACGGTCTGATGGTGACCAGCGGGGGATCGGCACGCTCAAGTTCCTTGCCCAGTAACTCGAACCACGGTTGCTTCATGCCTGGCGTGCCCTCTTGTACCCGCCGGCAGGCGGACCAGTTCACTCGACCTCCAAGGAGACCTTCATGAGCACCCACTCCCACTTCAGCAGCGAGACGGGCGGTACGCCGACCGCGAAGGGCCAGTACGTCGACGCCGGCGCCATTCCGCCGGTCGAGTTCGTTCCGGGGTTGGAGTTCCGGCCAGTGCTGGGTGAGCGCACACTGACGAACTTCGTGCGGTTCGCGCCATACACCGAGGCGCCGGTGCATGCGCACGAGGAGGAGCAAATCGTCATCGTCCTCGAGGGCGAGTTCGACTTCGAACTCGACGGGGAGGTGCGCACGATGAGAGGTGGAGACGTCGCCATTGTGCCTGCCTGGGTGCCGCACGGTGCCCGGACCCAGGACTCGGCGTGCTTGGAGATCGACGTCTTCACCCCCCCTCGTCGATCCCTCCTCGAGCACGCCGCCGCGCAGAATGCTGTGGACCACCAGGGGCAGGGCTGAGATGGACCTGGGGCTGACGGCCCGACGAGCTGTCGTTACAGGCGGGTCCAAGGGCATCGGCCTTGCGGTTGCCCGCGAGTTGGCTGCTGAGGGAGCGTCCGTCGCGATCTGCGCGCGCAATCCCGGTGAGGTGCGGGCGGCCGCCAACGAGCTTATGGCGCTCGGCGGCACTGTACACACGTCGGTCACCGACGTGACGCGGCCCGACGAAGTCGCGGCATTCATCGCCGGCGCCGCCGCTGCCCTCGGCGGGATCGACATCCTTGTCAACAATGCTGGCGCGGCGCATCCCGGTAGCTTTGAGACGCTGACCGACGAGGCCTGGCAAGGCGACATCGACGTGAAGCTGTTCTCGCAGATCCGGTGCACCCGTGCGGCACTGCCGCACCTGCGGGCCAGCGATGCAGCGCGAGTCATCAACATCAACGCCGTGTACGCGCGCTATCCTGATCCGGCATTCTTTGCTACTACGGTCAACCGGGCTGCATGCTTGAACTTCAGCAAGGCGCTCGCGATTGAATTTGGGCCCGAGAACATCTTGGTGAACAGCGTCAACATCGGCTTTGTCGCCACGCCGCAATGGGAAAACATTCGGCAGCGCCGCTCGCCCGATCTGTCGGAGGATGCCTTCTTCGCCACGTTGGCGAGCGAGGAGGTGCCGCTCAAGCGGTTTGGCGGCGTGGACGAGGTGTCCGGCATCGTCGCGTTTCTCGCGAGCAGCCGGGCCAGCTACCTGACGGGTACCTCCATCGACGTGGCGGGCGGCATGGGCAGATACGTCTGACGCACCGGGGTGCCTGAAAGGAGACGTCGGCGACACGGGGCAGATTATCGGCGAACACCGAGCGCACTCTGGGACCGCATCGTTTACCTTGCGGTACACCCGAACGGTCGCCCGGTCGGTGCGTGCAACCCGCATCCGTTCGAGGCGATCAGTGAACTCCGGCACATGTCGGCACAATTAGCCGAGCCGGTGGCCTGACGCCAAGCGCGCTGCAAAGAGCGGTATGAGCAGCTGACGTGGATGGTGGCGTACTTCGCCGGGTGTGGGCTGCGGGCCTAAACGAAGTCCCGGACGCACAGAGAGCTCTGAAGAACTCACATCGAGATCCACAACGTAAGGGAACACGTCGCTCTGCCTAGTCGTACGTAAGGCTAGCCCGCCGTATCCCCGTCCTATTGCGCCATACGAAGACCTTCACTCTTGACAGTTGCTTGCCTCGGCTCCTATGGTGTGCATCACAGCGCTGGCGTCGTCGTTGCCGTGGTTGTGCATCGACTGCGTACGGGCGAGACGTTCAGTGCCACCGATTGTTTGGTGATGTCCAGGAGGTTGCGCGATGTCCAACACCCCAACGATCACCGTCCGCAGGCGGCCACGTCTGTTCGGGTCCGCGTTAGTGGTTGCGGTGTCCGTGGTACTGCTGGCGGCCTGCTCCGAGACCCCACCGGGAGGATCGGCGGCCGCACCCGGGTCATTGACGGTGGGGCTGGGACAAAACCCGGACACGCTTGACCCCGGCGCCACGGGGCTGATCGGAGCCGGACAGGTCGACCAACAGATCTTCGACACCCTCATTTGGCGCCTTCCCGGCAGTGACAAGTGGCTCCCCGGCCTCGCCCAAGACTTCACGATCTCCCCGGATGGCACGGTCTACACCTTCAAACTGCGCCACGATGTGACTTTCCAGGACGGCACACCATTAAACGCCGCCGCGGTGAAGGCCACCTTCGACCACATCGTCGACCCGGCGACACACTCAAAATCGGCTCTCGGAGCCTTAGGCCCCTACCAAGAGACCCGCGTCATCGATAATTACACGGCCGCAATCGTCTTCTCCAAACCCAACCTGGCCTTCCAGAACTATGTCTCGGAGTCATACTTCGGCATCTCCTCACCGACAGCGCTGCAGAAGTACGGTGCGGACTACGGCACGCATCCGGTCGGTACCGGCCCCTTCGCCTTCAAAGAATTCCAGAGTGGACAGCGGGTGGTGCTGAGCCGCAACGACAACTACAAGTGGGGTCCACCGCAGGTGAGCGCGGGACCGGCGAAGGTGTCGAACCTGACTTTCCGCATCCTCACCGATCCTTCAGCCCAGGCCAACGCGCTGTCCACCGGCGAAATCAACGTCGCAGAGAACCTGACACCGCAGGACGTGTCAACCGCTGTTAGCGGCGGTAGGACGACGGCCACCGCCACTGCCCACGGCACCCCCTACGGCTTCCTTCTCAATGTGGACAAGGCACCGACCAATGACTTGGCTGTTCGCCAGGCCCTCGAATTCGGCTTCGACCGAAAAGTTGTCCTTAACACGCTGTTCGAGGGCCAGTACGACTTGGCGACGAGCGTCCTGACACCGAGCACCCCGGGGTATGATTCGAAGCAAGCTCTGTACAAATACGACCCGGCCCGAGCCGAGCAGCTCCTGGATCAGGCGGGCTGGGTGAAAGGAGCCGATGGGATCCGCACGAAGGGCGGCCAGCCGCTGTCCATCCAGATGATCAACATCTCCGGCTTCGGGTTTAGCGGGATCGCGCAGCTCTTCCAGGCACAGATGAAGAAGATCGGCATCACAGTCACCATCTCGGATCAAGCCTTCCCCTCCGTGGCAACCACCTACAACCAGGGGCAATCCAACACTGCGGATTGGTTCTTCTACGGTGCTGACCCATATTCCCTTAAGACCATATTCACCTGCGACCAGATTAAATCGGGATTCAACTGGGCGCATTACTGCAACCCGGCAGCAGACAAAGCCATCGAAGCCGCCAACGCCACGGTGGATAGCGCACAGCGCAGCAGCGAGTTCGCCGCCATTTCGCAAGGCCTGATGGAACAAGCCGTATTCCTGCCGATCCGGGACCTGAAGACCATTTTGGTCAACGACAACAAAGTGGGAAAGCTCACCTTCACCGTGTCGGGCCAGCCGCTGTTCGTCACAGCGGGGTCATAGGGGGTGAGTCAGTGCTGACCTTCCTCGTCCGCCGGCTGCTGATTTCCGTTCCCGTTCTCATCGGCGTGACCTTCCTCGTCTTCGCTATGCTGAGGCTGATCCCGGGAGATCCCGCGCAGATCATCCTTTTCGGCAGCAGCCCTACCCCGGAAAGGGTCGCGGAGCTGCACAAGACGCTGGGGTTAGATCATCCCTTCCTCGTCCAGTACGGGCAATACCTCGGACGACTCTTCACAGGCAACCTGGGGTTCTCCTACGCATCCAACACTTCGGTCGCCTCCGAAATCGTTCAACGGGCACCGTTCACGCTCAACCTGACGGTCTTCGCAATGCTGGTGGCACTCGTCGTCGGCATCCCGACGGGAATGCTCGCCGGGCTCCGATCGGGTTCTGCGGTCGACCGGCTGGCGACCGGCGTGTCCGTACTCGGCCTTGCGGTGCCGTCTTTCTGGCTGGCTCAGCTGCTCGTGTTGCTCTTTGCCGTAACTCTCGGCGTGCTACCGGCGCTGGGCATCGGCGGTAGCAAGGCCCTGATCCTGCCCGCGTTGTCCCTGGGCCTGGGCTTCGCCGCGATTATTACGCGCATGCTCCGCTCGAGCTTGATCGAGACCTACCAGCAGCCCTACATGCTCGTGGCGCGGGCCAAGGGGCTATCCCCGTGGCGGCTGCTCACCCGCCACGCACTGCGCAACGCCGCATCATCGGTGGTGACAATCGTCGGACTTCAAATCGGCAACCTAATTGCCGGCGCGGTCGCTATCGAAATCATCTTCGGACGTCCAGGACTGGGGAGTTATCTGGTGGAGAGGATTCAGCAGAAGGACGTTCCATCGATCCAAGGCATCGTCTTGTTCGTGGCCGTGGTCTATCTCCTCGTCAACGTCGCCGTGGATCTGACGCACGGCATCCTTGACCCCCGGATACGGCGGGGATGGAGCCGATGAGCATAGAGATGACCCCGACCGTCGAGCCGGTGGCAGCCACACCGACGGCCCCACAGCGCCGGTCCCTCGGGGCCACGGGCTGGGTGGTGTGCGTTCTCACCCTCGGCCTCGTGTTGGTGGCAGTCTTTGCGCCACTCCTGGCGCCCTACGACCCCGCAGCGTTGGTAGGCCCACCGCGCCAGGCACCCGGCGGCGCCTTTCTTTTCGGTACCGACCAGCTCGGCCGGGACGTGCTGAGTCGCACCCTTTACGGGGCGCGCCAGACCTTGGTGATCGCAGTGCTCAGCGCCGTCGGTGCCGCAGTGGTGGGGGTCCCGCTCGGCATGCTGGCCGGATACGTGGGTCGGTGGGGAGGCACCGTCATCATGCGCTTGATGGACGTGCTCCTTGCCTTTCCTGGCCTGTTGCTGGCCCTGGTCGTCGTCACCGTTCGCGGCCCGGGCATGGTGACGGTGATCCTCGCCGTGGGCATCTCCTTCACCCCCGTGTTTGCGCGTGTGATTTACGGTTCCACCCAACGAATCCGCAATCAGGAATACGTCTCTGCTGCCCGGGTCGTGGGCTGCGGACCGTGGCGGATCATGAGCCGCGATGTGCTGCCCGTCGTCCTGACCGAGGTCGTCGTGCTGCTGAGCAGCGCTATCGGATGGACCACGCTGTTGGCCGCCACCCTCAATTTCCTGGGCTTCGGCGTGCGTCCGCCAACCCCCGAATGGGGGGCGGACCTCGGTGCGGGATCCACCTACTTGTCCCAAGCCTGGTGGATCTCGGTAGCGCCCGGCCTCGCGATCACCGCGACGATCTTGCTCGCGAACTTCCTCGGAGATGTGATGGCATCACTGCTGGAGCCGAGCGAAGCGACGGCGGGCAGGAGCACCAAGCGGGCAGCACAAATGCCCCAGATAACCACGAATGAGGAGTGAATATGGAGATGTACATCTTACCGCTCGGTGACTGCCAGTGCGCGTACGAGGTTGTGGCACCCGGCGTCGCCGACGGTCAGCGGATCGCGATCCCGGTGCCGGGCTACCTGCTGCGTATGGACGACGGAAAGAACGTGCTCATTGATACCGGCATGAGCCGGGTGCACATCAAGGACCCCGACGCCACCTGGCGGGGCACGTCGATGGTCGACCTACTCGTACCCGATATGGACGAGGAGGACAACCTCGGGCACCGGCTGTCCGAGCTGGACTTGCGGCCCGCCGATATCGACTATGTCATCAACACCCACCTGCACTTCGATCACGCCGGCAACAACGACATGTTCCCCTCTGCGACCTTCTTCGTGCAGCGCGAGCACCACGAGGCCGCGGTCGGTAACGACGTCTTCCCGAACCAGTACTGGAACCTTCCCCACCTCCGTTATGAGCTGCTGGATGGAGAGATGGAACTCTTCCCCGGCATCGAGGTCATCTTGACACCGGGCCACGCGCCAGCCCACCAGTCGGTCATGGTGCGGTTGGCCGACTCAGGAAACATGGTGGTCTGTGGTGACGCGGTCTACCTGCAGGCGAACTACGACGAAGACAGTTGGGGCGGGCAGGCAGACCCTGAGGTGGCTCGCCAGTCGGCTATGAAGCTGATGGATATCGCCGAGCGGGAGAACGCAGTCCTTCTCTACGGACACGACCCCGACCAGGCCCGCAAGTACCAGCGTTCCCCGTTTGTCTACCGCTGACCAGGTACTGGAGACCCCCATGACAACAGACAACACTCTCCTACTTACCAACGTCTCACTGTTCGACGGCACCGGAGCCCCCGTTCGAGAGAACCAGGCCATAGTCGTCGAGGGACGGCGGATCGCCTGGGTCGGGCCGGCTGAGCACGCGCCGTCATTCGCTGAAGCCAATGTCCGAGACGGCCACGGCGCGACCGCGATGCCAGGAATGATCAATTGTCATGTTCACCTGTGCAACGATGGCGCGAAGGATCTCTTCACCCAGGTTGCCACCGACACGGTCACCAGGGCGTCCCTGCGCGCTGCCTCGAATATGGCGATGACTCTGAACGCGGGTATCACCACCGTGCGCGACTGCGGCGCCGCCGACGGGATCGTCATCGAACTCGCCAAATGCGAGGCCGACGGAATGGTGACCGGACCCCGTATCAAGGCCGCGGGCCGGGTAATCACGATGACCGGCGGACACGGGCACATCATCGGCAGGCAGGCCGACGGCCCAGCCGGTGTCACCGCCGCTACCCGCGCGGAACTGGCCGGCGGCGCGGACTTTATCAAAGTCATGGCCACCGGTGGCGTGCTCACCCGCGGTGTCGATCCGCAGCAGACGGCCCTGCAGGTCGACGAGTTGCAAGCGGTCGCCCGTGAAGCGCACAACGCGGGAAAGCGGGCCACCACGCACGCCATCGGCGGCCAGGGGATCAAGAACGCGATGAAGGCCGGGATCGACTCGATCGAGCACGGTTTCTATCTTGACGACGAAGCCCTGGAGATGGCTGTCGACCAGGGGATCTACCTGATCCCGACACTCATCGCTGTCAACCGGATCGTCGACAACGGCGACAGCATTCCCGAGTGGGTGGTCAAGAAGGCCGAGTCGGAGTCCGGACACCACCGCGACAGTTTCATCGCAGCGGTTCGCTCAGGCATGAAGGTGGCCGCCGGCACCGATGCCGGAACCCCCTTCAACCCGCACCCAGACCTGGCCGCCGAATTGGAGACCATGGTCGAATTCGGAATGTCCGCGACGGACGCCCTGGTCGCGGCCACCCGCAACGCCGCCGAGAACCTCGATCTCCTACATGACCTCGGCACCCTCGAAGTAGGCAAGCTCGCCGACATCATCCTCGTGAGGGGCGATCCAACGAGCAATATCAGCGCCACACGCAACGTGATCCTGGTATGCAAAGAAGGCGTGGTGTCTCGGGATGAGGTAAAAGGTGGCGGCGATGGATGAGGCGCAGCCGCCATCCGCTACGAGCACCGGGCAGGCTCCGCTGCTGGAATTGCGCGGACTCACGGTGCGGTTTCACACGTCCAATGGTCCGGTCGATGCGGTAAAGGGCATCGATGTTTCCGTGGAAGCGGGACGCACGCTGGGAATTGTGGGGGAGTCCGGCTCCGGCAAGAGCTCAGCCTGCCTATCAATCCTCGGTCTGCACCCGCGCGGAACGGAGGTTGGTGGCCAGGTCTTGTTTGGGGGGAGGGATCTGCTGCGCCTGCCGGAAAAGGCGCTCCGCTCCATCCGCGGCAAGGACATTGGGCTCGTCTACCAGGACCCCATGGCGGCTCTGAACCCCGTGCGCCCTGTGGGGTCGCAGTTGCGCGAGCCGCTGCAGGTACACCTGGGCATGTCCCGCCGCCAGGCCAACGACCGTGCAGCAGAACTCCTCGCCCGTGTCGGAATCCCTTCCCCCCGAACTCAGCTCCGCTCTTATCCACACCAGTTCAGCGGCGGCATGCGCCAGCGCATCGTCATCGCCATGGCCCTGGCCTGCCAGCCGACGCTGTTGCTGGCCGACGAGCCCACCACTGCCCTCGATGTCAGTGTCCAGGCTCAGGTGCTGGACTTGCTGCGCGACCTGGCGGAAGAGCTGGGCATCGCGCTGGTGCTGGTCAGCCACGACCTCAGCGTGGTCGCGGGCCTAGCTGACCACGTCGCCGTGATGTACGCCGGTCAGGTTGTGGAACAAGCCCCGGCGAGTCAGTTGTTCGCCCACCCCCAGCACTCCTACACCGCCGCTTTGCTGGCGAGTGCCGCGCCGGTGGAGGAGGACACCGACGACTGGCGGCAGGAGCGTGAGACGGTGCCCACCCGCGGCGACGCGACCCACACCGCCACCGAACCAATAGTGGCGCGCGAGCATCCCGCAACTCCAGCCAACGCCGAGCCCTCTCCTCCGGGAACCTCGAGGAGTACGCCGTGACCAACATGAGCCCCGCGACTGCGACGAGCCCCGCCACCCCGAGCCCAACTGTTGCGGCGCCGCTGCTGGAAGTCCGGAACCTGGTCGTCACCTTCCGCCAAGGCAGCCGCTTACGCCCGCGGCCCGATGTCCAGGCCGTCAACGACGTGTCCCTGGACATCGCCCGCGGTGAAACCCTCGGCGTCGTCGGGGAATCCGGCAGCGGCAAGTCGACTCTCGCCCGCGCGATCGTCCAGCTGGAGCACGCACGGTCCGGCTCGATCCGGTTCGCGGGCAACGATGTGCACTCCGGGAAACAGTCAGCACCGCTGCGCCGGCAGATCCAGATGATCTTCCAGGACTCCCTGAACTCGCTGAATCCGCGCCGCAGCATCGGCTCCACCATCGCCGAGCCGCTGATTGTGCACAAATTGGTCCCCGCCGGCAACAGACGTGAGCGCGTCGCTGACCTACTGGAGCAGGTGGGTCTCCCACCCGACCTCATGCGGCGTCGGCCCCTGCAGCTCTCCGGCGGCCAACGCCAGCGCGTCAACATCGCCCGCGCCCTCGCCTGCGAGCCGCAGCTAATCATCGCCGACGAACCAACGTCATCGCTGGATGTCACGATCAGGGCGCAGATCCTGGCACTCATGCGCGACCTGCAGCGCGACCACAACCTGTCGTACCTGTTCATCAGCCACGACCTGCACGTCGTGCGCCAGATGAGCACCCGCGTGGCGGTCATGTACCTGGGCCACCTGGTGGAGACCGCCAACCGAGGGGACCTCTACCGCGACCCGAAGCACCCCTACACGAGGGCCCTGCTGGCAGCGGCGCCCACGGTGGATCCGGAACTCGAACGCACGCGTCGTGGCAGACGGATCCCCGGGGAGATCCCCAGCCCGGCCAACCCACCCCCGGGATGCGTCTTCAACCCTCGATGCCCGCTGCGAATCGACAGGTGTGTCTCAGAGATCCCCTTGCTGCGGACGCTCGAATCGGGCCATCAGGCCGCGTGCCACGTCGCGAAATGAGACGCAGCTAGACCACACCTGAAACCGGCCACGCCGCTTCTCCCGTATTGAAAGGCCCCAATGAAGATCCCCGACGGCACCGCGACGATGCCCCGGTCCGGCATCCGCGCCGTGATGGCCCTCGCTCTGCTCAAACCGGGGTGTATCCGCCTCGAATTGGGAGAGCCTGACTTCGCCACACCGGCAAATATTGTGGAAGCCGCCCACCGCGCGGCGCTGAACGGGCAGACGAAGTACACGGCAACGGCGGGGCTACCCGTTCTACGGGAAGCGCTCAGTGCCAAGATCGCGGAACGCAACGGCTTCGATATCGCCGCCGACCGCATCCTCGTCAGCACCGGCGCCGTCGAGGGGATCTACGCCTCCCTGGTCGGCCTGGTCGAACCCGGGGACGGCGTGCTCATCCCCGAGCCGGGCTGGCCCAACTACCGCATGATGACTCGCCTGCTCCGGGCACGGGCGCAGAGCTACCAGCTGCGACCCGACATGGGTTACCTCCCCGACGTCGACGAGCTCGAGACTCTGGTGGACCGTGGCACAAAGGCCATCGTGCTCAACTCACCCTCCAATCCCACGGGCGCCGTCATCCCCGCAGAGCGCATGTCCGCGCTGCTCGACTTCGCCGCCCGCCATGACCTGTGGGTCGTGTCCGATGAGTGCTACGACGAGCTGACCTACGACGTCCCGCACGTGTCGGCGGCGACACTGGACGACCGGGGCGCCGTCATCAGCGTCTTCAGCTTCTCCAAGACATACGCCATGACCGGCTGGCGTATCGGTTACGTCGCGGTCCCGAAGCGGGTAGGGGAGGTGCTGGCAAACATGCACGAGGCGATGGCGTCGTGCGTCGCAATGCCGACACAGATGGCTGCCCTGGAAGCAGTGATCGGCCCACAGCACGCCGTCGAGTCGATGCGCTCGGCCTACCGGGACCGACGCGACGCAGTCCTGGCACGTCTATCGGCCCGCGGAATACCCGCCCACGTCCCGGACGGTGCGTTCTACGTTTGGCTTGACGTCTCGGCCGCTGAGATGGACAGCCACCAGCTGGCAACCCGGCTGGTGGAAGAACACGGTGTGGCCGTGGCACCAGGCTCAGCATTCGGTGCTGGGGGAGGCGACCGCGTGCGGCTGTCCATCGCCGCCTCGCAGGTAGACCTGTTGGAGGGCGTCGACCGGATCAGCCGGGCCCTCAGCGACGCGGCGCAGCCGATCCCGAAAGGATCCACCCTGGATGGCCAGGGAGCGCCGGCACGCAGCGGGACCGTCCTCACCCCGACGGCGCATCCCGTGCGGTGATCGTGTTCCACGCCGATGGCGCACCCACGGACCAGCCGGAAACGCACTCAGTGTCACTGCGGCGGACACTCGACGGTACGAATCCTCTCATTGGTGTGTGGATCAATCTCGCTGACGCGGCCAGCGTCGACATCATCGCCGCCTCTGGGTTCGCGTGGATCGGCATCGACCTGCAGCACGGCACCGCCACCGTCGATATGGTGCACCACCTCGTCGACGCTGCCCGTAGCAAGAGTTGCCCGGCGCTGGTTCGCGTTCCCGGGCACGACACCACGCTGATTCAACGGGTGCTGGACGTGGGCGCCCAGGGCGTGATCGTTCCGACGGTCAACAACGCCGTAGAGGCGCGAGCGGTAGTGGCAGCCTGTCGATACCCGCCCGAAGGAACGCGCAGCTTTGGGCCCTTTCGGAGCTCGTTGCGCTACCCGGTCGATGCGCCGACGGTGAGCAACCACGAGACGGTATGTGCAGTAATGATCGAGACCCGAATGGCCCTGGCCAACCTCGACTCAATCCTGGCAGTGCCTGGTGTCGACGCAGCCTTCGTCGGCCCCCATGACCTCGCGCTGAGCATGGGCTGCGAGATCGAGCAGCTGATGTCCACCAACGAGGGCGGAGTCCTGACCGAAATACTGTCCGCCTGTGCCGCTTCCGGCACCGTCCCGGGTATCTATGCCGGCGACCCACAGGCGGCGCTGGCACTAATAGAGGGCGGCTACCGCCTGGTCGCAGCAACGGCGGACAGCACGCTGCTCGCAACCGCATGCGCCGCGGTGACCGCAGCCCTGCAGGACGCCCACAGCCCGGACGGAAACGCCCAAAAACCTGCGAAGGGAGCGAACCTTTGACCGCGGATTTTCCGCTGGTGGACCTGATTCATACCCGGCGCGACCAACTAATCTCAACGTTGATGGACTATGTCCGACAACCCAGCATCAGCGCTACCGGCGAAGGCTTCCCGGAAGCGACAGCCGTGAGCGCAGCCCTCATGCGATCGGCTGGACTGCAGGTCGAGGAGATAGCCACGGCAGGCTGCCCGGCTCTGATCGGGCGAGCCGAGGGCAGGCCAGGCGCACCCACCGTCTGTATTTACGGCCATTATGACGTCCAGCCTGTGGGCGACCCGGACGAGTGGACTTCACCGGCCTTCGAGCCGCAGATACGCTCAGGACGCCTCTACGGAAGAGGCGCTGCGGATAACAAAGCTCAGCATCTGGCCCACTTGCAGGCGATCCAGCTCCTGCGCGAGCACGGTGGCGGGGAATTGCCCTGCACGATCGTCATGTTGCTCGACGGGGAGGAGGAAATCGGAAGCCCTAACCTGGCGAAGGTGGTGCGGGACAACCGCGAGTCCCTTGCTTGTGATCTCGTGGTTTGGAGCGACCGGGCAATAGACCACAGTGGTCAGTGGTCCCTTCTGCACGGCGTCCGCGGCGTGCTCACTGTGGAGCTTGAGGCAACTGGCGCGGTCCGCGATCTGCACTCCGGGAACTTCGGGAATGTCGCTGAACAGCCCACGTGGCAGCTCATTCATGCGCTCGCGTCCTTGCGGGGCTCTGACGGCCAGATCGCAATTCCAGGCTTCTGGGATGCAGTGCGGCCCCTGCCTGATGCGGACCGTAAAGCCTTTGACGCCTTGCCGCTGGATCTTCCGAGGATCCTCGGCGATATCGGCCTCGAGGAAATGGACCCTCGAGACAACCCGGCGACGTACTGGGAACGACTCGGCGCCCGGCCCACCATGACCATCAACGGCATCATGGCAGGTTCCCTGACGCGGACAATTATCCCTCAGGTCGCCCGGGCCCGCGTGGACATGCGACTGGTCGCAGACCAAGATCCCCACACCGTGTGGCGGCAGTTGTGTGAGCACCTCAAACTCCACAATCCCGATATCACACCCCGTCTGGTGAATGCCGTCCCCTGCTCTCGCACGGATGTCGACAACGCGTGGACCCCACTGCTGGCAGCAGCTGTCGCGGAGGAAACCGGGCAGGCTCCGCTGATCGTTCCCGCGTTCGGCGGGACGATCCCAGACTACGTTTTCACCCAAATACTTGGGGTTCCTTCGGTGGGTATGCCGTTGGCCAACTACGACCAGAACAACCACGCCCCAGACGAGAATGTGCTGCTCGACGTCTATCTGACCGCGATCAAGATTTGTGCCACGCTCTGGCAGGCCCTCGGGCGGGTCCAAGAATCCAGTGCCCGTCGAACGCTGTGAGGAGAGCACCCGCGAGCCAGAGTTGGTCCGCGACCGGCCCAGCCACCCAGCCGAGCCCTGGGGACGACCAAGCGTCGGGCTTACGTCGCAATTACGACCAGCTTGCTCAGTGCTCGGATCAGTGGCGCCTGTCGTCCATGCCGATTGAGATCAGCCGGGCACGCGGGCACCGAGCGGCTGCAGGAGATTCCCGGCCTGGTTCCGGTGCTGTCCGTCCAGCCCGACGCCTGCACGTTCGCCGAACGGTGCCCGGCTGCCGACAGCGAATGCCTCGCCGCGAAACCGGAGCTGACCGCCGCGCACACCGCCGTGGAGCTGCCCCCGGATCATCTGGTGGCCTGCTGGCACCCGTGCGGGACCACGTCCAAGCAGCGCGTGGCGGCCCGGGCGTGAGCGGGCAGGACGCGGCGCTCGAGCTGGAGAACCTGGTGATGCACTTCGGGGCGGTGCGGGCCGTCGACGGCGTCTCGTTGAGCATCCGCAAGGGTCAGGTGATGGCACTGGTCGGGGAAAGCGGCTCGGGCAAGTCCACGGTCGGGCGGTGCATCGTGCGCCTGCTGGAGCCCACTTCCGGAGCCGTACGGATCGGCAGAACCGACGTCACCCACCTGTCCCGCAGGCAGCTGCGCCGCCACCGCAAAGACGTGTCGATCGTCTTCCAGGACCCGGCCGGTTCACTGGACCCGCGGATGCTGGTGGGCGACGTCGTCGGCGAGCCGCTGCGGCTGCAGGGTGCACGCATGTCCCGACGGGACCGGCAGGCGCGGATCGCCGAGGAGCTCGGCCGGGTCGGGTCTGCGCAGCGAGGTGGCCAAACGCCCTTCTCACGAGCTCTCCGGTGGGCAGCGCCAACGCGTGAGCCTCGCTCGCGCGCTGATCTCCGGCCCGACGCTGCTCGTTGCCGATGAGCCCACGAGCGCGCTGGACGTGTCCGTGCAGGCCTCGGTGCTCAACTTGCTGGCCGACCTGCAGCGAGACATCGGTTTCGCGTGTCTGTTCATCACGCACGACCTGTCCGCGGTGGAGTATCTCGCTGACGAGATCGCCGTGATGTATCTGGGGCAGCTGGTCGAGAAGGGTTCCCGGGAACGGATCTTCAGCCACCCGGCGCACCCCTACACGCAGGCGCTGCTGGCCGCCGCCCCGGTCGCCGACCCGCCCCGCCAGCGCGCTCGCCACCCGGTGCTGCTCAGCGACGACCTCCCCTCCGCGCTCAACCCCCCGTCGGGTTGTCGCTTCCACACGCGCTGCCCGCTCGTGTTCGACCGCTGCGTCACCGAGGTCCCCCCGCTGCTGGAGATCGGCGACGGGACCGCCGCCTGCCACCTGGTGCGCCCCGACGGGACGGGTCCCGACATCCGCAGCACCGACCCTGCCGGGAGCCGGCCATGACTTTCACCACTCGACCGACGTTGCGCGGGACCTTCGGGATGGCCTCCTCCACCCACTGGATTGCCTCCCAGTCGGCGATGCGCGCACTCGAGCGGGGCGGCAACGCTTTTGACGCCGCGGTGACCGCGGGATTCGTGTTGCACGTCATCGAGCCGCACCTGAACGGCCCCGGTGGCGAGGTGCCCGCCATCATCGCGACAACGAACGACCCCGCGCCGCGGGTCCTCGCCGGTCAGGGCCCCGCGCCCGCTGGTGCCACCATCGCGCACTTCACCTCGTTAGGCATCGACCTCATCCCGGGATCGGGCCCGCTGGCCGCGGCCGTTCCCGGCGCGGTCGATGCGTGGCTGCTGCTGCTGCGAGACCACGGGACGCAAAGCCTGGAGGAGGTGCTGGAGCCGGCGATCGGCTACACGGGCGGGGGGCATCCGCTCGGCGCGCGAGTCAGCGCAACAGTCTCCAGCGTGCAGGAGCTGTTCGTAAAAGACTGGCCTTCCTCTGCCGAGCTGTGGTTGCACGAGGGCGCGGTACCAGAGGCCGGGGCGCTGTTCACGAACCCCACCTACGCGCGCACCCTGCAGCGGCTGGTGGAGGAGGGCCGGGCTGCGGGCCCGGACCGCGAGGCGCAGATCGACGGCGCCCGGCGGGCCTGGAGCCAGGGGTTCGTCGCCGACGCCGTCGATGCGTTCTCGCGGCAAACCTTCTTCGACTCCACCGGGGCAGCCCATTCCGGGCTGATCACCGGTGGCGACATGGCGGCGTTCTCCGCGACGTGGGAACAACCGACGACCCTGGACTGGCACGGATACTCGGTCGCCAAAACCCAGCCGTGGGGTCAGGGACCGGCGTTGCTGCAGACCATGAGCATTCTCGACGCCCTCGCGGACCCGGCCGCGTTGGACCCCTCGACAGCGGCGGGGATCCACCCGATCGCCGAGGCGCTCAAGCTGGCCTACGCCGATCGTGAGGCCTGGTACGGCGACGGAGCGGACGTGCCGATGACGACATTGCTCTCGCCCGAGTATGCCGCCGACCGCGCCCGGCTGGTGGGGGAGCGGGCCAGCGGTGAGGTCCGTCCCGGTAGCCCGGACGGTCGTGCCCCCCGGATCGCGGCCTACCTGCTGGACCGGGCCAAGCAGGCAGGCGCGCCGGCGGACCCAACCACCGGGGAGCCCACCGTGGAGGACCGCGGGACGGTCGGTGAACCCCCGGTGCAGGCCAACGGGGTGACCCGGGGGGACACCTGTCACGTGGACGTCGTCGACCGGTGGGGAAACATGATCTCCGCGACGCCCAGCGGCGGATGGTTGCAGAGCTCGCCGACCATCCCCGAGCTCGGATTTCCCCTCGGCAGCCGGATGCAGATGTTCTGGCTCGAGGACGGGCTTGCGTCCTCGCTTGCGCCCGGGCGGCGGCCGCGCACCACCCTGACCCCCACCATGGTGCACCGGGACGGCGAACCAGTCCTGGCGTGCGGCTCCCCGGGCGGTGACCAACAGGACCAGTGGCAGTTGCTGTTCCTGCTGCGCCACCTCATCGGCGGTCAGTCCTTGCAGGAGGCCATCGACGCCCCCATGTGGAACACCATGAGCTTTCCCGGCTCGTTCTATCCCCGCGACGTCGAACCGGCGGTGTTGGTGGCCGAGGACCGCATCGACGAAGATGTTCTGGCGACGCTCGCAGCCAAGGGGCATCAGATCCAGCTGTCCGGGGCGTGGAGCCTGGGCCGGATGTGTGCCGTCTCGCGCGAGCCCGCGACGGGAGTTCTCGCGGCCGGAGCCAACCCGCGCGGCATGCAGGGCTACGCATGCGGACGTTAGGACCCGCCTCTGCCGTGGATGACGGCGGCGGAACAACGATCGGCGGGCAGCACCTGCCGCTGCGCGACCAAGTCCTGGTTGCGCTGCGCCAACGCATCGTCAACGGTGACTACCCGCCAGGCGCGCGGTTGACCGAAGACCGACTGGCAGACGACTTCGGCGTCTCCCGAAACCCGGTCCGCGAGGCGCTGCGGGTGGTGGAGGCGGAGGGCTTCGTCATCGTGGTCCCCCGGCGCGGCGCTGTCGTCGCCTCACCCGATGCCACCACTATCGCCGACATGTTCGCGGTACGCGAACGGCTGGAGACACTGGCGGCGCGGCTCGCCGCTGAACGGGCAACCGCCAGCGACGTGGCGGGTCTGCGGAGCTTGCTGGACGACGCTCGGGTGGCCACCGACCGGGTCGACTTCGCCAGGGTCGCCGAGCTCAACAGCGCGCTCCATCTGCGGGTCATCGAGATCAGTGGTAACCGATGGCTCGCCTCGATCGCCAGCGCCCTGTACCTGCACGTCCGATGGGTCTTCCGGATCGGGGCCGCTCATCGGGCACCGCATTCCTGGATCGAGCACATCCGCCTGGTCGACGCCATCGAGGCCGGCGACCCGGATGCCGCGGAAGCAGCGGCGATGGCCCACGTCGACGCCGCCTCCGCTGCTGCGCTGGACAAGC
>JAABUO010003433.1_pt1 | contig 18874 bp, 37 predicted proteins | sample 5559291 | NCBI WGS metagenome assembly JAABUO01 (sample SAMN10711878, study PRJNA513372) | rock metagenome | isolation source: Antarctica rocks | place: Antarctica: Victoria Land, Finger Mt sud | reverse complement strand
TGTACAGGGTGAACAGCAATGAGCCATCATGTCAAACTAAGCGCGCAAACATGTCATTACTTCTGATCACCCAATGTAAGCTGTGTCCATTCACAGCCTGCAGCACAGAGTTGAATTTGAACCTTCAAGGCATTGCCATGACTGTGAACATTGTGCTGTTATGTTGTATGCTCTGACAGCAGTCTAGCACACCAAGGTCATTGTCCATGATGCAGTTTTCATTGCTGTCATCTCTAGCAAGCAACATTGTTGCATAGTGAGTTTTAGTCACGCTGCTCTTGGCATGCTACCTGTGACTGTGGGTGGCTGTGTTGACAGATGCATCATTTTCATGGCGCGCCTTGGACAGTGACTGCAGTAAGGGGGACGCTGGGCCTGGGGAGCGCTGGGGCTCATCCCTCACCTGCTTGCCTCACAACAAGGTGCCCTGCTGCCCATCAGCACTGATGCAAGAAAGAAGCAGCTGCTCTGTTTCTTTACATAGCTACACAGCCTGTTGTGACTGATGACTATGAGGTCTTGAACACGAGACAAAGCAGGTTGCAACCTGGAAGCCAATGTAATGTGGTAAACAGTTCTGTCGCCGCTCTGACGCAGCATACCGCAAAGCCTGTATGCATGCTGTCCAGTATGTTACATGTGAACACATGACAGTCTGCCAGTCAGCTGGAAGAGCCAACGTTGTTAGCAGTCTGCATGACCCACAAAAGAGAACTCCCCTCAGGCGGGCACCTTGTGTGCACAGGTGTGCTTGCTGGGAGGCGCCGACAGCGATGGCCATCTGTCAGATGCCTGGATTCTGGATGTGGGGCAGGCTGGCTGGAGCAGGCTGCCTAGTGCCGACCTGCCTTCTACAACAGCCTGGCACTCTGCCTACATGGTGCAATGTGATGAGGTACTCATTGGCCTGCATCCTTGTCACATTTAGCTTTGCGCTGAATCATTTTGCAATGCACCACGGATCTCCCTCTTCTGCCGGCAACTTCCAATCCACCTGGTGTTTTGATCTTTCAGATACTTGCACAGTCTAGCCTTTGCTGCAAACAAAGTTGTCAAGCTTCTCATCTCGGCACACCTCAATCCCTGCTGGTTCGCATCAGACTGCATGTGCTGCCTGTTCCATCGTTGTTGTTGCATGATGTTCATGCATTTGCCAGCAAGACACAATGATGCAAGTGCTTGTGTCACACTCCTGCGTGATGTGTGTGCAGGGTCAGCAGCTGGTGGTGTACGGTGGGGAGTCCCCGCATGAGGCAGATGAGAATGAAGCAGGGAATGTAGCTGATGCTGGCAACAAGGTGTACAACGACTTGATCATTCTGGAGCCAGACATGCGCCTGTGGATTGGTCTTTCGATCTCAGGTATCTCCGAGACCTTGCCCAGTCCCTGCACTCAAGTCCCAAAGCGCCTGCTGCTTTGTTTGAGGACAACCTACTGCAGATGGTTTCATGAACAGTGTTAGAGCCTCTTCAGAACATCTTCAGACACTTTCAACAACGGGGTTAGTCCTCTCGGTGGTTGCCTCAAGATTCAGAGCAGCCATGGAGGTTGCGTCAACAACTGTCCATAAATGCTGAGGACCTCCTGTACTGGCATTAGCTTTCCTATGCGGCTGTTCAGTTCAACTTTAGACTCAGGGATGTAGACAAAGGGCTGTGCCACAAGCTGTGTAGAGCATGGTGTCAGCCTGTGTCAGTTCCAGAACACTGCCAGTGTTTAAGGTCCTAGTAAAAGATGACTGTTGCAGCAGATCATGCACACAGCCCCTCATGCTACAACTGGTATGCTAGCTGCCAAAATATGACCTTACACAGGAGCTACTCAGGGCAGCACATATCTGAACGCTGGGGAAGACACGTCATTATCAAGTGTGTCAATGAAAGCAAGGGCACTGATAGTATGTATTGCCATGCAGGGGAGGCAGGCAGACCACTGCCAGCACGCACTGGCCACAGCTGCACTGTGCTGCCTGAGGGCCGCCTGCTCATCTTTGGAGGGATGGATGATGCCGGCAAGTTCAAGAATGACATGTTCGTGATCGATGTCAAACGTTTGGTTTGGTTTGCGATGAAGGCAAAGGGGGCGCCTCCCAAGGGCAGGGCCTATCACTCGTGAGTCATCTGCCCCACTTGCTGCGCATGTTGGCCTCATGTGTCTTCCTCTTTGTGACAGACGCTGCTATGCAGTCTGTAAAGCACTTTGTGAGGGCATGCGCTTTGGCAGCTGGCATAGCACATTGTAGTATATTGTGGCACATTGTAGTACATTGTAGTACTACTTGAGCCTGAACGCTGTTTTTGTGACTGTACATCCCAGCATAATTCCTGCAATTGTGCTGCTGAAAGTTTTGTAGCAGGCAGACCAGCAGCAAATCCCGTTCCACGTGACAGTGTAGATGGGCTGTCTTGCATGCTGACTATGCAAGCATGAACAGCATTTGCATACATTGCTATGCAGCGTGTTGTTTTGCTATCGTCTTCAGTCACAGCTTGCTGCTGGAGCACTGTTGAATTATTGTCTGTTACGACAGCTGATGTTATGTCAAGGCTACATGCGGTGTTGAGCCTGCAGCCTTGGGCGGCGTAGAGTAGGTCAGCAGATTGCATTACATGCGGCTGAAAGGCAGCTTTGAAGTGAACTCTGAAGCGCAATTGCGAGGGATCATGTGGTACAGGGGCTCGGGGATCACGCCTGAGTGAGCAATGCAGTGTGTGTCTCCGCTTGTGGTAAACTCACTGCAATTTGCATCTGGACGAGCTGTAGCTGAAAGCTGAAGAAGATATGCCAGCTGAGAATAAAGGCAATGGGTTGTTGCAGGGCCACAGCAGTAGGTGGCAGGGTGGTCGTCATGGGGGGGCAGGGCACAGGAGACAAGGCCTGGTCACTGAAGGAGGTCAGACTCCTGCTGCATGCATGCCTTGCATAGTTGTCGACACAGGGTAAGATTGCTCTGGTTGCTCTAATACAAGTCACTGATCCTTGATGCAAGCCATGTCGTAGCTGCAACTTGGCATCTCCTGCTGCTGGTGTCTGTGGAAGCAACATGCGAATAGTTGCCGTGAGAGGTAGTCATGTTCTCCTGAGATTTGTTGCAGAATGCATTTTATGCGGTCAGGGTGCACATGAGCACACATGCTACACCATCTCAGCCATGTGTCTGATCACGTCACAGGTGTATACCTTGAACACAGATGCATGGAAGTGGACAGAGCACACTTCAGAGGTGGAGGGGGAGGCCCCCAGCCCGCGCTATGGCCACTGCGCCCTGGCCCTGCCTGATGATCGCCATCTGGCCACCTTTGGCGGCTGTGACAGCAGGCAGGACATGTTTTTCAGCAGCGTTGCTCTGTTGGACACCCTCACATGGCGCTGGAGCACACCCAAGATCCAGGTCAGCTTTGTTTGCATATGCAGTGCGCTGCTGCTGTGTCCATTCATTCCGCAGATGAGTTTGTTGGCTAGTGAATGGTTGTGATGTTACCCTGGGTCCTGTGGGTTCACAGCATACCCCCCTGTTGCAATGCATTAGTCGGACGCAAGCATGAATGCCTGCACTGCAATGTACACGAGTTCAATGTTTGGTCATTATTGCCGTGGTCACGTGAGCTAGAACAGGCATGTCACATGTCAGCTGGTCCTGGTACAGTGCTTCCTGGGGCGCGAAGCCATACTAATGTTACTGCAGGGGATGGCAAGACCTTCTGGCAGAAGTGGGCATAGCATGGCGCTCACAAGCCTGCCGGACAACAAAGCTGGCCTGGTTGTCTTTGGTGGCGCAAGCAAGAATGATCTTCTACACAATGACACATGGGTATTAGAGTTGCCAAGCCTTCCATGATGTGGACTTGTTTGCTCAATGTTACTGCTTGACCCATGCAAGGGGCACCGCACTTACTGCTTTGCAGCACTTACTCTCTCTGACACCCGTGTTTAGTACCCACGCTATGTTGTAGCCAAGCCTTGCATGCCAGTGTTTTTCTTTTCGATTCGCATTAGCTTCTTTGATCTTCATGCATTTGCTCTCTGCTACCGTTTGTTGCAAGAAGAAATCTGATATCCAATTTACCACAACAGCGTACAGCTTGGGCCGTGACATTCACCCAATATGGGCTTACATGCAAACCATGTTTCATATGGCAAACAAGCAAGAGCATGACACACTGCATCAGCAAATGCTGAACCACCTATAGCAGCTTGCTGTACGAGCAGCAAGTTACATCCTTATCCTTGTAATACATCTGTAATACATTACAAAATGGAACGGTCAGTGACAATAATAGTAGAGTTCAAAAAACAAAAAAAGGATTCCCAGCTACAGTCCAGTCATACTGTGGCATATAAGTACAGCAGAGGTTTTACAGAGTTGGCATTCAATTGTCAGGGACTATGCAGCAAGTCAAAAAGCATCGCAGCTACCATGCGCTGGTCAGTACGCATAGACGTCTACAAGCCACACTGATCAGCGGTACCTGTCATGACCAATGTTCATTGATGCATGTACAAACTAGAGACGTTTTTCACCAGCTGAACATGACTTTGATGGCGCCTGTTGTGGCAGAAGTCGAAGCTAACTGAAACCCTTTGAGGACCTCTGCTTCTGAAAAGCCCAGTCTGTGCGTGATCAAAGGCTCGGTCTGAATCTTGCCCTCTTCCAACAGGCTGATACACAGTGGAAACTGCAGACAAAACAGACACAGCTTGCAAACTTGCCAATAGGTCAACAACAGACAGAAGACAATGTGCCAAGCGGGACAATGCAGCCACAGATGCAATGTGCTCTGATATGATGCAAACACAGCCATGTGGTGGGCAAAGACATAATGCAGCTAGTTGTCGCTGCCTGGCACAACCTTGCACTGCAACCAAGGATTGACACTGACTGTCACTGATGGTCAAGCAGATTCAATCAAACTGCATGAGACAAGCTACTGCTGTGTGGAGCTGACTTCTGACCGTGTTGGTGTACAGCCAGCTGCCAGTGAAGTTAATTTCCTTGAACACTGTCTGCATAGTCGGGGCGCAGCATGTGTCCTGACCCAAGCCCACTTGCACCACCGTCCCGCCAGAAGCAACGGCCTGTAGTGCTGTCTGCAGCGTCCGTGACACCACTGTGACAGTTTTGTCTTAAGTACTGCGATGATGGTTTGATAGCACTTTGCAAGCCACTGTATATGCCACTGGTAGTACGTGCGCAAACTCTTGATGCAAACATTGGCAGCTGGTGCCAGCAATGACAGAGTAGCAACCCCTGTGATTGCACAAGGGTGGCTTTGTTTAATGCCTGTAGCTTGCGCATAGCTCCGGTTATCTGGCTATGTAATCAAGGTGGTGCTGTAGGAGGGCCTGTGCATGGCAGTCATGTGCATTGCAGACTACACATGTACTCCTGCCTGACAGATATGTGCGATTTTGCATGATGGCACTGATACTGTCATCGGTACTGGTCACTCTAGATGCAGGCTGGCCTCATTCAGACGCCCAATCTGAACAGTGCCAATGCTTGATGGGCAATGCCCATCCTGTAACATCCTGCAACATCCTGCAACATCCTGTAACACCCTGTAGTACATCTTTTGCAGCTCACTGTGATGGTACTACTGAAGCCGACGCAGTCAATGACAATATCTGGACCCTCAGGAAACACCGCTCTGATAGCTTCCACATTCTCAGCTGTGCTCACCGCCTTCGATTGGTCCAGGGCGTATTTTGCGCCCAGGATTTGAGCCACAGGGAGGTTGCCTGGCCTGATATCAGTGATAGCTACACTGCTAGCTGAAAAGGCTTTGGCTGCTGCCAGCATCATCAATCCTGCAAAGCAGCTGCATTGAGGTGTTTCCAAACATCAGCTGTCTTTAGCAATCCTGACTTGCCAGTGCTCTGCAGCATCTTGTTGTGTTTGTGCTGCAGAAAGGAACAGAAAGATGTTCCAAATACATCTGTGAAGGTTTGCAGGCACATCCTGTTTGTTCATCAGATTTAAAAGCCCCAGCGTCTGTCACACTAGATCTGACCATGCAAACAAAGAAACCCTGAACAAGACTCCTTACCATTCTATATATAATGAGAAGATCACCAACAATTGAATGTCAAATCTGGGTCAACATCAATACAAAGATCCCAAAATCAATACATCGATCCAAAAGCAAATCAGGAGCTGCTAGATAGAGGGCCAACTGGCAGCAAACACACACTAAATTTTGCTCTGCAAAGTTGCTGGCAGGACCCCCATGTACATGTACATGGCTCCGTATTCAATACAGGGGTGACACATGTCGTAAAAAGTTTAACTGCATATTGTCACAGGCAGGGGCTCTCATATCTTGCCTCATCTGCCACTCAGCGGGCCAAAAAGGGAGAAAATTGGCAGCAATTACCTATTGGCCCTGCCCCCAATATGGCAACTTTCTTACCAGGTCCTACGCCGGCCCTTCTGCATGCATGCACTGCGGAAAGAAAAGTTTGTGAGAGAGCTGCATCACAAGCTTTGCAGGTTGTATGTTTGTGCTTGACATCTGGGACATGTTCAAATTGACTGTGCCAGTATCACATGCTGCTTTCTAGCCCTCGTTGATAATGAGAATGCAATTGATGGTGTGCTGTTCCTGAAGAACATGCAAGCATTGTGACTGCATCCTGAGGACACGCATACTAGCAGTACCCAGCGTCAATGCAGGCAGTTTGTTTGACCTGCAATGCTGAGAGGCTCCACCAACGCTCCCTGTTCAAATGTCAAGCAATCTGGCAGCTTGAAGCAGAAATCGGCTGGATGATCCACATACTTGCGCAGGGCGCCATGCACTGGTGGTAATGAGAAAAACTTGATGTTTGGGTCCAGGTTGTACCGACCTTCCCTACAAACTTGATGTTCAACTGCATGAGTGTAATGCTACATGTGCATTAGGCAGCACAGTACATCACCATGGCACTCTACCATGCGCTGCGTTCAAGCTTCATGGACGCCAACTAAATATGTTGGACAGCGCATCACGCAAACAGCAGATGCCCAACATCACATACATGCGTAAGTAGGGAAAGGTCACCACTGAACTAGACCATGCACTGCTGCATGTGGACACATGACCGTCATACGGTAACAAACAGGCGAGTGTCTGGACAGCGAACTCTGCATCAGCAGTGCTGATCGTGCAGCAAAGTCGTGTTTGGACATGTATAATTGGATTGTGCGCTTCACGCCAGTATAGAGCTGAGCACAACCCATTCAGACAAGCAGTTGCATGCTGACAGCCGATTCATGATGCGGTTTGGTCAAGCTGCAGGAATCTGCATCATGCTTTTGGCCACTTGCCTTGACATCTTGTGGCTCCAGCATGGGATTCCGGGTTCTAAGGCTACTCTGTCCCCCTCTTTCAGGCTGGTCACATCAGAACCTGCTTGAACCACCTCTCTGTGAGACACAATGCCACGGTGACTGATCATGGTTTCGATTTCGGCTACATCTTTCTGTAGGGTCACGTCTGCGAGCGAAAAGCTTGAAGACGCACCCTGCAGACTCATGACCGACAACCAAAGGCTCTGTCACCACAAACGAACCCATTCGGCCCTGCGCAGAGCATCGCTGTGACTACTGCAACGCTGGGGTGATGGGCAAGCGAATCACAACACATGGGTAGTCCGCACGTTCTTGAGAAAATGCACATCTGATCCGCAGATGCCGACAGCCCTCATTTGCACCCGTACGTGGTTGGGCGCACCTCATCGGCCATCGGCAAGTCTTCGAATCGCAAATCTCCTGCGCCGTGCAGCACAACAGCGGGGTTGCGCCAAGAGTTGAGACTATCTGGAGCCGTACTGACCAGGCACCGCTGGCCCACCAAAGTGAGCCAAGGCGACGTCAGCCTGGACCTCGACAGCATCGATATCACTGCAATGGTAAGTCACTCTAGGTGGTGACCAGCGTGTCGCACAAACAACCCGCTTTATCCTGCCCTTCACGAACGTCGTTTTCAAACGTGGTACTGTATTCAAGTTTACGATCCAACTTTTCCGGCATCGCTACAGCTTCGATAGGAGCTTCGGGCACTTTCACGGCATGGGACTGGCCAATTCGAATTTGCCGAGATGACAGATCTGAGGCAATTTTGTGATCATCAAGCTCCACATCAGGCACACGAAGCGATAGTCTGTCTGAGATAGATCATCGCCGGGGTGATGGAGCGCTGCCGCTGATCATGGCCGCACAGACAACCCTCTGCAGTTCATTTGGCAAGATATGGACTGGTGTTCCAGAAGTAGAGGATGGCTTCATCTCAGCCATCAAGAACCCTTCCACCAAGGCAGGAGGGCTTGCAAAGGCGGTGCCGTTCAAAGCAGTTGACTTCAACTTCACAGGAGACGTAGTCACGACCGTGGACGAGAAAGGAGTAGTCGTGCTCCTGTATATATCAAAGTAAGTCAATAGCCCCTGCGCTGATCAACCACCTGTCTATGGTGGCCAGTGGCAAACGCTTACTCTGCAGGAATCGGTACGCACGGTTGGCTGGGCAACAGGCTGGAGGATCAGCAGTCAAGTTGGGCGTTTCCGCCAAAAGGCAAGCATATATTGCCCTTCAGGTGAACCTCCCATAGCTTTGGTGAATCTTCCACCAGCACTGTTGACCTCAGTCACCAGATGCATGTCACCCCACATGAGCTTACGTTTGGCCGCATATAGCTGCAGTGCAGAAGTTAGGCATACCTTGCAGTCAGGCTAGCTTGAACAGTCTTTGTACTGCCTCACAGGATGGGTCAGTGCAAGTGTATGACACACACCAGATGTCCAGGCTGGCAATACTCAAAGGACACAGAAGGTAAAATCATTGCGGCCCTACAATCAGCCCAACAATCACATCACACTCCCTGTGCCTATGATCACGAACTCAATACAGCTTATGTTATGCAGTCCAGTGCGTCACATGTCTTTGAGGAGTTCAGGTGATGAGCTTGTTACTGTATCCTCAGACTGCGTCCTGCTGTGGGACTTGAAGGTTTGTACGTGTAGATCATGCGCTGAATGCTGCAGCAATACATGTGTATGCTGAAGTGATCTTCCTGCTGATTGCCGAGCATCTTCATGAGTCACCAATTTATAGACTGATCTGCTCATCTGATATGTGAATCTTGATACGTATGCTGTGCAACATGCTGACTGATTTGCTGGCTGCTCAATGTCATGGTGGGCATGCAGAACCTGACTAGGAAGAAGGCCCTTGGCACAGGTCCCAACTCTGCTGTACAGGCTGAGTATGCTCTGGATGGCAATGTGCTCATCACTGTGCTCAAGGTATGGACATCAGCGTTTTATTGCACATGTCATTTGCGGGTTGCTCGCAAAGTGTCACAGAGTCAACGCTTCAGCTCAGTGATGCTACATGACCGGAGTAATGATGCCAAGCTGAGAAGACTTGAGACCTACCCTCAGTCAGCCTATAGGTCACTAGCTCAACCAGCTGTTTATGCTGCAGGATGACAGCTTCTGGCTATGGGATGCAACAAGCCTCAGCCTGTTAAAGAAGCTGGAGCCTGCTATACCAGGCAGCAGCCAGCCTGCCTGCCGGACCTTCTGTGTCAGCCCTGACGGTGCCTGGATGGTTGCTGGGGGCACCGCTCCCTTGCTCTTCATCTGGGACCTGGCTGCTGCTGAGCTGTTGTATGCCCTGCACCTGCCCATACCGCACAGCGTGTATGGCACAGCTCAGCTGCACTTCATGCCAGGTTCACAAACAGTAGCAGGTATACTTTGAAGAGATTGTCCTGAGACACTGTGCAAGCCAGCTTTGTCTGTATGTGAGTCACGATTGAGGGGTGGACATCAATGTCTTGGTATAGCCTGTGGCTCACATGTGCTGCTGATCAAGTCCAGCCTGCACGACACCTCTTGGCCTCTTGCTTCTTGAACTCTTGAACAGTGGCACACAGATCCACTGTGAGAGGCTGTGTGCATCACACCTGGCTAGACTAGCTTCTGCCTTTGTGTTGGGCAGTGGCAATGCCCGCCATCACATCAATCCTGTATGATGTGCTGTTGTCGGTTGCTGGATACCATGTGGGCGTTACAAGATCTCTTTTTGCATAGATGACACACAACAGACCTACAGTAAGCAGGCCAAAGATTCACTTCTGCAGATCACAACACAGAATAACCAGATCTATGTACAGCAGTTTTGTATTGTGTGACATGTCTTGCAGTGTGCTGTGCTTGTCCTGTTGCATGATACCCTGAAGCTGATTGATCGCGTCCACTGTGTGTAGTTTTTGCCTGGCTGCAGCTGTGGGAACTGATGGTGTTGTGCGATTTGTGGATGTGGTGGAGGGCAAGGTGTGCTGCTGCATTGAGCCTGCAACACAGAAACAAGCGTGTGTGAAGATGGCCCTGGACCGCAGAGGCAACTATGCAGCACTCATCACTCAAGAAGGGGAGGTGGGTCAGCAAATGGGCACTGCCAGTGTCCAGTGCCTGCTTGCCATCATTGCTGTGGATTGCTTCGGCAGCATTTTGTGCAAAGCATTCAGCACATTCAAGCATCCCGTCTGGCTTGAAGCTGAGCCCGTCATAATCCAGCATTGCAGGACTTGCATTCATGTCGTCATGCAGGACCTCAGGAACAGCAATAGGCTGATGCTGCATGACCAACATGCCTGCACTTATCTGGAGCAGTACAACGGCACATGACATGCACGTTTGCAGTCTTGCTGCCTTATGACTGCAGCTGATGTACATGTGCAGCAGACCTGAACAGCATGTGCCAAGAAAAGCCAGCCAATAGCAGCTGATGTTCATGCATTTGCATGGTCTGTTCAACTGCCCCTGCTGCCACTGCCACTGAGAGAAGCTCTCTTACACCAAATGCTACTGCTGCAGCTGCATCTGTATGATCTAGTGGCTGTGCGCAAGCAGCAAGTGGGAACAGCACAGCCTCTGAGGCGCACCTCGCGAACATCCCTTCAGCAAGCAGGGCCTTGTGTGTCTTCCCCACCATCCAGCCCCGCCAAGCTGGTTGGGACCTCGACAGGCAAAGAGAACGCATTTACTGCTAACGGGCTCAAGTCAGATCCAAAGCTGGTACTGCCATTTCAGACAAAGGCGGCACACTCAAAGCAACCAGGTGGGCATAGCCCCAAACGGCATGACAGCAGAAGAGCAGGTGACATGCAACACTGGACGAGCGTAACCTTCTTTGACACCACATCAAACTTGCAACCAAGATTGAAGTGCAGCGTAGCCAAGTGTTACTGATTGGCTAAGCAGCTTTCTTGCAAGCATATGCTATGCCAAAGGAATGCAGATGCCATTGCTGCCATCTGCATGGTCACGTTTGCAGTAAAGGACATGCATTTGCTGCGAGTTACAGCACAAGTGCATGGTGAACTAGCAAAGGGGAACAAACAGAAGGCTGGTGATTCACCTGTGATCCAGGCTGCAATTGGACATAGTCTGATGGTGTCAGACAGATAATGCTGCGCCACTGTCTATCAAGATGATATTGAACAGAGCATCAGCTTTACCGACATGCCTGGATTGTCACACCAGCCAACACACCAGGAGCATCACCTAGCTTTTCTGACCATGCAGCTGATAAAGAGACACATGCTGTCAGAAAGGATGCCCAGGAAGAAAGCCTAGTGCCCAACAACCAGCAGTACAGGGTGGCCCGCCTGGACCCCCAAGGGGTGCAGCTCAACCAGCACCGCCTGCAGGTGGGCTCCTGCCCTTGTTGTCAATGGCAGCCAACTGCATACAACTGACAAATCCATCAACAGCTTCAATGCTGACTTGTGTCAGCTGGGAAAAGGTCCCTACTGGGTTGAGACGCTGCTGTGTCCAGGCAGATTGCCTTCCTGTGCAACAATGCTTAGCAGCCTTTACATGTTCGCCCTGCGACTGTCACTCTTCACTGCTGTCACACAGCAGTCTGGTACTAGGTGTGTATGTGACAATTGCCCCTGTATGCCTAGGAAACACCATTGATCTCAACATGTGCTCAGGCATCAAGCAAACAGCAGCCTAGCTGAGCAAAGGCTTGGTAGATTGCAACCCAGCTTATGCCCTTTGCAGGAGCTGCTACTGGCATATGGAGAGTACCCAGCCAAGTATCGCCTGCTGGTGTGGGACTTTCTGCTGCGCCTGCCACACAACTCTGAGGCTTTTCAGGTACACACCCCTTCTTGAAGAAATGTTGCAGCTTTTGCATGGCATAGTCCTGTCCTGGTTCTATGTATGACTGCATCCTGCACTGTGCGTGTAGGCCTCATTCCAGATGCTCAGTCTGCACAGTGAGAACACAAGCTTTCCTTTCTGAGTGACAGAACACTGTTCACACCTTCCTGTAACTTCTAGGGCTAGATACGCCTCGTGATGTAATTGCCACACATGTGCTGAAACAATCCATTCATTTGTTCGTCCGTTTGTTCATTCGTTCATTCATGGAATTCATTCATTCATTCAAAATGTGTATCCCCTATGGTTAGGTACACACAGTTCCGAGTAGCTCCCTGTTTGATGCATTGTGCTCACTGCATTCAGCAGTTGATGGTGCCCAGTCCACAGTTGATGGTGCCCAGTCCACAGCTGAATGAGCAGGAAGGCATGCACTGCAGGGCCTGTCCAACATGGGCATGCATCCAGCATATGCACACCTGGAGAAAGACTATCCAGTAGGGGACAGGGCTTTGCTCAGACGATTGGCACGTACACTGTCAGCCCTGACCCACTGGGCACCTGTGCTGGGGGAGGTTGCCTTTCTACCTGCGCTAGCCTTCCCCTTTGTCAGGCTCTTCAAGGCAGATCTGGAGAGCTGCTTTGAGGTGCTGAACAGTGATGCAGGACCTCAGCGCACAAGCAACCTGTAGCTTGCCCACAAACATGATTGCTGTCCTGTTTATTCACACTCAAACTGACCTGCTTCGCATTTCCTGACCCATGCCTTTTGCCATCCAGCTGTGTCTTATGACTGCAGACTCTGTTGGGTCATCACTGTCCATTTGTGTGCCTCCCAAATAATTTCCCATGTTATCATCTGGTTAGGTCTTCTTGTTCTGGTGCATAAGCATGCCATATTGCAGGTGATAGCAAGTCTGCTGAGCAACTGGGGCCAGCACTGGTTCACCCACTTTCCTCATCCACCCCTGCCTGTGCTGGGACAACTGGGGGAGGTGCTGGCCTTCCATGACCCTGATCTGTTCCAAGCCATGTCATCAGGTCAGTCCATGTTAGCAATCCTGGCTACAATCCTCACTGAATTATGCTTATGGCCTGAATCCTGCTCCAGGCCTGCCCTTCAGTCCAATCAAGAAGTCCTAACATGTTAGCAGACGAGACGGTAAACTCTGAGGCAAGCGAAAGCTGCCACGCTGCAGGTCGGCAGTCCGTGCATCACAGCCGGGCTGTCATGACATGAGGACGTGTATCAGACAATTGCCATGTCTACCAACCTGAACTGCTGCCAGTCTGGACAGTTGCACAATAAGATGTGCAGCGTGTGGTCAACTGCAGGGCCTGGGGGCATTGAGATGCATGCATGGGGGCTGCTGTCCACAGCCCTGACAGAGGTGCTCTCCAAGTCACACTGGCTGAAGCTGTGGGACCACGTTTTCAGCAACAGCCCACCCTTCCTCATGTTCCTGCTTCTGTCATACCTGATGTACTTCAGAGCACAGATCATGTCTGCTGAGACCATGCAGCAGATGGAAGGCATCACTCGCCGCTGCAACCCTCTGGACCTCAACAAGGTGACACAACACCTACGTGACATGAATGACTGGGCTGCATGACATGAACGCATGTGGGCTGCAAGCAAAGGGTTTTCATATCGCTCTGGCTGGACTCCTCCTCATATTGCTGCCTCAGACCTCAGCACAGTGAGCATGTCCAACTCATCAAATGCAACAGAACTGCCTGCTCAGCTGTGATACTGCACAGTGTCACGCACAGCTCTGCATGATTTATCGCTCTTTGTGGTATTACTCTTCTGAGTTGCTGTTCACTGCAGCACGTGGAGCCAGTATGGTGTCTGTGATGTGATTGATTGCTGTATGCATGAGCCTGTGATTGTCAGTCCTGATGCATCTGTCTTTTACGTATGCTGGCAAATGTTCACGCATGCCTGTTCTGCCAATTGAAAGCTCTAGCTACACAACGCTGTATGCCACTTGCCTGTTGGCCAGCCTGTGCAGGAAGACTTACTGGACCTGTATGCAGGTTCTGTGTCGCAGTCCTGCTGACATACAACTCACCTCGCAACTGAATGAACACACTGCATGAACAACCCAGTGACAGCACACCTGTTCCAGTTCTGACTCCATGTGCTGCAATTTATGGCTGCATGCAGATGATCAGGCATGCGTACCAGCTGCGAGATGCAACCCCAGAGGATGTAGGCCCCCCTGCTCAGGCCCTGCACCCCCTGGCCTGTGGGGATCATAACTATCCCCTCTTCAAGCACTTTCCCCCATCCGCTGTCAAGCTGCAGGTCAGCTGCTCATTGCAACTACGTCACCCTTGGAAATGCTGCATGTCTGCCTCAAAGATCAACTCTGTAGCAAGCTTGCTTTCCTTGCTTGTCTGTCCCACCAGCCGAGTGGCAGCGCAACTAGTCACACACAGGCTTGCTTTGTTGCAGGCCATGCATCAGTGCACCATCACTCAGCTTTGCCCCGCTTGCATGACTGTCTTCCATCCATCCCTCCACGCTATCTCATGTACAAATGTCTGTATGTGAGCCCCCTTGCGACGTTTCACTTGTCTTACGTGCCTTCTGACATATCTGGGTATATGTTCACAAGTACAGCAACAACCGACTCGTCAGCATATATTGCCTAGCTTTTGCAGCAGTTGAAACAGCATCTTCCAGCCTGTTGCAAGTGCCACAGAGTTGTTGCAGATTGGAGAGAGAGAGCGTGTCCAGGCAGCAGAGGATGCGCTAGCCCGCCGCAGGAAGGTGGTGGCCAAGCTGGAAGCCCAGGCCAACTGCCAAGCCCAGCAGCAGCGAGCCTTTGCCAGAGTTAGTCTCCGCCCTCTGCCCAGTCTGTACATTCGTACTCTTGCTGAAAGCTGCTCCCAAGCTATCCTGAAGCTGGACCTGCATGTTTTGAGCCTTGAGCCGGTGGATCGTTGTGGCAATATGGCTGTACTCTCTGCATGTTGGGTGCTGTCAAAGGCTTGATCAGATGCACAGCAGATGCATGCATGCAACCAATGATCCTGCCTATGTGAACGAGAGGCAGCGGCCGACCTCTTTGACAGAACAAGTTGTGTACTCACCAGTATTCACCAGAACTTGGCAGCAGAGGGTCAGAGACTCTCAGACAGTAGCCACTCTGTTGCAATGTTGAGCTCGCATGAGAGGTGTCAGTGTTTGTTCTCTCAGGACAAGCACCAGATGAGCTTTGCTGGCAAGGCCGAGCACTAAGCTGATTGGCAGCTACTGACAGCACATGAACTGTTGCTGCATGTGCTGTGCCTTTGTAGGTGAGCTTGCTGGAGACACAGCAGCCTTGAAGCAGCAAGATGGTGAATGAGTCACAGGGCTGTGTCTGTTGCAGCATCATGAGAGAGTACAGGACTGCTGATGTGTTCCTGTAGGAAAGGCAGCAGCTGAGCTTGCTTGAGACCGAGCGCCGAGCAGCCTTGAGGCAGCATGAGGATGAGCTGGCAGCTGAGGCTCAGAGGCTGGATGATGTTGCCAAGGAGCAGCGGCTGAGACAAGTGGAGAGCATGGAGCAGGCCTACCAGACTCAGCTCCAGGCAAGCCAGTCATCCTGCCTCATTGCATCAGTCCAAATCAGCCTTCAGAAATCAGGTTTCACTGAAAAGCAGTTGCAGTCCAACAATTGGCACAGACACAGGACGTCTGCCAGATCAAAATATCAGTCAAGATGCTGTGCACAGCACCAGCTGGCGTTGTCATTCACAGGCTGGTCATAAATCTGGGCAGTACAGACAGCAATGAGTGTGCAACTTCATCGCTGAAGTAACAGTAAATTGTAATCAGCTTTGCAAGTTCTGCAGTACAACCACATGCAACATGCCAGCAGCCCACTGAGGGTATTCCACGGTGTGGCAGGCGGTGAAGCAGCAGTGCGCAGTGGAGGTGGAGTCAGTGAAGCAGGAGGTGCAGCACAAGCAGCGCCAGGCCGCCCGCCTCCTCAAGGCCAAGGCAGAAGAGGAAGCCATCAAGGTCAGTCCTGTCACTCATATGCTTCGCCCACCTCCTGTGCCCGGTCAGCAGAATGAGTCAGGACAAGACGCCAGCAGTCATTGAGTATGACCTCTTGTGCATGCTGTTTTGGCCTGCAGTGCAGCAACACTCCACACCACTGTCACATTGGTGTGTGAGGGCATCACCACATAGTGATGCAGCAGGGTTCAGCACATGCAGCACCTCAGACAAGCAACTCCGTGCAACAGCTCATCTGTCGCTGCATCTGCATTGAGACATAGATCGCAAACTTGTGACATGATGACATGCTGCTGCCCCAGGCATTGGGGTTGGCGGCAAACCAGCACAAGCGGCTGCTGCAGGATGCTTTGGTTTCAGCAGCTGCAGACAAGATGCTGCAAGCTACAATTCATGTGGTACAGAGTTTGCAGTTGCAACCCTACTTTGGACATGCTGTGGCTACAGGCGTTGGAATTTGAGGCGGGGCAGCGTAACTGGCTGCTACAGCAGGATGCATTGCATGCAGCAGCCGAGATGCGATTGAGGCAGGAGGTGGCTGCCAGCCAGGCTGCAGTTGAGGCCCACCGCACCAGCCAGCTGGCTGACTGGGCTGCACAAGAGCAGGAAGACGCCCTCAGATTGCACCAGGTCAGTCATGCCTGCTGAATGTTGGAAAGGTCAAGGAAGGAAGCTTGCATGTGGCCAGTGTCCAGGATTGTGAGCTTTATGCAGTGTGGGCATTGAATGCCAGCAGGTAGTTGCGCTAGTGTTCTCACGTGGGCAAGTTTGATGCTGCCATGCTTTACACTCAAGAGCGCCAATCTGAAGGATCCCAGGCGCAGGTGCTGCTCAGCCATGACACTGTAGCAAACAGGTTGTGCAGGCTCTGGATGTGGCAGATGGTCATCAAGCTGAACAAGCCTTGAGCTTGTGCATGGTGTGTGTGCAGGCAGAGAGGCGGCGGGCTGCAGAGGCAGCTGCAGAGATGGAGGCTGCTGCAAGAGCTGAGGCTGCTCGCCTTGTCCTAGAGAAGCAGCTCCAACAAGAAGCAGACTTACAGCAGGTCACTTGCTGTCTATGTCTATTACTTGTTTGCTTGCTTAGCATCAGCCAACATCCTTTTGTGTTGTGTGGGATTCTGCTTTATGGGACAGATGCCCCGGTTGTCTGCAGCTACAGGATTTTCAGGGTGTTCAGCTGCAGCAAGACTGCAAGGTTTGACAGCGCACGTAGCAATGCATGTGCACTGCAGAACTTGAACTCCCAGTCCAGGCCGTGTTGACAGACGCTGCTCAGACCACACACAAGGTTGACAGGCTTGAGGCGTGCGTATAGTCTCTGAGAGGACCTGAGCAGCGGTGCGCATTATACAGGTAGCAAGGGAAAGGCGGCTGCGCAAAGCAAGTGAGCATGCGGCTCAGGCAGCAGCCGACAGTGTGGATGCCGAAAGACAGCGGCAAGCAGCAAGAGCTGCACAAGAAGCCACCTTCCTTCATCTCAAGGTGCTGCTCAATTTGCTGTTGGCACTGCTCCTGGTCCAACTGCAGCTGTGTGGCACCTTGCAATCCAAGCCTGGTTGACACGCTCTAGAATGATGCCAATGATGATGATGTGACCATGCTGCTGCTGCCTTATATATGTTATGTTTTGCCTGAAGAGCCACTGCATCCATCTGCGAGTCCATGCCTGGCCTAAATGAGTCTGACGTTGGCTTTCCCACAGATCTCTGTGATCCACACAGCCAAGCATGGGGCACATGCAGGTTGCCAGCACATGTTGCGGGAGGGTGAGGTCGGCAGCCAAAGCATGCTGATTTCCTGTTAGAATACATGCATGCATGCATGTCAGCACAGTGTTTGTGCCTTGCAGGCTGACTCAGACAGGGCATGGTATGAAGGGGAGGCAGGGCGGCGCCAGGCGGCCAAGGCAGCTGCTGAATTGCAACGTCAGGTGGAGCAAGCCCAGCGCAAGGTGCTGTACCAAGACCTGCAGTCTGCCGCTGTGCTGCGCCAGAAAGAGGCCCAACTGCTGGAACACCGGTGTGTATCTTACTGCATGCTCCCTTTGGCTTCTGCTGAATCGAACGTTCCCCCCTGAGTGTCCTTTAGCTTCCAGTGTTTTTGGGTTGATGAGCATGTCAGAGTTGAGATTGCCATGCACCTGCTGCACAGCAACTTGTCTCTTTTGTCAGCCTTCTCATATGCTCTTGGATTTGTACAAGTGTGCAGCCTGATCTACTGTAGCAACCTCAGTGCTTGCCTGCATGCTGTTCTGTGTTTGACGGTCAGCCTGTGTTGACAGGGTCCACATCATTGCGCTGCCAACTATGACTGTTTGAATACTGTATAGGCGGCAGCTGGAGAGGGCTAATGCAGAAGAGGAGCAAATTGCTGGTGAGACATTGCAGCAAGTACAGGCTGAGCGGCAGAGGGACCAGGACACCAACTTTCAACTGCTACTACAAGCAGATGAGATCAAGGTAAAATCAACCATGATGTTGTTTCTTGATCCATTGGTGGTTTACGCCTCCCAATGCAAGCTGCAGACAATGTATGCTTTCACTGTAAAGAATGTCATGGGCTCAAGAGCACAACCAGAGACGGAGATTGCAATTGGAAAGGCTTTACTCAACACATCAAGACAGTTTCCCACAAGTGACATGCCTGGCCATCAGGATCAGCAGGTCAGTGTGACACAGCTGTAAGGGCCCCGGGGGGGG
>JAABUO010003431.1_pt1 | contig 18880 bp, 17 predicted proteins | sample 5559291 | NCBI WGS metagenome assembly JAABUO01 (sample SAMN10711878, study PRJNA513372) | rock metagenome | isolation source: Antarctica rocks | place: Antarctica: Victoria Land, Finger Mt sud | reverse complement strand
CTGCCCCCAGACGACGCGTTCGTCTGGGCGTGGTCGCGGTGGCGGCGTCACCATCAAGCCGTGGCCAAGCGTTGCCACTACAAACGCCGCACCTTGCGCGCAGCTTAACTACAACTGTAGTACTAAGCTAGACTTTAACCATTCAGGCCGCGTAACAGAGCATCTCGCTCAGGTGCTCGACCAAGGCGCGCGGGACTTTAACGATGTCGTCCTCTGGGGGCGACATGCAAAAAGTGGTTTGGGCCCACAGCGAGCGGCGCACGAGGGCGAGGGCGTCGGAGAACGTCGGGGCGTGCTTGGGGTACCAGGCTGCCTGCCGGACGGGGCACGCCCCGGCAGTGATCTGATCGTGGGCCAGGAGCGTGACGAAGGAAAACAGGCCCAGGAGGGCGGGCGTGACGCGGCGGATGGCCCGGTCCGACCACTGGCGCTGGGTCTCGACGCCGAGATGGTCACGGACTTCGTGGAAGGTCACCTCAATCGCCCATACACACTGCACCCATACCCGCCGTATTGACGGATAGCGTTGCCTCTCCGATCATTGGGATAGCCGGACTGCAACAGTTGGTGGCCGTGGTGGCTCGGCTGCATGCGGCCACGCCGGCCCGTATAGAAGGAGAGGCAGCGCTATGTCCCACACCATCCCCGTCCTCGGTCCCCCCCGCCCACGGTAGCGCCCGCACCGCCGCTGTGGGTGCAGCTCCCTCAGCCGAACCGCGCCCAGTTGCTCTGGCTGCTCAGCCAGATGCTGGAGCGCCAGGTGGGCGGGGAGGCGGCGCATGAGTCCGACACGAGAGCGCCAGGAGCCGACCATGTCAGCGCCTGATGTCCTGCTGGACCTGTCTGGCAAAGTGCAGGCCGCGCATCGGGAGCGGCTGGCGCTGGTCTACGTGCGGCAGTCGACGCCCCAGCAGGTGCTCGACCACCAAGAGTCCACCCGCCTCCAGTACGGCTTACGCCGGCGCGCCGAAGCATTGGGCTGGACGCCAGAGCGCGTGCGCGTCATCGACGATGACCTGGGCAAGTCCGGCGCGAGCGCGGTGGACCGCACGGGCTTCCAGCGCCTGGTCGCGGAGGTGAGCCTGGGCCACGTTGGACTCATCCTGGGCATTGATATGTCCCGCCTGGCTCGCTCCTGCGCCGACTGGTACCCGTTGCTCGAATTGTGCGCCCTCTTCGGGACGCTCATCGCCGACAGCGACGGTGTCTACGATCCCGCGCAGTACAACGATCGGCTCTTGCTCGGCTTAAAGGGCACCATGTCGGAGGCGGAACTGCATATCCTGCAGCAGCGGCTGCGGCAGGGGCGGCTCAACAAGGCCCGTCGCGGCGCCCTCGCCGTTCCGCTGCCCGTCGGCTACCTGCGTCGCCCCTCCGGCGCGGTGGCGCTGGACCCCGATGCACAGGTGCAGGCGGTGGTCCGGTTGATCTTCCGCCAGTTTGAGGAGTTGGGCACCCTCAACGCGGTGCTGCGCTACCTGGTCCGCCACCAGATCCAGCTCGGGGTGCGCCTGCGTGAGGGGCCGAACCGCGGCGATCTCGTCTGGCGGCGCCCTAACCGGCAGACGCTGCAGAACCTGCTGCACAATCCGCTCTACGCCGGGGCCTACGCCTACGGGCGCCGTCAGATCGATCCGCGGCGCAAACAGCCCGGTCGCCGTGCGACGGGACGGGTCGTGCAACCGGAGGACCGCTGGTTCGTGCTCATCCAGGACCAGTGTCCGGCCTACATTAGGTGGGACGAGTACGAGCGCAACGTCGCCCGCTTGGGGGCCAACCGCGCGCGGGCCGAGGTGGTCGGCGCCGTGCGGAACGGGGCGGCGTTGTTGGCCGGACTCGTGGTGTGCGGGCGCTGCGGGTGCCGCCTGCGCGTCCAGTATGGGGGGCAGGCGCGGCGCCCCACCTACACCTGCTCCTTGCACTATGTCACCTATGGCACGACCCTGTGCCAGTCCCTGGCCGGGCCCCCACTGGATCAGTATGTGAGCGCCCGCATTGCCTCACGGGAGAAGTAACCCAGGGAGAGATGTTGCCTCACGAATAAGGTAACCCGAAGCAATTGTGCCAAAGGCGCAGCGGAGGGGGCAGAAGAGTGAGGTCCAGCATGAGTTTTCAGGCTAAACGGGAGTTGTTGGCGCAGACGGGGCCGCGGTATCGCGTGGCGCCGCTACAGCAGAAGCGTGCCATCCTCGATGAGTTCGTCGCCGCGACCGGCTATGCGCGCACGTATGCCATCCGGCTCCTGGGGCAGCCCAGCGTCCCGCCGCCTGCGCCGATCACGCGCCCACGGGCACGCACCTATGGTCCAGATGTCGTGGAGGCCCTCACGGTGGCCTGGGCGGCGGTCAATGACGTCTGCGCCAAGCGGTTGGTGCCGTTCTTGCCGGAATTGGTGGCTTCCCTGGAGCGTCATGGCCATCTCGCGTTGAGCCCGGAGGTGCGCACGCGGTTGCTCACCTTGAGTCCAGCCACGGCCGACCGGCTGCTGCGGCCGCTGCGGGAGCGCGCCCGGCCGCACGGCCTTGGCACGACCAAGGCGGGGACGCTGCTCAAGCACAAGGTCCCCATCCGCACTTTCGCGGAGTGGGACGATGTCCGTCCTGGGTTCATGGAGGCCGACCTGGTGGCGCATTGCGGGACGCGGGCGGAGGGCCCCTACCTCTCGTCCCTGGTGCTCACCGATGTCGCCACGGGGTGGACTGAGTGCCTGCCGCTGCTGCGCCACGGCTACGACGACGTGCTCCGGGCCCTCGATCAGGTGCGGGGCCTCCTCCCGTTCCCGCTGCGCGGCCTGGACACCGACAATGGCGGCGAGTTCCTCAACTTCCCGCTCCTAGCGTACTGTGAGCGGGCGGAGATCACCTTCACGCGGGGCCGCGCCTATCGCAAGAACGACCAATGCGACGTGGAGCAAAAGAACGGCTCCATCGTGCGGCAGATCGTGGGCTACGACCGCTTCGAGGGCGAACTGGCCTACCATCAACTCGCCGAGGTGTACCGCGCCCTGCGCCTGTACGTCAACATCTTCCAGCCCTCGCTCAAGTTGGTGCTCAAGCGGCGGGAGGGCAGCCAAGTCTACCGCCGCTATGATGCCGCGCAGACCCCCTTGCAGCGCTTGCGCGCGGCCGCTGTCCTCGACGAGGCGTCGCGCGCCCGCCTCGTGGCACTCTCTGAAGCGCTCGATCCAGTGCAGGCGCTGCGGCAACTCCACCTCTTACAGGAGGCGCTGTGGCGGCACGCTGTCGCGCCCGCCCCTGCGACGCCGACGCCGACGGTGCGGTTCATCCTCCCCAGTGCCGCGGCGGTGGAGCAAGGGGCGGCCGTGCGCCCGCAGGCACGCCTTAGGCCCCCGCACCCTGAGCGCCACAAGCGGCGAGGGGCACAGATCAACGCCACAGGCGCGGATCCGTGCGCGGACGAGGCGGACACCCGCGCGGATCCGTGCGCGGACGAGGCGGACACCATCGACGCCTGGCTCGCGGGTCAGCCGGAGCGACCCGCGGCTCAACCGGAACGACCCGCGGCTCAACCGGAACGACCCGCGGCTCAACCGGAGCGACCCGCGGCCGAGCGGAGCGCAGACGGCATAAGGAAAGAACGGCGTCAACGGTGTCAGGGCTGCGGCGACCCCTTTAGTGTCTTCCCACTCGAGCGGGAACGCACGTCGGCTTACTGCGCCCGGTGCGGCGACGAGCGGCGACGCGCGCAGGCCCGCGCCCGCATGCAAGCGCTGCGCGCCCGGCACCGCACCGGGGCGGGATAGCAACTAGATGGGGGGTGCGATCAGCGCACTCCCCTAGATGGGGGGTGCGATCAGCGCACTCCCCTAGATGGGGGGTGCGATCAGCGCACTCCCCCGTAGCTCGCCTTGCGCTGACGGTAGGCCTGGGCGCGCAGGGCGTTTTGCTCACGCTTCACCTCATCGCGGCAGAGATCGCAGTAGATCGACGCTGGCCCCCGCTCCCCCTTCATCACCGTCTCGCGCTCGCCACAGCGGGCACACTTGATGCGCTTCTGTTTGATCGCCATTTCCCCCCCTTTTTTAGACCGTCACGCAAGTATTATAGAAAACCTGCGTGACGGCTGTCAAACGCTCCCTTTCTCCCTCCGGCGAGGACGTGTGTGGAGCCTCCAGGGGCGGGAGCCGTCCGGCCGCACTCGCCCATGATCAGCCGACCGGCCCGCGCCCCCTGTCCGGCTGCGCCGGACCAAGGGGCGCGCCCCTTGAACCCCGTTTCGGCTGCGGCGGCCCTGTGCCAGGCGGGAGGCCCGACCGCGTCTGTGAGCTGACACAGGGCCGTCCTCGCCGACCTGATACGGCCGTTATGAGGCAGCCGCGGTAAGATATCTCGTGAGGCAACAACCCCGCACGGGTTACATTCTTCCGTGAGGCAATACGACGGCAGCTTGTTTGTACAGACAGGAGCACGCGATGAAAGAACGACGCATACGATGCAAAGAGTGCGGTGAACGGTTCAGTGTGATCCGCGTGGAGCGGGAACGCACGTCGGCGTACTGTGACTGCTGCCGCGAGGAGCGTCGACGCGAGCAGGCGCGGGCGCGGATGCAGGCGTTACGGGACCGCCGGCGTCAGTAGCCGGGCTAGGCGGCCATCGACGGCCTGGGTTTTTGACGGAACACGCCGCGTCATGGTAAGACCATAGTGAACAGGATAACGAAGGAGATACCCTATGCCGCACGATCATGAGTCTGAGCGTGATGCATGGTATGGGGGTAGTGTGACTGGGTGTTCTCCAGGCGCCACCGCAAGACGAACCACGCCACGATCTGCTCCGGGGTCGCGTCGAGGTCGGTGCAGAGCAGGGCTTGGGTGGGGAACTCACCGCGCGGGTCACGGATCAACACCCAGCGGAGCGGCACGGGCGGCTTGCCGCTGTGATACCACACGGCCGTCCCCGACACGAGCTCGATGGCGCGCTGGTCTTCGCCATACCAGCGCGCGACGGTCAGCGCTGTCCACGCCGTCGTCGGGTCGGCGGCGCGGGCGGCCAGGGTCGGCAACCGTGGCCCGACCACGCGCGGGCGTCCCTGCTGGTGGGGCGGGCGCGGCGGGGCGGGCTCACACAGGTGCGCGTCCAGGCGTAGCCGCGTGACGATGGTGGCGACCGGGCGCGTCGCGGCGAGCAGGTCGATCGCGGCATACTCTTGATCGCCCACGACGACGAGGGAGCGGTCGGGATACCAGCGGTGGAGCTGGAGGATCATTTGTTGCGCCCAGCGCGGCACGGCTTTGTGGCGCTGTTCGCGCTGTTCGTCGTAGCGTTCCGAAGGCGCGAGCGCGGTGAGGAACGGCAACGCCCACGTCCCGTGCGCCCAGGGGATCGGGACGAGCAGCATCAGGCTGATCCAGCGCAGGGCACGCACCTTGACGAAGTGGCTGTGGCTCGATCGCACGGGGTCGCGATAGATGCCAGCGGCGCTGATCTTGGGACCGCGCCGCCGCTCCAGCGTCGCGTCGATACCGACGACGAGCGGCCCGGTCGGTGCGAAGGCCGCGACGAGCAGGCCGAGGAGGATGCGGCTGGCGCGCAGGCTCGACCACACATCCCGGTTGAGCACGCGATGGTAGGTGGAGAACGCCCGGCAGTGGCCCAGGCCCATCACGCGTAGGGTCGAACTGACCATCCGTCGGCCAGGGGCGAGGATCGCCCCGCCAACCAATGTGGGCACGTAGCGCCACACGCGGCGCGAGAAGACTGGTGCGAACGGGTCAAGGCGGTCCATAATGGGAGCAGGCAGAGTAAGCATCGTCGGCCTCTTTTCCTTGCAACGGTAGAGTAGTCCTTTGCTTAGTCTGCCTGTCTTATCTCCTCCGCGAATGGCCAAAGTCTAACTAAGATCCCTCACAAATTGATATTGGTGACCAAGTCGGCAAATCAACGCGCCATTTCCCACTCATGTTGCGCCCTAGTTCACCGACCCTCCGCCAACCCAACGACTCGTCTTTGTCGGTCAATCTCATAAAGCAGGATGGATGTTGCACAAGCAACGTTGAGCGAGGTCGCGGAGCCATACATCGGGATGGTTACCACGGTATCGCACAACGCCTGGAACCCAGCACTCAAGCCCCACGTTTCGTTGCCCACGACGAGGATGGTTGGATGCGTAAAGTCATGGGCGAATATATTCGTCGTTGCTTTCTCACTTGCGCCTACCACCTGGACAGGGCCGATGGCGCGCCGAATAGCCTCGAGCCAGGGCAGCAGGTCGCGTGGGCCGGGGACACGTACGACGGGGAGAGAAAAGAAGGAGCCCGTGGTGGCGCTGATTGTTTCTGGGTCGTATAAGTCGACCGCATGCCCGACGATCACCATGCCCTGCGCGCTCAAAGCGTCACACGACCGGATGATGGCGCCGAGATTGCCCGGACTCGCCGGTCGATCGAAGACGACGACGCGCAAATCGCGCGTGATAGGGATGCGGGATAAGCGGTCATCCGGCATTGCCACAAGCGCAAGCAATTCTGAAGGTTCATCTTTGTTGCTAAGCTTGTGCAGAAAAGGTAAAGGGACCTCGATATGGCGCGATGCAGAGGAGTCGGCCAGAATGCCTTGCGCCCAGTCCGACAGGAGCTGGTCACACGCATAGATGAACGCGGTGATGGTCCAGTTATGGGCCAACGCCTGATTGATCGGGCGAACGCCTTCAACGAAGAATTCGCGGTGCTTGTGCCGCTTCTCGCGGCGACGACGGAGGGTGTCGATGTACTGGAAAAGGGCGTTCTCGGAGTATATTTTGACGGTGATAGGAGCCATGGGCGCGCCTCGACGGCACCATTGAAACCGCACGCGCCGAGCATGCGATTGCACGGTACCCACGGACGAGTGGGCGTCCCAGCTCTGACACAGCCGTGGATGGTGTGTTCTGTCGCCGACGGCTGCCGTTACATCACGATTGCGTCCTACCGTAAAGCATAGTGCGCAGGCACGAGAGAGTCAAAGGACGACGGCTCGATGAATCTAATTGGGGTGCCGCGCGTGCCTCCCGATCAGCCGCGACGCAGTACCACCCAGGCGGCCAGACGCTCCGTCGTTTCCTCGATTGTCACATGTGCGGTGTCAAGGACCCACACATCCCAGCGAGGATCGTCTCGCTGCCATGTGGCCCAGCGCTCCCAGCGCATGGCTGGCCAGCCGCCAGCGCGGATCACATCCTGCCGCCACTGCGGATCTGTGGCGTGCATGCGCAGCCACACGCTCCAGTTCAGGGCCTCCTGAGTGAGGCCGCCTTTGGGGCGCGCCCGCAGCCGGTCTGCGCGCACGACCGGGTCGCTGCACTCCAGCAGGCAGATCGCGATGCCACGGAGTTGCGGTGCAGAGGGACAGGCGAGAATCTCGCCCGGGACACACCCCCCGCAGAGGCCCGCGTCGCGTCCCGCCTCCTGGTCCTGCAAACCCTGCCGAATCCAGTGCTCGGTTACCTGCTGGCGTCCCGCGATGCCGGACCCCTGCGGCAGGTTGGCGCCCTCGAGCGCGTGCCATGCCATCTCGGGGAAGCGCGTGCGAAGGGGATGCAGGACCGTTGATTTGCCGGAGCCGTGCGAGCCGGTAACAAAGAACATCACGTCTGTCGGCCTAGAGGGTCTGCGGCGTCAACGGGTTGGGCCGCCGTCCACGACGGCACCCCTCGACCCAACGCACGAGCTGTTCCACCGTCTCCTCGACGGATAGACGCATCGTCTCCAGCACCCACGCATCCCAGCGGGGATCACCGCGCCGCCACGCGTCCCAGCGCTCCCAGCACATGCCGTCAGCGCCGCCGTCCCGAATCACGTCCTGGCGCCATTGCGGATCGTCCGCATGCATGCGCTGCCACGCCGCCCAGTTGAGTATCTCCTGTGTTAGCCCCCCGGCCGGACGGGCACGGAGCCGGTCGGCACGCACGATGACATCGCTACACTCCAGCAAGCAGACCGCCATGCTGTCCAGATGGGGAGCGGACGGGCATGCCAGGATCTCTCCCATGATGCATCCGCCGCTGATGCCCACATCGCGACCGTGCGCCTGATCCTGCAGCGCTTGCTGTAACCAGTACTCCGTCTTGTGCTGTCGCCATGCGGTGCCGGCCCCCGGCGGAATACCATCACGCTCGAAGTCGTACCATGCCATGTCCGGGAAGCGATCCTGCAACTGCGGGAGGCACGTTGTCTTGCCGGACCCACTGGAGCCGGTCACAAAGAGCAGCATCGTCCTATTACTCCATCCCTACCTGGCCCAGAATAAGCGTAGCTGTCACCAGGGGCAAGGTAGCCTTATAGATGGTCACTCAAGGTGTTGATTAAAGTGCCGGTTGTTGCGCGGGAAGTGGCACTTGAGGCCTTGCGACGGTCATTAACGCGGTGCAGAGCCATTATCGACCGTCCCTTATCCTAAACAAGAGCCGACTCTTGGTAAAAGTCGGCACTTGTCAGCCCTCTTCGGCTAACCTTGCGTGCCTATCTATCAACATACCTTGCACTTGGTGACAGCTACGCTTATTCTAGGCCTACCTGGGGCTGGTGCCCAAGGGTTCGCCGCAGGGTCCTGATACACTCAGCAGCCCCTAGTCTACCAGTGCTCGATCGCTGCTGTGACGACATACGCACCTACGACAGACCCCGCGCCACTGATCTTTCTGCCTTGACGAACACATAAGCAAGAGCGCGCCTTGCATGGCGTCGCGCTTCATGGTGAATCAGGCATCTAGAACGAGATTGTAGGCTGGCCGTCCCGTTCTAAATGTCTCAAGGGGCGATGTAGAGCGACAGGCTGTCAGCTTGTACGGATTGGCGCAACTTGAAACGTAGCAGTGTCAACAGGCTTGAGGTCGGCGTGAAGACGGCTGGATCATGATGCGCAGGGGGGCTTAGACCGGTTTTCCGTTCCAGTAATGCTGGACACCCCGCTTAGACGGGTTTTCTGTTCCGTTGCTACTCGCTACCCATCATCGGCGCTCGATCCGCCCGTGGCGCGTGTAGGATCGGGATAGTCGGGATAGTCGGACATGGGATTGCCTGCCTTTCGTCTAGGCCTGGTGTTACGGAACGCGACACCAGGGGCAAAGTAGCGACCTGGGGGACCGGGGCAAAGGGCCGATTTCTTTGTTGGAAACGATACTTCGGCCTGTTTTGCCTCTACAAGACACCGCAGCGCGGGTCTGGCGCCATGTTGGACTGCACGAAAGGAGCGCCTCCCATCGAACTCGCTACTTTTTGCTCGACACAAACACCCTGATAGGGCTATTTCGAGCCCAGAGACGCCTGTACTTTGCCCCTGGTGTCGCGTTCCGTAACACCAGGCCGTCTACGGGGCCGCTGATGTCTCAGCGGCTTGATCGCTCACATCCCGCTGGCGGGAGCGGGTTCACGTCCTGGGTCATCATCCGCGCCCTGCTCACCCTTGTTGCCCAAAGCCGTCGCCAGCGCGGTGACAAGGGGGACCACCCCCTTTTTACCGTCCATCGGCAGTTCCCCTATCTGCCCGAACGCTTGCCGCAGGCGCAAATCATCCGGCCCTGCATGTCCCGGCGTGTCCGGGGACCACACACCCGCCAGTTCGAGCAACTCCGAGGGGGTCGTCTCCAGGGCGATGCACAACTGGACTAACGTGACCAGCCGCGGCTCTTTCGTCGCGCCGTTGAGCATACGGTGGAAGGTGGTGCGGTCTTGCGCCATCCCTAAAAGTGCGGCAATCTCGGCAGTCTTCAGTCCGTGCGCCTGCATCGCATGTGCGATCGCATGTGCGAGTGACATCAAGCCCTTCCCTCACGCGACGTCCGCGTTCCTATGCGCGGCCCCACGTTACTGCTCGCCTTCCTGCGTGCCTTGGTTCTGGCGCGTCTCATGCGGCGTCTCGCGCTGTGCTTCATCGGCGCGGCCCTCGACCGGGTGCTCCTCGGTGCCGCCGGTCCGTTTGCGTAGCACGTCCTCGACGTTGTCTGCGACCGTGTCGTGCGGGGGCGCTGCGCCTTCGGTGTGCTGTTCGTTCATCAGGGGTTCCTTTCTCTGGATGATAGCCACGAGCACGGGCGTCAGGAGAATGGTCGTGAGGACAATACCGGCAACGTACACCACCCCACCGCATCTCTCCTGACACATCCCGGCGCTAACTAGTCGTCACCGTCTGTGCCGCTCTCTTGCCGGCTTGGATGCCCGTCGTGGTCGCCGATGTGGCGTACACGGTGATGCCGGCGAACTCCGGTTGGACGGTCGGGTAGCCCTCCATAATGACCTTATCGGCCGGGTCCGTGGCGAGGGCCTCGGCGACCTTGCGCCACTGCTTCATGCCGACGAGCACCATGTAGTCGGTCTGCGGCGACGGTGGCGCCGGGACGCCTTTCGGGAGCGAGGGCACCTTCTCGCTGCGCATGCCGACGAGTGCGACATCGCCGCGCTCCACGATCTTGTCGGGTCGTCCAATCACTGTGAGCTTCACTGTCGTCGCCTCCCCTGCACTACTCATCGCCTCTGTCGCGGCCACACCGAACGTCGTCCAGTCAAAAGGCGTCGCTCCAGCGTCCGTCGCGGGTCCGGCCCCCAGAGTGGTGCGTTGTGTTCCCTGGCTCTGTGGCGTCGTGTGCGACCAGAAAATCTTGCGCGATGCTTTCTTATCGATACCGCTGCGCATGAGGTGAAAGAACACCCCACCTGGCGTGCGTCGCCGGCTGCCATCGGGCAACATCAGGCCGCCCGTGGCTTCAACCTCAAGCGCCTGCACGACAAATGCGCGCACGCGCTCCTCACCCAGGTTGCGCAACGCCCGCCCGATGAGCCGCTTCGGCTCGACCTCAGTTTCACCGAACTGGGCGGCGATCTCCCCGGCGATAACGTCTATCGTCGCCCTGTCCTGAATTATCATGACCATAGAATCCTCCCGCGCCTATCGTAGCACGCGGGACGCTTCCCCTAAAGAGTGTGCCTGCGATAGTAGTGCCGCAGCGTGCCGGTCGCCGCCCCCCCCTTCTTTCTTCAAGTAGCCGTACCTCGACCACTGCGCCCGACCGTGTATGCTAGTGGCAGGGGTTTGCGCAGCGAACCTGTACCCACTACAGGTCGCGGAGGGAGGCCCCCCAGGGCCTCCCTCCGCGACCCTCCGTTCACGCCGCGCCAGCGACTGCTATACGGGGCATAGTAGGGTGGTCTACCGGAAAAAGAAAGGGTGGAGCGGGCGCACTATGTACGCGATCTTACGGGTTGCCAAGCTCAAGACCATGGGCGAGATCGGGGCGTTGGGCCATCACAACGAGCGAACCCGCGACACGCCCAATGCAGACGCGGAGCGCCTGCAAGAGAACGTGCGTCTGGTCGGGTCGGGCGACTGGATGGCCGACACGCAGCGCCGCCTCGACGACGCGCCGATGATCCGCTCGGATGCCGTCCTGGGCATTGAGCACGTCATGACGGCGAGCCGTGACTTCTACGCGCAGGGCGATGAGCAGGAGCGGGCCGCGCGCCTGGTCGAGTGGACGGAGCGGAGCATGGCGTGGCTGCGTGAGCGGTACGGGGATGCGAACATCGTCGCCGCCGTCCTGCACAAGGACGAGCTCACCCCGCACATCCAGGCCCTCGTCGTGCCCATTAATGACGCTGGACGCTTGAGCGCCTATACCTACACCGGTGGCCGCGAGAAGCTCGGGATGATGCAAGACAGTTATGCGCGGGCCATGGAGCCGCTTGGGTTGGAGCGCGGCGTCAAGGGCAGCGTGGCCGTCCACGAAACGATCAAGGAATGGTACGCCAAGATCGAGCAGCCGACGCCGGCGCGTGAGGTCGTGCAGGAGCACATGGCCGTCGATAAGCCGAGCCGCATCGTCGCCAACCCCGACAAGTGGGCAGCGGAGCAGCAAGAGCGCCTCGTCGAGCGCCTAGCTCCGGTGGTGGACGCCGCACTCACGAAGGCGACGTATTACGAGGGTTTGGCGGCGAAGGCCGAGGCAAACAACCTCGTGTTGCAGCAACGAGTACGGACACTGGAGCGCGACGATACCGCGTTGCGCGAGGACTACAAGGCGCTGGCGGCACAAGTCCGGGCCATCCCGCTAGAGAGTGTCATCGAGCGCTTGGGCGGCGAGGTGGACCGCTACAACGCGCACAAGTACCATCTCGACGGCGAGCACATCAGCATCACCGGCGAACGGTTCTATAACCACGATCGGCAGCAGGGCGGCGGCGGCGCTATCGACCTGGTGATGCATGCAACACGCTACAGCTACCCCGAGGCCGTGGCCTATCTCAGGGACACCCACGGTGCCGAGGCCGCGATCGGTGCCGCGACGTGGCGCGCCGCGCGGCAGGCGCACGATGACGCCCAGCATATCATCGACCATGCGGAGCGTCCGCCCTTCCGTGCGCCCATTCAAGACGAGGGGCGCTGGTCGCAGGTGCGCGCCTACCTCGTCGAAGAGCGCCAGTTGCCCGCCGTTCTGGTGGACGAGCTGCACGAGCGCGGGACGATCTACGCCGACGGGCGCGCCAACGCCGTCTTTATCCGGCAGGACGCCGACGGCGCGGCCACGGGCGCGAGCCTGCGCGGCACAGCGCCTGGTAGCGACTTCAAGGGCCTGGCCGCGGGGACACGACGCGACGAGGGACACTTCAGTTTCACGATCGGCAAGGCAGAGATGCATGCGGCGCCACAGGTCTACATCACGGAGAGTCCCATCGACGCGCTGAGTCGCGCGGCGCTGCTGCACGCGGCGGGCGATCGCCATAAGATGACGTTTGCCTCGACGGATGGGCACGGTGAGTTGCCACGTCGGCAGATCGACGAAGGGCTAGCGCGGCATGCCCTGGTCCATTGCTCATTCGACAACGACGCTGGCGGAGCCACGCTGTGGAAACGTGTCCAGGAAGCGCACCCCCACACGGGCGCGCTTGTGCGAGACAAGCCACCAACCGGCTGTAAGGACTTCAACGATGCGTTATGCCAGCCTGTGCGGCGCCAGGACCCCCAGAAGGAGCCGAGCCACCAGCGCGCGCACACGCTGAGTCATGGACAGCCCGTGGGGCAGCGCACAATCCGCGACGACCGCGACGACCGCCGGCTCTAACCACGCGTCGCTGAGCGGGCACGAGGGAGGCATGAAGAAGGGCCATGGGACGGTGGCGCCTTTAGTGCCCACCACTGTCCCATGGCCCTGTCGTCGCGTCAGACGACGTGTTTAGCGTTCGGTCAGCGCATAGTCCCGGTCGTACTCTACCTGCTCATCGTCTGACAGGCCCAGGACGCCGGCCGTGCTGGCGGTAGCGGCCAGCGTGCCGTCGTCGGCCGCGTCGGCCGTCCGCTCATCCGTCTCCGTGCCACCCGTGTCGGATGTCTCACCCGCATCAGGGGTGTGCGTCGGCGCGGGCTCGGTGGTCAAGGGGCCGTTGCCCGTGGTGGTGTCCTCATCGTGACTGTCGATAAACACAGGGGCCACGAGCGGGCCGTCGGCGCGTGGAGGACCAAGGGGAGACACCCAACTCTCTCCCTCGGCCGGCGCGCGGTCCATCACCTCGGGGTCGTTATAGTAGCGGCGCTGGGTCAGGAGCGCGGGCCGGCACTGCGGCATCTTGACCAGCAGTTCGTCGGCGCGGATATTCATCACCTCGTCGGGCGTCAAGAGCGCGCGCTTGGTCTCCGACTGGCTGGCCCCGCCCCGATCGGTCGTGACGTGGAACCGTCCGCGCTGCACGCTGCTACTCTGCGCCACCTCCGTGGCCTGCCCCAGCACGGACGCGCTGAACCATTGGGCGTCGTCGTCCACCATGTTGCTCAGGCCTATCTTGGTGGCGCACGCGGCCTTGATGGCGGTGAAGCCTTCCTCACCGTAGGTCTGCACGAGCTGCACGGTGGCCTGCACGGCGTAGATGCCGTAGACGCCGGCGCTGCGCAGCAGGTTGATGACCGTCGTGAAGCGCGGGACATACCCGATGGCTCCCCACTCATCGGCGTAGATCATCACGTCGCGCCCAAGGCGGCCACCAGGCGTCGTGCGGGCGCTGGAGCCCAGCACGCGATAGAGGTCGAGGAAGAACGTCGCCGTGAGCGGGCGCAACTCATCAATCAACTCCGGGTCCAGGGCGATGAAGAGGGCGACCGGCCGGCCCTGGCCGCTGCCCAGGCGCGTCAGGTCGATTTCGTGCGTCGAGGTCGTCGCCTGGATCATGGGCTCGGAGAGCAGCATGAACTTGGGGCTAATTTCGCTCCAGATCGACCCGAGCAGCTTGTCATTCTTGCGCAGGTTGGACATAAAGCCGCGGGCCGCCTTGCGGGCGAGTGGCGCGGGGCTGTGTCGCAGTTCGTCCATGACCCACTCCGCGCCATGGCCGTTGAGGAAGTCGTCGAGGTGGGCGAGCGTCACGGTCTCACCGCTGGGGTCCTTGCCCTGCAAGTGGAAGATGGCGGGCATCATCACGTCACGCGCCCAGTTATCCCACACCGGCTCCTTGTCGTTCGCGCCGGTGTTTTTGATCCAGGCATTCGTCCAGAGGGCCGTCAGGAGCGGGCTCGTGCAGCAGGTCAGGGGGTTATACCCCATCGTCGTCGCGGGCGAGGTGAAATTGAGCACCCATACATCGTAATGCGTACTCAGGTAGGTGTACGCCTTCTGCAGCAGTTCCAATTTCAGGTCGGTGATGACCAAGTCGCGCTGGCCGGTCTCGCGCAAGATGTTGGCGAGGATGAAGCCGGCCGTCTTGCCCGCGCCCATGACGCCGATGAGCAGCGTGTTGAGCACCTGCACGGAGCGGTCCATGGCAATGCTGACGCCGTGGCGCGTCCCGAGCAGGAGCGGCGCGCCCCGGTAGGCCAGCGCGCGCATCTCGGCGCGCGACATCCACCGCGCGCTCCCATGCGCCGTCGAGGGCTTGAGCTTGCGCGGCCGTGTGTACATGAACCATCCGACGCGCCAGGCCAGCATACCCAGTAACACGAGTGGGAGCAGCACCTCGATAGCGATCACGCCGCCCAGCCCACCATGCGCCCGCGTGTGCAGCCACGCATAGCGCGCGTCAATGTTGGCCGTCCACTGACTCCACCCTAGCGTCCGCACATGCGCGGTGAGCGGGCTGCTAATGACCTGAATGAGCACGGCCGGCGGATAGGCTAACCAGACGTAGAGATGCCGCCACAGGCTTTGTGGCAGACCCAGGAGCCACACCAGGGCCGTGAAGGCGGACGCGCCCAGGGCGACGCGGGCACGCCGGGATAGGCCAGCCACGCGCCCCATAGCGCCCTCACTGACCTGAAAAAAGAGGTGAGGTGTACGGACTGTTTTCATGGTGTGCCTCCTACACGCAGCCGGCGCTTAAAGATCAGCTCAAAGCGCGTCGTCACGCCGCCGTCGAAGTACCCGATCATCGACGTGGGACGCGAGATGGGCGCGGCCGTGAGCATCTCCCATCCTTGCCGGCCCATCTCATTGGCGGCGTGATTCATAAACATCGGCATGTCGTCATACTTGATGGTTTGCATGCAGTACTCCCACTGCTCGATCGCGGGGGTGGCCGCGCTGGTTGCCTGCTCATGTGTATGCGTCATGGGTCTAGCTCTCCTCTATCCTGGTCCTCTTTCACGATCTCGCCTTCAAGTAACAGAGGCAGGGGGGCGGCGTCAAGGACGGCGCGCCCGTTCCACAACGCGTGGGCGTCCTCGGCGACGAGCTGCGCGCCCAGGCGCAGAACCACGCCGGGGGAGGGTAGCCCCTCGGCGCGTAGCGCCGCGACCAGGCGCGCACCGTTCTCGCCCCTGCACGCCACCAGGACGGTCGCGAGTAAGCCGCCTACGATGACGAGCGGGAATGCGAACGCGGGCGCAAGCAGCGTCAGCATGAGCGCCGCGGCTGCCACGCCGAGCGCGCTCAGGGGCAGGCCCACGCCCTCCTCGTTATGGGCCTGCCACTCCCCGACTTGACGCGACAGCTCATACCAGGGCATCCAGCGATGCCAGCGGATATGGGCGCGATAGGGTGGTCTACGCATGGTCTCTACCCTCCTTAGTGGGTCCACGATGAGCTAATGAAGAAACCGGAGCTTCCCGAGCGCGGAACGCCCGTGCGACAGGGCGGCGCCGATCCCCGCGTCCGTGACCGACGTGGCGACGGCGCCCAGGATCGCGCCCGTCGAGCCCACGAACGACCCCACGACGGCGGGCGTCTTGTAGAGCAGCAAGACCAACCCGAGCGCGCCGAGCGCCGCCGAGAAGCCGCCTAGCTCGCTCAAGGGGCCACCGCCGGCTAACATCACGGCGATCACCTTGAGCACCACGGCATAGCCGAGCGGCCAGAGCGCCAGGGATGTGACCATCTTCACCCAGGCGCGCGCGATCATCTCCAGGTAGGGCGACACGAAGCACGCCATACAGAGCGGGCCGACGAGGTAAAGCGCGCCGAGCATCGCCAGCCCAAAGTCGCGCACGACGACGGAGAGGATCACCAGCACCAGGGCCAGGATCATCACCAGGGCGTCGAGGAAGCCCTGGGGTGAGAGGACGGTGGCCAGGCTGTAGATCGCGCCCCGGATGGCTTCCCAGGCGCTCTCGTGCTTATCGAGGGGGATGGCGTTGATGACGCCGGCCGCGCCATTGACGAGTCCGAACGCCCGGCCCATCAACGTGGGGTAGCCTGCGATGAACCCTGTCACGACGACGCCGCGCCGCACCGGGCTGGTGAGTTGGGCAAAGTCGCCGCGCCCCATCTGCTCCAGGTAGCGCGCGAACACGCCGAAGATCAGGAAGCCGAAGAAGAGCGTCCCGGCCAGTTCGCGCAATGAGGTCTCGACGTTGCGGATACCACCCCAGGACACCTCGCCGGGAATGTCAGGGGTATAGGTGAGGTCGTGCTGAAACGGCTTGACCATGCTGGTAAACCCGTCGCTCAGGCGATGCTCGATGGGCGAGAACAGCCCTACCAGGAGGCCATTGACGGCCGTACCAAGTGCGCTAAAGAGCGCCCCGACGCCCGCGCCCAGGTCGGGGCACCAGTTGAACAGGCCGGTGCAGTATTGGGTCGGGTGCGCCGGGTTGACGCCTTGCGGGATGGGCGAGGGCGACGGCACGACCGTGGGCGATGGATAAGCCGTCTGCGTGGGTGGCGGCGTGTAGGTCGGGTAGGGCGTCTGCGTAGGGATGGGCGTGGCCGTAGCGGTGGGCGTGGCCGTAGCGGTGGGCGTGGCCGTAGCGGTGGGCGGGTGCGTGGTCGTCGTCGCCGCTGCCACGCCCACGGATGGACGCAGCAGCAGGATAGCTAGCAGGACGCCGAGCGCCAGAGCCAGCACACGAGAGGAGCGCATGGGACACCTCCTTACACGCCACCGCATAGGTAGAGCACCCACACGGCGACGTTCACATAGACGGGTAGGAGCAGCAGGACGAGCCACAGGCCTATCAGGGGCACGACGCCGCAAAAGAAGAGCGTCACGGCCAGGTCGTCGCAGGTGACACGCATCTCAGCGCCCCCTCTTCTCGGCTAACTCGGTGATGGCGGCCGCCACGCTGCCCAGGCGCGCGACCGCCTCGTTACGGGCGGGCACGTCCGCCCAGGTCTCGGTCGTGAAGCACTCATATTCCAGCGGTGGGGCCATGACATCGACCTCGCCGCGGCGACGACTCCCGTCCTTGGCTTGCCGGAACAAAACCATCTGCCCCTCGTGCAAGGAGGTCATGACGTGCGCCTCCTCAACCGAACACTGCAACGCACGCGCGGCCCAGGCGGCGGTGTCCTCGTCGTCGCGCACGTCGGCCAGGCGGAACACACAGCGCAGTGACGCGGCGTCGAAGATCGGCTTGGTCGCGGGCTTGATGAGTTCGGACACCTGCTGGCTAGCGAAGGCCAGAATGAGCCCGATGTGGCGTGAGCGCTTGGCCCAGTTAGTCAACTCGCGACCGGCGCCCATGAACTCGGACAGGAACCAGCCCTCGTCAATCGCCAGGAACTCGGCGCTGGCGCCGCGCGTGGCGTCGAAGGTGCTCTTGGCGCGGTGCGCCATGGCGGCGGTGATCGTGAACAGCATCAGGGCGTACAGGGGCGGGTCCAGGTCGTCGAGGTTCCAGCACAGCACGTCCTCCGCGATGTTGACGCCGGTCGCGCGGTCCACCAGGTGCGCGTAGCGGCCCTCGCCGTGCGCAGGGTCAGTGACGTATTGCAAGAGCGTGGCGTGCACCTTCTCCAGCAGCTCACGCTTCCGTTCAGTCACACCCGCGACGGCCGCGCGCGCCGCCAGCTCGGCGACCAGCTCGCGCTCAAGGGGCGCGTCCTCGCCTAACAGCGCGCGCTCCTCCCCAACCGGCGCCGCGTGGCGTGCGTAGACGGCCTGGATAGCGCGGTCAAGCTCGCTGCGCACCTCGCCGTCCAGTTCCTGCCCAGGGTTGCACAGCAGGATCTCGTGGGCCGCCACCAGGAAGCTCACCTTGCGGTTCAGTTTCTGGCCCGCCGGCAGGTCCCATAGGTTGATGATCGGCGGATCGTCCTGCTTACCGGGCGCGATGTAGGCCCCGCCGCACAGCGCGACGAATGGCGCGAAGTGGTCGGCGCGGGCGATTAACGTCACGCGGTAGCCCCGGTAGCGCGACCACAGCGCACAGCGCAGCAACCAGAAGGTCTTGCCCATGCCCTGGGAACCTGTGACGGTCATGACCGACGTGGACAGGCTGGGATGGATCAGATCGAGCAAGACGAGCTCGTGGCCACGGCTGGCGAAGCCAACGGGGAAGCCGGTCGGTGTGCCGGGATTGTGGGCCAGGAAGGGCAGCCCATTCCCGACGGCGCTGGTGTGCCAGCGCTTGGCGCGACGTCGCGCGGTATTCTGCCCGAGCGGCAACGACGCCCGCCACAGCGGCCCCTGGTAACCACGGCCCTTGCCGGGGACGATGCCCAGGCGCGTGCCGATCAGGGAGAGGGCGCGGCT
>JAABUO010003428.1_pt1 | contig 18890 bp, 22 predicted proteins | sample 5559291 | NCBI WGS metagenome assembly JAABUO01 (sample SAMN10711878, study PRJNA513372) | rock metagenome | isolation source: Antarctica rocks | place: Antarctica: Victoria Land, Finger Mt sud | reverse complement strand
TAACCCCAAGAAGCCAGTGTTGATAGAGCTCATCAACAAGGTAATAGTTATGTTGAGAGGGTACATTGAACAATCTTCAGACATGGCAGCCTTACAAGTATGTGTTTCACCTGCAGCTCAAGTCTATCTTGATGGCCATCTACTTTGCTGGTGATCATGTTGTATGGGCTAGTCAGGCTGGTCTGTATACTGACAAGGAAGGCACCGAGAAGTGAGTGACAAGCGCGTGCTGAAGTTCTTATTTTTGTTTATTAAGTTGGGACATGATCTTACTGCATGCACTTGCATTTCCCAAACCAGCTGTACAGCAAGCAAGTCAGCATGATTAAGCGTGTGGAGTTGCATTGCCGGAATCACAGCAGCAGTCACTGAATTTTGCCATCTTTGGCAGATGTTGTACTGCTGTTCTTCTAGACCTTTATGCTTTCTACCATGTGCATCCTGGGTCACTGCAAGCAGCAATTATCACTTGGCCTATGCATCGTCTTATGTTTTTCCACAAGATGCACATGGTGCAGGGCACAGAAGATGTCCCTGTGGTCGTGGGCGTTGGGCTCAGTCTGCACTGTTGTGAGTGAGTGCTATGAGCTGCTTCAGCTGAGCAAGCCACCAAGCACAGGCGAGGGCAAGGAAGCGTGGGAGATCAAGAGGATGAAGGCACAGGCCGAGATCAACACCCGCATGATCACCCTTGTCCATGCCTTGTTCCAGGTGGGTGGTGCCATTCACATGCAGAGTGCAATGAGTGTGTGCCTTGCAACAGCAAGGCGATGACCTCAAGTTGCATGGCTACCTGCCAAGCCGCATGTCATGTTTGCAGTCATGCAGCCCAGCCCCAAGACATGGCATGTATGACATTAGTTGTTAGCACCTTTTGTTTGAAGCTTTTGTCTGCCCAGTGTAGGGAACAGCCTCACAACCAGGACTGCACAGTCTGGTGTGACTAAACTGCATGCATTGCAGTATATGACAGTCCTGCTTAGTGTACGACAACATGACTGAGCCTGAGTGTTGTGTGCAGACACTGCTGGCTGCGGGGCTCCTGCAGTTGCGGCCCATGAAGCCGCGCACTGTAGGCCTGATTGGAGTGATTGCCTCTGTCATGAACTGCTACATGTTGTACCCCAAGCTGCCAGCTGCTGCTCTGACACCCCCCAAGAGCTATGCAGAGGCAACCTCCTCCACACAGCAGCCAAAGATGGAGCTGAAAAAGGCTTAATCTGATGAGGTGGCATTTGAGCTGTATCTGTATAGATTTGCATATGTGTATATGGTAAGTTGGGCTGGGAACTTGACACCCGGCAAGACTATTGCTGTGCACACAGTTTGTTGCGCACTGTTTTATGGCAAACAATTTCCCTTTTCAGCACTATAGAAATGTGGCACAAATTTGTGTCATTGAACAGAACATTCCGCCAAACTTATTTGGTCTCTATGGCTGTGGAGCTTGAATCTGCAAGGGTATACTCAGTTGTAACCTGGCACCCAGAAATACGAGCAGTAAGCTTGACGCTAATTGAAGCTTGAGACTAGCACAAAGTGACACACTGACAAGGTGACAGACATGCTGCACTTCTGCAGCAACCACAGTTCTTGCTAGTTACCTGCCCTGGTTTATACTCAAACATCAAATGTCTACTATACATCACTATCAAACACTCTCATCCTCTAACATAGTCTATCTTTTAGACACCTAGGTCTTAGGGAGTCTGACTCAGATGGTCTGATTTGAGGCAAAGAATTGAGGTCTCAGACATCTATGACTCCGCCAAAGAGGACTGTGGCAAGGACCACTGCCAGAAACAGTCCCACACAGTGTGAGATCTGTGATGTGATTGCCATGAGCCCAGCTGCATTTGCCTTCTGAGTGGGTACCACACAGGTAGGTGCTACCATGTAGGAGCAGGTGTTCAAATAGCCTCCCAGCGCCCACAGCACAGTCACATACACTGCAGACACATTGCGGCAATGATGCAAGCACACATGCCTCAGCAAGCAAATTTGACTTGTAGGTCATCACCATGCAGAAGACATTGATAACCACTAAAAAGGCAGTTCAAAACTTGAATCACTTCAAACATGTGCAGGGTACCAAGCAGTTTAATTGCCAGCTACCGGCAGCCAATCACTACACTTCTTCACATCACGCTTATGCACATAATTTGGCAGCATGTTTGCTTGCGACACGTCTGCCCATGGCACCAGAAATAGTGCTCACCAGCGGCTCCAGCATCACTGTGCCATCTGTTGCTGCTCTTGAGGTACACAAAGCACAGTGGTGCTGCAGCAAGCTTGACAAAGCCCAGATACATGAGGAAGGTAGGAGATTTGATGGCAAACATCTTCCATTTCGGAAGTGTCCTGCCAACTAAGTTGGCGATGATTGTGCTGAAGAACAAGACCTGCATAGCCATGTCACTGGTGACTACGTTGACGGCAAAGAATACCTGTTTGACATCAAGCAAAGAGAATCCAACCAGCGAAGAGAGTTTGGTGTAATCGTATATTGACAAATTGCCTGTCAGAGACAAATATGCTAGATAATGTCTCAACATCATACATGCTCCAAGTAATGCTTGAACAGCAATACCTGTACAGTCAGCAATTGAAGTGTACCGCTTGTACATTTTAGCATACGATCTTGCAGCCTGCTGAAGCACAGGAAATCAGCATTAAGGAAACTTGTCAACAGCACGCAGATTTCGACTTTGATATAACATGCATGGGCACTTACACACCTGTGCTAAAGGTACATGCTTGTGTGCAGTACAGACAACTACCTTCGGCAACAAATCATTCAGCCAGCCTGACGAAGGCACATAGGTGAAGAATGGGAAAACCATGATGCCCACAACACCACTGAGGAAGAGTGAGATCATGACTGGCCAGATGCCCCTGACAACCTCCATAGTCCCAGAGCCCTCCCTGACCAGGCTCTGAGGAGACTGAGCAAATGGTGATCCCATCGAACTTGGGCCTGCTTGCATCTGCTGCTGAGGGGGACTGCCCAAAGGACCTGAACAGCCCGTTATGACACAGACTGAAACGCATGCATCTCAATCAGAGATGATCTTTTGTGTCTGTGCCTTTGAATTTTGTGTCTGAACTTGAGCCTGGTCGCTGCTGCTGCTGCTGAGGAGAGCTGTCCAGAGGTTGTGAGTAGCCAAACAGGTCCTAACTTGGAGCAGATGCATCACAACCAGAGGTTGCATACTAATTTTTGCCTCTGTGCATTGAGAGCCAACCGCGCTCTACTGGGGCACTGCACTTGGCATGTGGAATCTCAAACCCACCCATGGTGTTTGCTAGTAAATGCCAACAACCCAAGTGGAGGTTTGGACAAGTGGGTTTGCTGTCCCTGCTACTGAGACCCAGCTACTCAGCATTAGCTGACCAAATGACCCAAACACCATTCTCCAGACAACATGCTTATGAATGCAGGCATCACTAGCACCAGAAACGATAACTTTGCACTGGGAGACCCCTCCGACTAAAGCTGCACATGGTTGCTGCTGCAAAGGCAATGCCAGATTGTACAACATACATGATTGCACACAGGCATGCAAGATTGTACAACATCCATCAGGTTGCGCTGCAGGATTAAGAACATGTGTGCGTAACCCCACATGCAGAGAAGGGCGCCCCGAAAGTTGCTTCTGGGGAAGCAGTGCATGAAACCTGGCTAGTCAAGGTACACACAGTACTTGAAACAGAAAACACACACACGCACGCACGCACGCACGCACGCACGCACGCACGCATGCACGCACACACACACACACACTCTACCATTGATAACTTCATCTAGCAGCAACTACAGATCCACCAAGAATGGCTGCAGAAGAGGGGTGGTACCTGACGTAGCAGGGAAGGGGGAGTAGGCCCTGCTAGGGGGGGAGCCAGGGTGGGCGGCGATTTGCTCATGCTCAGCAATTGCCCCAAGCGATGGTGCTGCAAGACAAATATGAGTCAGCACATGCTCAGAAGGGTGGTGCTGCAAGGTGAGCCTTACACTATGAGTAGAAGATTGCAGTGAATGTAGGGCAGTGTGTAAAAGTTTTTGAGTAGCAAGTGGAATCATTTGTGCTGTAAGAGACAGATGGTCTGTACTGTGCAGCAATTGATACACTGCATCACACAGTCATAACATATCAGCAGCGCAAAGTCATGCTGGTCACAGCTGACAATATGTGACCTGTGACTGTTTAACTGAGATGATGTATTAGTGTTCTCAGGTCTGCAATAGCGTGCATGGCAGATTAGATGATCACATGCTTTTGACTGATCACACAGTCTTGCGACACACATAAGACTTGACACGCTCAAGTGAAGCGATGTGCACAGCACTGACTCAAAACACAATCACCTAAATTGAGACCGAAAGTCGACAAAGAAAATGACAGCATTTCAAGCAGAAAGGCTGCTCTGATGGGTGTTTCAGCGACACCTCTACCTGCAACTGCAGTTCTGGATGCACCAGAGACCTTAGCGTGGAAGGCCAGCGGAGCTGTGTCTCGAGAGGTAGAGGTGACAGGCACTGAAATGGTGCGTCGCAGGCTGCTGCGTCTGGGGCTGCTGTCACTGGCTGATGCTGCTGTTGGCAACGCATCTGCAGGTCTGAATGTGAACGTGGCACCACGTCGCAACGCTGGCCTGCCTGCATGAAAGCGCAGGGGATTTTGGTTTCAGTCCACATGACAGCTATGCATGAATGGCCTATATTGTTAGTGCCCGCAGGCAAGACATGTCTCAATCTAGTTATGTTGCTCAATTGCAGTTGCAATTCACTGCAAGATCAAGATGGCTTACTTTGTCCACGATGAATCACGACCAAGATCCACACTCAAAGACAGACAGATGAATGAGGACTGGCAAGGGTTATGAGACATGCATGAGCAGGAGGGGTACCAGTGGGGAGGGCCATGTGACCCTCGACCAGGTTCTCCCCCTCTGAGACAGTCTCAAAGAAGCCAAGGGGCGTGAAGCCCATCATGTGCATGGTGGACAGGCTTCGCACCACACTACGGCGAGGCATACGCCGGGCTGATCCCCCTGACAACCCCTCACCCTCCGGTGCCCTGCCTTCCTCCTGTACCATACCCATAGACATAAGCAACATAAGCTATAAAGAATTTTGACCGGAAGAGACCGGAGAAAAAATTAAAAAAAAATTAATGACATATGCTTGTTGTTGCAAGTGATCAACCTGCTGCCTGCTGCGCTGTGTGTACCTCAGGCAGTTGCAGCAGCAATGACTGCTGACTGCACTGCATCTTCAAAGTAGATGCAAAAGACTGTGTGTCCCCATGCGCCGTCATTGCCAGCAAAGGCATGTTGCTGGGTGCTGCCACCAAACTATGTGCAAAGACTACAGCACGACAGCGGACACCTCATGACATGCCCAGTCAGGGAATTTTCACAGTTTGTTATCAGGACAGACTGTGTGCATCAGCAGAAAGGCAACTTTGCAGTCAGGAAATCTGAATCTGGATGCGCTTGCTGCTACATAAGGGAAACAACAACAACAGTAGCAGCAGCAGCAGCAGCACCACTTACTGCAGGGGTAAATGCACAGAGGTTTACGGGTCTGACCTGCAAGAGAGGCGTGGTCAGATCCTCCTGAGGCACAGGTTGGTGGTACCTCTCTATAGCACCCCAGTGCCGCAGCAAGAGTGATATAGCTGTGATAAAGCCAACCATCACAACACCTGCAGCCATCAAAGCTGCATCACTGCCAGCATGCCGGACTAGCACCTCTTTTGCAAGCCAAGCAATGTATGACAATTATTGCCAGACAGAGCTGAGTACTGAGAAATGTGTGTCAATGTATACGTTGTTGTCCTGAGATCTTGTGCAGATACAGCAGGCTGACAATATGAAAGAGTCTGACAGTTGCACCTGCTGCGACCTCAAACAGGATGATGAAGCTGACTCGTGTAGGCTTGGGTCCCACTGACAGGATGAGCTCCAAGGCCAAAGCCAGGAGCCCGCTACCCACACATCCCAGCCCCAGGCTGATGGTGTTCTTGTTGGCAAAGCGTGCCACCATCTGATAGGCAGCGCTGAAGGCTATGCCATGCATCAGGCCAAGAACAATGACAGAGGCAAGCAACCACCTGCATATACAAGTACATGGCGTGTCTGACAGCAAACCCTGTGAAGCTGCATGGTGAGTTGAGGATAGCTGCATGCTTTACGAATGTGATCTGTCATCAATACAACAGCAAAACCTTGAAACACGATCTGGGAATGTGTCATGGCCATGTTTACCACACCTGACTATGACAGGCACTCTGGCCCCATAGGTGCAAATATACCTCATACTTGCATCAAGACTGTGCATGCATTGTCAAATGTGCAACTGTGCATGCATTGTCAAAAGTGCAAATGTGCATGCATTGTCAAACGTGCAAATGTGCATGCATTGTCAGAAGTGTCAGAACTGTACACTTGAGACTTGCATGCGTGTAAGCACCTAAGCAGCACCTGAGATTTGTTGGTTCAAATGGAATGGCTGCACAGATCAAAGCACAGCCTCCAAGGCCTATCAGTAGCCGGACCAGTATAGTTCTGGCAACCCCTGCAGCCATCAGTGCATAAGCATAGCTGCAGCAACGTTGCCAGTTTTGCTGCAAACTGTTTGTGAGAGACTTGCAGTGAAGCTTACCAAACTTCTGGTCAAGTCTTTCGTCAAATTGGCTTGACAAGCCAAGGAGAGGGATGCTGGGCAGGAAGTAGGCAATGTTCATTTGTAACAGGACTTGCGGACCATATAGGATTTTGTAGTATCCCAACTGGGAGATAATCGTCATCCACACCATTGTGAAGGCAAGCTGCAGCACAGAGCACACTGAATGCAGCAGTTCTACAGAAGTGATTGCATAAAGTATCCCAGCGATGTCGCATTTTTTTACTGATATCGAGAAGAACTTGGCGACTGTCCATCTGCCGCCCTTGATCTTGTTGGGATTATTGTTGGGGCCCGTGCCTCCCCCACCCGCCATGGCGGAGGCTGCAATTAATCGTCAAAACGTGCCAGTACAGGCCCGACCGCGATACCGAGTGCAAAAATGTACGTGTCCTCCCCTTGCCGTTGCCGCTACACAGATACCAAGCTAGACGAGCAAGAGGTTGCAACCAGGGAGCAGAGGGCCTGCTAGCCAGAACGAACGGCTGTCTGTATTAGCCAATGTGCGCTTCTGCTTGTATGCTAGATCTACCCCAATCACATTAGCGCACTGTGCCTCTGAAGGTGCAGGCGAAGTGCACTTCAAACGGAATTTCTTCAACCGTAGAAGTGTAACGCCAGCTTGCTACACCACATCATTGGCATTAGCTAGTACTAGTTGCGGTGGAAGCTTCGCGTGGAAGGATTGTCTTTTCATATATACAGAACAGCAGACACCAGTTTGACTGACCGCATAGCTGACCTAGCGTTTTCTGGACAAACTTTGACGCGGTCAGGTTCTGTGTACACGGACCAGGCTGGTAGCGTTGCTTCGCCTTTGGATCCCAGCTTGATGTACACTTTCGTTTGCCTGAGTTGCTAGAGGCAAAGTGTGAAGCAGTGACAGGGATACTGGCGGCCTCGATAGTACTGTCGAAGCTGCATTTCTCAAGGGCACAGCTACCACAAAATCTTTGCTGTAGCTGCCTGCTGTGATGAAGCGAAGAAAGGCTAAGCCGAAGCCTCTGGTCCAACCTGCCATCAAGTCTTTGAAGCAAGCTCGCAAAGTGACATCTGACTTCCACAGAGTCACCCGGCAGGTCAAGCTCTAGCTTGTGCCACTGCAACGTACAGCAACAGAGTTCAGCATGAGCCTGTTACGTAAACCTCCCTGTTTTGAAAGCTGCTCTGTCTCCTGCTTATGCATCGGCACTCTTGCAATGGCCTGAACATCAACTTACCTTGATGCATGCATGTTTGAGTGTGTGTATGATGTCGGCGATTGAAGCTCTGGTACTTGTTCTTATCATCACTCATTGTCTGCGTGATTGCTTCAGATCCCTCTCAGTTTCTGGAGCTTCTGCCTGCACCTGCGTTCACACATGGCAAGAGCTTTGTCCATTCACTGACCGCATGCAACTGTCACATATGTACAGCTGCCAGCAGCTTCAACAGTCACAGCATTGCCCAACGCTGGCAGCTATGCTTGTATGCTGGGGTGTTTAGTCAACTTGAGCCTGTTGACCACTCCTGCATCTGCATGTGCAGCTGCAAGTAGCAACTGCTGAGGGCAATGCAGAAGGCAGAGCAGCCGCAGAAGCTGATCTATCAGCCTTGGGGGGCAGAGCCTCCTACCAGGCTGCATCTGAACTGACCACCTCCAAGCACCGCACCAGCAAATGGATGTTTTCCCTACTGACACAGATGGGACTGCGACCAGGCAAGGGGCAGCCACCCTTGAAAGTCCTAGAAGTGCGCTCTCCTTGCATGATTCAATCAGCAGCAGCCATAGCAGCAATACAGCTTCAGTTATGAGATGTTTCACAACAGCAGCATCAGCTGCAGGGATTAGTACATGCCTCAATTATGATCGCTCTGGTTAGAAAACACTGGAAGTGCAATGCAGATCGCCCCCTCAGTACTCATCCAAGACTGCTGTAACTGATGAATTGCCGCATCATGCAACTTGTACTTGCTGTATTTTCCCAAAACATCAGCCCCATGCTGTCACTTGGCATGCCCAACAGTACAACAATCCAACAAGGCCTGAAGGCTTTGCCTGTCGCTGCTGCTTTGTGTAAAGAAGTGTTGCGTGTGGTTTTGCAGATTGGTGCAGTCAATGCCCAGCTGTTGAGCGTTCCTTGGCTTTCAGTGAGAGCCATTGACTTGCGGCCATGTCTGCCCAGCATAGAGCAAGCAGACTTTCTACAGCTACAGCCAGTAGGAGCCTTTGACATTGTTGTCTGTGCCATGGTGCTCAACTGTGTCCCCACTGCTAAGGATAGGGGCGACATGCTGCTGAAAGCCAGGGGCCACTTGCAGCACGGTGGTCATGCTTTCATTGTGACTCCACTGCGGTGTCTGAATGACTCTCCATACATGACAGCAAAGTATTTTGAAGAAGCTCTAGCTGCTGCTGGTTTGCAGGTGATGCACTGGCTGTGTATTCAATCTTGCGATGATTGTGTCCATTGGTCACGCTTGCACTTTTGGCAGCCAACAGTTAAGTGCAAAGTAATGGTAGTGGTAGATTTGAGCACTGCTGTTGCAGGTCAAGCACAGCAAGCTTTCTCCAAAGTTGGCCTTTTATTGCCTGGAAGCAGCAGACATCTGTGCAGCAGCAGCAAGCATGTACGCCGACCCTGACAAGGCTGTTGCACGAGGGAATAAGAAAACGAATGACTTTGCTATTTCTTTTGATGAAGCAACTGTACAAACGGTAAAACGAATCGTAGCTGTATGAAGTACGTACATGTACGTACATATGTATACATTACCAACCACTTGCATCTCAATGTGTACCTGCCTGCTAGTCATGCATGTGCGGCTTGTGAGCATGCATCAGCAGTGCTGACCCTCTGGCTGCTGCCATAACTTCGCAGTTCAACTCAGCGCAAACCCTGTTTGCAGTGTCAGGCATCTGCTTGTCATGGGCGGAGACCTTACAAGGAAGTATATGTATTTGGCTAGGACACTGAGCAGCCAAAGTCATCCCTGCATGACATGACTAATCACCACCATGCTGAGCTGAACCGCATGTCAACATCGGTGCCCAACCTCGGACGTTGCAAGCTGCAGTCTCAAAGCTTTCAGCTGGGTGCATGTTCAGACGACCGACGTATCACGAAATCGCATCAGGGACATGCCCAGCAGCTGACGAGTGTGCATGGGATTCAAAGTCGCAGTTGTATACTTCAGTCGTCGTGGGCGCTTGGTAGTTCTAGCTAACGTCATCGCCGCTGGTGCTAGACAGGTCAGCAAGTAGTGCTAGCATAGTCAAGTTTGCTGTCGTCAGAACGCTTGTTGGTGAGGAAGCGGTTAGCCGCATGCATATAGTCACGGCCGTTGAGCAGTAATACCGTGCCATAGCATGACCCATGGCAGCATGCCTTTCAAAATAGCAGTAGTATATTACAGTCGCCATGGGCTCTTGGTGACTTTAGCTAACATAATTGCTGCAGGAGCACGCAAGGTTAGGCCAGTCAAGCAGCATCTTGCATGTTGTGTTAACCGCTTGGAAATCGTAGATATCCTGCATTCAGGTGCCTGGTGCTGAGGTCAAAGTCTATCGAGTCCAAGATCCTGTTCAAGGCGAGGACCCATCAAGGTTTGAAGAAGGTGTTTTGGATGCACCACCCATAACAGAGCAGGTGAGCAAGTGATGCTAATGCTGCATTTCATGCAACAACTCTGCAGACCTGCCAACCTCAGCAGGAACTTGTGATTAGTTGTATCCACACTTGTGCTGATGTCTCCAGCCTGTGTATAGCATACGGGGTGCCTTCACCATGCAAAGCACATGTGTCGGCTGCTGTACAGCTTCTCACAGCAGCTTTATTGCAGGCTATCCTTGAGGCTGATGCAATCATTCTCGGGGCGCCTGGAAGGCAGGGTGGCATGTGCGGCGAGATGCGGCTATTTCTTGACACATGGGCAGTTCATCAAACAGAGCAAAAAATTGGATTTGGTGCATTGAAGGTGACATATTCTAGCCATCCATGATACACAGATGCATTTGTGTTGTGATTGTTTGGCTTGAACAATCATGCTGGGATGTAGCAGCTGAACTCGTGTTGGTGAATTTGAGGACCGACTTGATTGAATTTGCATTTACTTATGCATCTGCACATCAGCATTCGGCACGGCGTTCTGTGCAGAAGCAACAGCACTGGGTTGGCCGTCTCATGTCTTTGAATAATTTATGGCAGGGAAAGGTCGGCAGTGCTTTCACAAGTGTTGGAGGGCATGGGCGCGGGTTTGGCGGCCATGAAGCTATATTGCAGTCCTTCCATGCCACCTTCCTGCAACATGGCATGGTATGCATTTTCTCTTGCTGTGGTGCAGAGCACTCAGCTGATAATTGCTCAGCTCACAACGCACGTGTCCACATCACATGCTCAACAACCATGCGTGCCGGACACAGCACATCTGAGACTATGCAGCCTCATCATGCCTGTTTCAGCATTGTTGTATTGGCTGCATGATTGAACAAGCTGCAGGCGTCTGTTTGTCGAATGTCAAGCAGGCTGTGAAACAAGCTGTTGGTGCTTGAGCAGGTAGTGGTAGGCAACCCACCCAGTAGTCTCATGGAGGACACCATGATGGCATCACCGTTTGGGGTAGTCATGGCTGGTAAGGAGGGCACCACCAATCAGCCCTCCCTCACAGCTTCTGAAGTCAAGCTAGCATACAGCATGGGAGGCTGGACAGCCCAAATCAGCAGAATGCTGCACGATGCTGATGTTGATAAAATAGACACTGGGCTGTCTCCTCCTGCTTCATTACCCATTGCAATTCATAGATCTGACAGAGGCAGTTTAGCCTCACATGCTGCAAGCTACCCACATTGAGATGCGGGGGAGTGCTGTCCAATGGATAATGCTCTAGACTGTTCAGTCAGAAGCTACCACAAGTGTGCAATTAGATCCTTACAGCCTGTGTCTTGTTTTCAGCAGCCTATGCACCTCCTGAGATATGCTGCACAGACCCTGCAAGCACCTCGGTCCAAGCAGAAAAGCTTGTGACTGGTGTGTTGTGAGCAACCTCCTCGCGTTGGACAAGTCTCATTGCATGTTACCATCATCCAACGCAACAATTTTCTTTACAAGATTGTCTGGAACTTGGAAAACACTGGTCTACAACTGGCTGAAAGGCTGAAGCATTCATTTAACAACTGAAACATGCGTTTTGTATACAAGCAAAGAAGTTGCTGCATATGTTGCAATGCGGGACTCATACATACTTATGACACTCAGGCTCGTCCCTGCTGTACAATCTCATGATATCGAGGTATATCCATGTTGCAGCTGCCAAAAAAGAATAGGGCAACTGGAGCTGAAACGCTGCAATACACCTGCATCCTGCTTGTAAACATCTGTATGTCAAGGATAAGACCTGTAAGCTGCCTATGCCTCTTCCTCCTCGTCAAATTCGCCCTCCTCTTCGGCAGAGGCATCCTGGTACTGCTGGTACTCAGAGACCAAGTCATTCATGTTGGACTCTGCCTCAGTGAACTCCATCTCGTCCATGCCCTCACCTACATGATTAGCGCACATCAGCTTGTCGGTGATAGCCTTGCATAAACACTTATGAGTCGTGCCATACTACCTGAGACTGTGTGGACAGACATATGTATTGGACAGACATATGTATTGACTACCAAGATTGTGAATCTTTAGAATGTCAAGCACTTGCAGATCTCATCGTATTTGGCGAGGTTAACAACACAATCAGGCATTTGACTCACCAGTGTACCAATGCAAGAAAGCCTTTCTTCTGAACATAGCAGTGAACTGCTCTGACACCCTCTTGAACATTTCCTGGATGGCGGTGGAGTTACCTGGACAGCGCATTCACAAGTCAGAACCAAACTCAGCAGCACTCTCCGTGCATGAAACACAACCTGCTGGACTGCAGAATGTGTGATGCAGCAAACAGCAGGCAAAATGAAGTCACTAAATGTTTGTAGATAATCATCAATGTAATCAAAATCTCAGCATGATTCACAATGGGCAAAACAGATTCTCATGAGCAGAGGTGTTGTGCCTGGAAGAGTTTTTTCTCTCCAAACAAGTCTCTGAACAAGCTGTAAACACAGTAAGCTGAACATCAATGCATCAAATGTGCCTGTGTATGTATCATCATCTTACCAATGAAAGTGGCAGACATCTTGAGCCCCTTGGGTGGAATGTCACACACTGAGCACTTGACATTGTTGGGGATCCACTCTACGAAGTAGGAAGAGTTCTTATTCTGTACGTTGAGCATCTGCTCATCCACCTCCTTGGTGGACACGCGGCCTCTGAAGACAGCTGAGGCAGTCAGGTAGCGGCCATGGCGAGGGTCAGCTGCACACATCATATTCTTGGCATCCCACATCTGCTGTGTCAGCTCAGGAACTGACAAAGCCCTGCACAGCCCGCATGCTTGTTAATCAGCCTGGAAGTCTGATGAGTAACCACTGCCTCTACGTCCCAAACTGTCTGTAAGGTACTACATTAACAATCCAAGCTCCCAGGAACAGTCGTGCAGTATGCAGCAGATTCTCTGTGAAGAGCATGTCTTCCTCGAGCATCAAGTGTGTGAAGTACAAGCAGTACTTAAAGTGTATCATGTCATTGCTGCTCTGCACACACAGGCTGCATAGTTTGTTTTATCAAAGATACTGCGGCTGTGCAGCTGCAGGCAGTTGCTGCTTACCTGTACTGCTGTGATCCACGGGAGGTCAAAGGTGTGAAGCCAACCATGAAGAAGTGTAGCCGAGGGAAGGGAATGAGGTTGACAGCCAGCTTTCTCAAGTCTGAGTTGAGCTGACCGGGGAACCTCAGACAGCATGTGATGCCAGACATCACTGCTGAGATGAGGTGGTTCAGGTCACCAAAGGTTGGAGTTGTCAACTTCAGAGTACGGAAGCAAATGTCATACAGAGCCTCATTGTCCAGGATCATGCACTCGTCAGCATTCTCCACCAACTGGTGCACTGACAGTGTTGCGTTGTATGGCTCCACGACAGTGTCAGACACCTTTGGTGAGGGCACCACTGAGAAGGTGAGCATCATACGGTCTGCAAATGCCACAGCCAGTTTCACAAATTCATATCAAAGCATCAAGTACATGTTGGACACACACCACATATGGTCAGATTGCCAGAGTAAAGCTTGCAGTATGCAGCATACCAAGACTACACAACAGCAAGCGCAAACACATGAGTACATCATTGCCCTTGCATGATAGTCGAACAAACACTGGCTTGGTAGGAGTTACGCTGTTCACGCAATTGTTCCTTGAACACACATGAGTTTGTGCCATATCATGCCAAGACAGAAGAGCCATGACTCACCAGGATACTCTTCTCGGATCTTGGATATCAGAAGTGTTCCCATACCAGAGCCAGTGCCACCACCCAAACTGTGACAGACCTGGAAACCTGCAGCACCAGACAAAAGTGGAGCAAAAGAGAAGCAGGGCCTTAAAGTTACTGTCCAGCTGTCTCATATGTGAGTCAAAGCCAGAGCAGTTGTTTCAGGCAAATCATACCTTGTAGACAGTCACAATTCTCAGCTTCCCTTCGAGTGACATCCAGCACAGCATCTATAAGCTCAGCACCTTCTGTATAGTGACCCTTTGCCCAGTTGTTTCCAGCTCCAGTCTGACCAAAAACAAAGTTATCGGGCCTGCAACACGCATGCAGATCGTATGCAACATTACTTCAGTGGCAAGAGCAACTCTGTCCTGAAAGTGGTGCCTCACCTGAAAATCTGGCCAAAAGGGCCAGATCGCACTGAATCCATGGTGCCTGGCTCCTGCAATCGTCACACACATATCCGCACAAAGAACTGTTACCGTATCACCGAGACTTTTACGACCTTAGCAAAGCAGCACTCACCAAGTCCATCAGTACCGAGCGGGGGACATATCTGCCACCGGAGGCTTCGTTGAAGTAGACGTTCAACCTCTCCAATTGAAGGTCACTGCTTCCTTGGTAGGATCCGGTGGGGTCTATGCCATGCTCGTCACAGATGACCTATCGCAACAGCAGTGCAACAAGTCAGGATGGTCCCGAGGATCCAAAATTTGACGGCTTCGCGCCAAATGTGCAACAACTGACAGCAAATGCACAAGAAAGGCACAGCTTCTGGCAGGGAAGCGCGTGCTAGATTGCCCGAACGGCGTGAGCGACAGCACGATTATTCAAACAAGACGTGTTGCAAGAGTCCGCGCTGTCGCCACAAAAAGCTGTTTTCGACCAACTCAGAGGCTGCACGCACCTCCCAAAACTTGGCACCAATCTGGTTTCCACACTGTCCAGCTTGTATGTGAACGATCTCTCTCATCTCTCTCAAGCTCTGCTACGCTTCTCTGCAAAGGTGATACCACAAGCAGTAAACAGCGGGTGACAGTATGGTTCACGCGTTAAAAACACGGCTCACTGTTGAATCTGGAGCGAGACCGTGTGGCGCGTTGCACTGAACAAGGCACTGACAGCGAGACAAAGACGCCTTGCTCGTAAGAGCTCTCCGCACTCCTTTTCCGGTCCCCAAACTTTCAGCCGATGCTGCGTGTACATCTTCTTCCCCAAAGACAGTTCTGTAGTCCCCATCCAGCTTTCTGAACCATTTCAACCGGCAACACCAAAGGCAACGGACTGTCACGAGCCCAGCATCGAGCAAGCAGCGCACTTGGAACATGTCATACCATGTATGCAGTGACAGCCAATGAGTGCACACAAAACATTACATTGATGCTTGTAAATTTAGATGGCTGGCTGAGAAACCGTTGCAGCAGCTCATGTCTGCTGCAGAGCAACATTTTGCACAGGTGATCACCGAGCATGACCTGGCAGCATTTCAGACATGCAGTAAGTGACTTCTGTCAGGCAAACAATGAAGCATGACTGGAGAAAGGTGCATACACGGGTGCTGTCCTTGCTCTTCCTGCAGGTGGGCATTATGGACTCAAGTTTTTCAAAAAACAGGACAAGATCAGAAAGCAAGACTTGGCCTGTCAAGAAACCAAATTCTACGCTGTCAACATAGGAGCAAGGCCCTGCTCCTGACACTGTACACAATAAAGCTGCATGCTGCTCAGGCTTTTTGATGCTGCTGCAGCAAGCATTGGGTGCTGAAGCTCACAGCCTGATGGCGGCAAGACAATGAACTTGTATAGCATGTGTGACTGCGGAGGACTACAAATAGTCTCACACTTATGCAACTACTTCTTTTTGCCGGGCATGGTCTTTGCTTTGCCCTTACGCGTGCGCGAATTTGTCTTGGTGCGTTGACCATGGACTGGCAAGCCCTGCAAATAACACAGGATGCGACCGTCAGTGCATTGCTGGACATGTGTATCTTCTGAATGCATCCTTGTTGGGATTCTGCTTCTTTTCAGGATTAAGTAGCAGCAATTTATGCCCTGCAAGTATGTTTTAAAAGTATTTGTGACATACGGGAATGCCACACAAATAGGCCAACACCAATGTCGAGGCACTGGTAGATGAAAAGGTTCCACGTGTTCAGCCATCAATGGCATGACTGTGCACAGATCTGGCCATACCACTGCATGCCGCCTGCCTCTATAACATCCAATGTCTCTCAACCTCTTGATGTTCAAAGCATTGAATCTGCGCAAATCTCCTTCAACAGTGTACTTGTCAACTTCTTCACGAAGAGTGGTCAGCTCTTCTTCGCTAAGTTCTCTTGTCCTTTTGTTTTCTACACCCTACAGCAGCCACCATGAATAAGATAGTTACATAATCAGCGGCAGACACCATAGGCTGCAGTATACATGGCATGGAATGTGCAGCCAGCGTGGAAAGGCGACAATACAAAGGACAAGCCATGAACTGCTCGTCATGGATGATGCACGTAAAGCTTTACCGTCTCAACAAGGATGGCCTTTGCTGTTGTGTGTCCCACGCCATAGATATATTGCAGAGAGAACTCAATACGCTTCTGGTTGGGGATTTCCACACCACCCACACGTGCACACTCAATGCGCAAAGGGATTTGCCGCCTGATGGTCTGCATACATGTGGTGTGTATGAGGACCAATATACTTCCATCATAATGCTGCAACGATTTCCCAAGAAGGCATAGTCCAAGCAGAAGGTCTGCTGCAAGACTCACGTGCGTAGCTTGTCTACAGACGTGCACTGAGTGCCGTGGCGCAGACGCCCTGAATCCCTCATAACATCTCAAAGTCTGCAAAACATGTGTTCGGTCAGCGTCGTTTCAAAGCTCGTTTGCCAGCGATCTTTGTGTCGGCAGCATACCGGGCTGGGTCTGCCTGCATTGCTTGAGCTTGCCAGCCGCTCCGCCAAAAGGGTGGCCATATCCGCTATGCCAACAAACAAATCACCTCGCACCGCTCAGGCCTACAAAAATGCAGGTGCTCACAGTTGCGCAAGCAACTGGCTTAGATAAACCCTACCGTTTAACCTCGCACGTGACTTAGCGAAGAAAGCGCATAGTACGCCCAGGCACGGCCAAAAAAGCCCAGTCACCCGCGCGCCTGACATCACTACGCAAAAAGCTTCGCGCGGCACCGCAATCTGTTCATCTCTATATCAATCTCATCATCAGGAAGGGTTCTGCACGTTGATGGCATGTTGTGATGATCAAGTTCGAGCTTGACCCCTTGCGTTCGGTTTGATGGACAAGCACATGTCGTGTTGATACTTTGTGGCAATACCTATTCTTCTGGCATTCGCATGCATACGCAGAAATGGCCAGCCAGGTCATCGAGCAATTACCTCAGCTTGAGTCTCTGTGCCAGGCGCTGTATCTGTCACAGGTAGCTTGTTTGGCCTTAGTGAGGGTGCGCAATAGGCGTTTATACCGTCTTCAGACTTTGTTGAGTCTATGTGCTTGGCGCAGGATCATCAGGAAAGGTCACGAGCTGAGCAGTATCTTAGAGTCTTTGGCCAGTCTGCTGACTCTGTGTCTATGTGCAAGGTAGCTCGGAACTTGGATGCTATAGCTTACACTCTCCCTTCCTGCTTGACACAAGTTGTTGCTCAGGCTGTCCTTGACAACTCACACTCCCCTTACGCTCAGCTACTAGCATCTTCAAGCTTGATCAAAATAGTGACTGAGCAAGCTCTGAGGTGATCCTTAACTGAGTGTCCTGCATTTCATATACAGCAGCTCCAGCTTTCTCACACGCTGATGTGAATGCAGCTCTGCTATGAAGTCTGACATGCGGCAGTACTTTCTGCATTACCTCGAGAGGTAACACTACATACCATGATCTCGAACTATTGCAGCATTACCTCAGATGCAACAGGGTCATGATGATTGCCACTGCTCATGCAGTCGGGGGCCTGGGCTTGAGCCTTTTGTCACAACCAGTCTGGTGCAGCTATTGTGCCGCATGACAAAGCTGTGTTGGTATGAAGAGGATCAGTACCGCAAGATTGTAGATGATGCCTCTCAGTTGCTTGAGAAGGGCGCTGCGGGTCAGCCAGGCTTGTATCTTTTGGGTCTTAAGTTGCTCAGCATGCTAGTTTCAGAAATGAACCAGCCAACACCTGGCAGAACTTTGACTCAGCATCGCAAGATAGCAGTGGCATTCAGAGATCAATCTCTGCTGAAAACCTTTGCGCTGTCACTCTCCGCCTTGAAGCAACTGCAAGGCACTCCAGATCTGAAGCTCAAGGAGCAGGTGATGCCTCACACTGTCTGTCGCTTATGCGATATGACCAATGATGATGTGACTAAATGATGACATGTCTCTGAGCTTGGGACACACCCATCTCACTCTATTGGTGCTTGCTGCAGGCTGTTGCGCTAGCTTTGGCGTGCCTGTCTTATGACTTTGTTGGAACCTCAATGGATGACTCCTCTGAGGATCTGGGAACCATACAGGTCAGCTCAACATTTGCTGCTTTCACCTGCTGGTCACACTTCACCACATACAGCTTCCCTAAAATGCCTTCTTGTTGCAGGTGCCCTCACCATGGAGGCCTCAGATTGAGGATATGAGCAATCTGCAGCTTCTGTTCAACTTCTACAGCTCTACCTCCCCGCCTCTGTCTAGCATGGCTTTAGAATGCTTGGTGAGATCATACTGTAGCACTAGTCATACCTGAGCTGGACGACAGTGAACCAGCAGCAAAACAGACACAAGCTGTTTGGCTGCTCTGTTGCAGGTCCGCTTTGCGTCGGTTCGGCGCTCACTATTTACAACTGAGGTGGAGCGCTCCAAGTTCTTGTCTCAGCTGGTA